>Ga0075425_100000834_pt1 | contig 29516 bp, 26 predicted proteins | sample SoiMethybrSBSTD4_FD_75300 | JGI IMG/M metagenome (GOLD analysis project Ga0075425, IMG submission 75300) | Bulk soil microbial communities from a Populus tree surrounding site in Tennessee, USA - Soil MetaG P. TD hybrid SBSTD4 | ecosystem: Environmental > Terrestrial > Soil > Tree plantation...
CGTCTCGAAAAGCTCGCGCGCTGTCGGGTTTCAAGACGCCCGCCGACTGCTAAGCAATGAGTCAGATGGCGACGCTGGACGAGCTGCAGGACCGCCGCCGCGACGAGTGCCGTCTCACGCCGAACCGGGCGCTCCGGTCGATCGAAGAGGCGGAGGCGTTCCTCGTCGACCGCGGGCTGCTCACCCGCTCGGCCGACTGTTCGCTGCCAAGCCTGTTCGAGGCGTGCCACGAGGACCCGTACGCTCCAGCGTCGCCGGGATTCGGCCAGTGGCCGGCGACGAAGTTCCCGTGGTTCGGGGAGCTCGGCGCGCGCGGGTACGCCATTCTCGCGATCCACAACGGCAAGAGCCTGCTCGTCACGCCCGGCGTGGCGGCGCTGATGGACCCGATCTGCCGGTCAGAGCTGGAGCGCATGGAGCGGGCCGATCCCGGCTGGGCGCGCCTGCTCCAGCACCTCGCGGACGCGGGGCCGTCGGAGCTCGAGGACCTGCGCACGGAGCTCCAGCTGAAGGCGAAGGAGCTGAAGGCGCTACGCAGCCCGCTCGAGCGCTGCGGGGCGGTCGTATCGCGGAGCCTCGTCTACGAGGACCCGCACCGGCACACGAGCGAGCTCGCGCGCTGGGATCAGGTGTTCCAGGAGGCGTCCGGAGACGGAGGGCTCGAGGCCGTCGTGGAGGCGGGCGTGCGCGCGGCCGTCGTCGCGCGGGAGGACGAGCTGCCCCGATGGTTCTCCTGGCGCTGGTACTGGGACGACGGCCTCGTCGACCGGCTCGTGGAGGACGCGCGCCTGGAACGGCCTGCTCCCGGTTGGGTCGCGGTCAGCGGATGAGGAACAGCAGGCCGTCGGCGCACGACGAGGCTCCGAGCCGGCCGCCTGCGGCGGGTCCGTCAGCGGAGCGGGAACGGCCGGCCGGCGAGGGCGGGCACCACCTGCGCCGTCACCCAGACCGGTGTGACGGCGTAGCGGGCCGAGTAGCGGAAGCTGCCGTCGGGGCGCTGGAGCCGAAGCAAGTACGCGCGGGACTTCGCCGGGGGGCGCCGCCCGGCGGCGGCGAACGCCTGCACCGCCCAGGACGTCGATTGCGTATCGGATGCCCGGCCGAGCACGAGCGGAAAGCCGCCGTCGCGGTTCCGCAGTCGGCTCAGGTACGCGAGCCCGCGCCGCACCGCCCGATCGCGGGACGGCACGCCGGCGGCGCGGAGCGCTTCCACGGCAACGGCCGTGTCGTTCGTATCGGGTGCGCCGCGAGGGGCCCACGACCATCCGCCGCTCCGCGCCTGCCGGCGTCGCAGGTAGCGGACGGTCGTGGCGCCGGCTGGGTGGCCGGCCGCCCGCAGCGCGAGCACGCCCCAGACCGTCGAGTTGACGAGCGGCCCGATCCGCCCGTCCCGGCGCCGGAGTTGCTCGAGCCGCGCGATCTCGTCGTCCGCCGCCCGGCCGAGGGCGCGCAACGCGAGCGCGCGCAGCGCGATGTCCGTCGCGTCTGCGGTGGGCTTCCCGGCCAGGTACTCGCCGGCGCCGGCGGTACCCCGCCCGGCCGCGGCCAGGCCGAGGACGGCCCAGGCCGTGACCGAGGGCGTCGACCGTTGGCCCGGTTCCGCGAACCCGCCGTCCGGCTGGCGGTGGGCGGCGAGAAACGCGGCCGCGCGGTCGACCGGGCCTGCGCTCGGCACCGCGAGGGAGACGCTGCCTGCCGCCACGGCGATGAGGAGCCTCACGCCCAGGCGATCTCCGTCCGCAGCCGCCGTCCGTAGCGGGTGAGCAAGCGCCGCAGCTCGGGGCCGACCGCCAGCGCGAGCACGACGTTTCCGATCGCGTGGGCTGTGTCGTAGGGGATGCCGCGCGCGTGCACGAGCGCGAACGCGGGCCAGGTGTGCGGCCAGAACGCCAGCCAGAGCCAGACGTCCATGAGGGCGCTGAAGCCGAAGCCGAGCACGGCCGTGAGTAGCGCGAAGGGAACGCGGCGGCGGATCAGCGGCGCCGCGAGCGCACCGACCGCGCCGCAGGCGCCCCAGGCGAGCATCTGCCAGGGTGTCCAGGGGCCCTGGCCGAGGAAGAGGTTGGAGACGAGCGCCGCGGTCGCTCCGACCGAGACGCCGGCGCGGACGCCGAGCGCGGCGCCGGTCGCGACCACGATCACGGTCACCGGCTGCACGCCGGGGATCGGCGCGAAAAGGATCCTGCCGGCCGCGGCAGCCGAGCCCAGCGTCGCGATGAGCGCCACCTCGCGGGCCGAGCCGGGACCGCCCTCGAGCCAGGCCACACCTGCCACGACGAGCGCGGCGGCAGCCAGGAGCACCGACAGCCCCGCCGTCCCCGGTGCGAGAACGGCCCAGGCCAGCGCCGCGGCCGCTGCCAGCGCGGAGACGACGGAAACCGCCGCCGTCCTAGACAAGGGCCTCCTCGCGTGTACCGAGGGCGATCTCGCGGTCGGCGACGTCTCCAGCGAAGACGAGGTCGTGCGTGACGACGAGCGTTGCCCGCCGGCGCGCCTGCGCGCGTACGAGCGCGGCGAGCTCCTCCTTCCGCTCGGGATCCATCCCGCGCGTCGGCTCGTCCAGGACGAGCAGATCCGGGTCCGGGGCGAGGACGGCCGCAAGGGTGACGCGCTCGCGCTCACCACTCGAGAGATCGCGCGGGTGGCGGTGCTCGAAGCCCACGAGGCCGAGGTCTCGGAGGGCACGCGTCGATTTGTGGCCGCCGAGGCCGACCTCGTCGTCGACGCGCTCGCACACGAGATACCGGCCGGAGTCTTGCGGGAGGTACCCGGCACGCCCCGTCAGTCGGCTCGCGCCCGAGTCGGGCGTGAGCAGGCCGGCAGCGAGACGGGCGAGCGTCGTCTTCCCGGCGCCGTTCCGGCCGGTCAGTGCCACGACCTCACCGCGGCGGAGGTCGAGGCTGACGCCGTCGAGCACGAGATGGCCGCCGCCGTAGGCGTACGACACTCGGTCGAGCGCGCTGACGACACCGTCCCCGCGCTGGTCGTGCTCGGCCGGGAGGGTCACGGCCTCACGCGGGGCGAAGGCCGGGCGGTTGGCGCGCAGCCACGAGCGCGCCGCCGCGCTCTGCGCGTCGAGGACGACGCGGCCGCGGTCGAGGAAGACGACGCGGTCGGCGTTGGCGAGTGCCCGGGCCGGGCGCTGCTCCGCGAGCACGACAGCCGTTCCGCGCTGGCGAGCGAGGTCGGCGGCCAGGGCGACGAAGCGGTCGGCGGCCTCGGGATCGAGCTGTGACGTCGGCTCGTCGAGCAGCAGCAGGCGAGGGGCGACCGCCAGCGCGGACGCGAGGCAGACCCGCTGGAGCTCGCCGCCCGAGAGGGTGTCGGCTCGCCGCCCGGCGAGGTCCCCTGCGCCGACGGCCTCGAGCGCGGTGAGTGCTCGGGCCTCGAGCTCCGACGGCTGCACGCCGAGGTTCTCCAGGCCGAATGCGACCTCGCCGAGAACGCCCGTCATCACGATCTGGTCTTCCGGGTCCTGAAACACCGTCGCGACGGTGCCTGCGAGGTCGGCGGGGCGGCTCGTCCGGGTGTCGAGGCCGGCCACCCGGACGCTGCCCGAGAAGCGGCCGCCGTGAAAGTGCGGGACGAGGCCGGCCAGCGCGCGGATCAGCGTCGACTTCCCGGAGCCCGAGGGGCCGAGCAGCGCGACGACCTCGCCCGGCTCGACGATGAGCGAGACGTCATTGAGCGCCGCGGCTAGGCCGTCGGCGTAACGATGGGCCAGACCCTCGACCTCGGCTAGAGCCATAGGAATCCTCCGAGCACGATCGCCGCAGCCGCGCCAACTGCCGCCCAATCGAGCAGTGTCCAGGGCTTGGCCGGCAGGTTCGTTTTGCCGGGCCGCCCGAAGCCGCGCGCCTCCATCGCCTCGGCGAGGCCGAGGCCGCGCTCGAGCGACCCGGCCAGGAGCGGGCCGAGCAGCCGGGCCCGCCCACGCGTGCCGCCGACGTCCACGCCCCGACCGCGCAGCGCGACGACCAGGCCGGCGGCGTCACGTTGCAGGGTCGGCAGGAGCCGCGTGGCGAGCGCGACGCCGAGCACCGAGCGGCGGGCCGAGCCCGCCGCTCGGAGGAGACGATCGTGGTCGACGAGGAGCGCGTACGCGGCGAAGGCCAGTGTCACCGCGGCGAGCCGCAGGGCCTGGACGGCGCTCGAGGCGAGCTCCTCGCGCGTGACGTCGAGCTCCCCGATCACGGGCACGATCGGCCCCCGCCACAGCACGTGCGTGCCCTCGACCACGAGAAGCGGCGTGAGCAGGAAGAGACCCACCGCCGACGAGAGCGCGCCGGCGAGGTAGACGCGCGACCGCCCGCGCGCGTAGAGACACGTCAGGAACAGGATCGCGGCGATCGCGGCGACGGTCCACCCCCGTCCCGCCACCAGCGCCGCCGCCGCGAGCGCCGCGAGTAGCGCCGCGGCGGGAACGGCACTCAGTCTCAGCCTCAGGGCCACCGATACCTCCGCCGTAGCAGCTGCGGGTCCCGGGCCAGGCGGACGCCTTCCCCGGAGAACACGAATGTCACCGGGTCACCGGCCTGAAAGCCGGAGAACCGCGGCCTCGCGGCGGCCCCGGGTCGGCCGCCGCGCAGGAGCACGAGGTTGACGTCAGGCGCGACCGGAGTGCCGCTGCGCGCCACGCTCGCTGCGCCGGTTAGCCGGCCGATCGCGCGGGCTGAAGCAGCGAGCGCCGGGACGGAGTAGCGGATGGCGGTGGCCCGATGCGATCCGCCGTAGCCGTGCAGCAACGGCTCGGGGAACGCGCCGACGACGACGGGCTCATCCATGCGGGCGGCCCACGATCGGTAGTCCCACCACTCGACGTCGCCGGGGTGAAGCCGGTACTCGGCGGCGCTGCGGTCCGCCTCGACGCCGTTGACGAAGTAGAACCAGTCCCGGCGGGCCGAGAGGTTCCCGGCCACGCCGTCGATGGACTGGACGAAGCGGCCGCCGTACCGTGTGTCCACGTCCGCGACCGTCTCCAGGGCCTGCATCGCGGTCTGGCCCGCGTTCACCGTCCGGAGCCGCACCACGTGGCGCCCGCGGTCGTGGGTGATCCACACGGTCGCCTTTCCCGACTCGCCGCTCATGCCCGAGCAGCCGGTGAGGCAGGCGGCGGCGATCGCGACGGTGCAGAGGCCGACGGCAGGCCGGACGCGCATCAGGCAAGCGTGTTCGAGCGGATCGCGCCCGGCCTGGTGGCTCGGACGGCTCCGCGGTGGCGGCCCGGGCAGGCGCGCGCGTTCTTCGTGGCGACACGACGCCCGCCCATGGTGAGCGTCGAGCCGCGGGCCGGCGTTGTCTTGCCCTGGTCGTCCTGCGCCAGCACGCGGTAGCACCCGTGTGGCATGCGCCGGAGCTCGAGCGTCGGCGGGCCGGCCGGGCCGTTGAAGGTCGCCCAGTACCAGAGGACATGGTCGCCCCTCTTCAGCTGTACCTGGTCGGCTCCGACGGGCGGAAGCACGCCGTTGACCTTGAAGACCCACCCGCCCGTCCCCGCCGCCGCGAAGCGGCCGATCTGGTCGACGTAGTTGCCGAACTGGGTGCTGGCGAGGTGATAGTAGAACTCGCCGCGCACGCTCGCCGCCTCGAGAGCTGCGAGCGGCGTGGACGAGTCGATCAGCGGCTCGTTGGCGCCGAAGATCGTCCGTGTCTTGCCCTCGACCCGAACGTGAGCCGGAGCGGCCTGGGCGAGGGGCGCGACCGCGAGCATCAGCGCAAGCGCCGCCGGGATGAGAAACCACCTGTGCACGAATCCTCCTTCCGCGAGGGGTTCGAATGCTGTGGGCCGGCGGCAGGTCTTCTGACTCAGGGCTCCCTCCCCCGCCGCCTTCCCGGCCTGCGGCCAGTGGCGTCATGGCGGGCGAGCAGCTCCCCTCACAGCGGCGGGACCGTCCCGGAATCACACCGGGTTCCCTCACCGTGGGCCCGTTTCGCGCGAGCCTATCATGGGCCGTGGTGCCGGCCCGTCGCCTCTCCCACTGGCTCCCAGTCGTCGCCTGGGCGGCGTTGATCTTCGCGCTTTCCTCGGTGCCGAGCCTCTCGTCGGGGCTCGGATTCTGGGATCTCGTCCTGCGCAAGGCGGCACACGTGACCGAGTACGCGATCCTCGGGGCGCTTCTGTTCCGTGCGCTCGAGCGCGAGCTGCCGGCGTTCGCGATCGGGCTCGCGTACGCCGTGACGGATGAGATCCACCAGCACTTCGTCCACGGCCGCCATGCCTCGCCCGTCGACGTTCTCATCGACGCGGCCGGGATCGCGATCGGCATTGCGGCATACAGCGCGGCGCGAGGGCGGCTTCCCGCCTGGGCGCGGTGAGCGTCCAACCGCAGCCGTCGGCGGCGCTGGCGATCGATCTCGAAGCGTTCGGCGACATCGCTCCGCTCTGGAACGCCTGGCTCGAGGACGCGTCGCGCCGGTACCGGGTGGACGGGCTCGAACGGCTCGGGGAGTCGGATCGCGCGGGTGTCGAGGCGACGCTCGACGAGTGCCTCGGCAACTGGCGGCCGCTGCTCGAGCGCTTCGCGGAGGAGCATGCCGCGGTCTATCTCCGTCCTCGGTCGGACGTGAGCGCGGCCCTTCGCAAGCTTCAGGCGTCGGGCGTCCGCCTCGGCGTCTTCACCGCTCTGCCTGAGCCGCTGGCGCGCACGGTGGTCGCGCAGCTCGGCGCGGCCCGCCGAGTCGAGGTCGTCGAGGCTGGCGAGGGCGCGCTCGAACGCTTGCGCGAGCGGCTCGGAACTGGAGCCTTGCTCGTGCGCACGGCGCCTGAGCTGGTCGCCGCGGCAGAGTAGTATCGGCCGCAATGGACCGTGCGAAGGATCTCGGCGATCGCCAGCTCGACGCCGTGCTCGAGCGGCTCGACCGGCTGGTGGAGGAAGTGCACACGCTCAACCGGCGGCTCGACCGCGAGGATCATCTTCTCCGTATCGCGCGTGAGCTCGCGTCGCTGAACGAGTCGCTGCAGACGCTCGCCTACGCCGCGCTCGGCCAGTCGGGCCCGCAGGTCCGCCGCCGACGAGCGGGCTAGCGCCGCGGAAAATCCGGCTCCGGCTTCGCCGGAGCCATGATGATTTTCCGCGGGGAGTGTCAACTAAAGCGTCGGTGAGCCGACGCCGGCAAAGCCGGCATCGGCGGCGACTTCCAGGTCGGGACGACGCCGTTCTTCGCCGCCGGTGCTGGCTTCGCCAGCGCCGGCTCACAGCGCTCCACCCGGTGCGAGATTCCCGGCCGAAAATTAAGCCCGTCAGGGCGATTTTCGGCCGCTAAGCAGGATGCGGCGGACCTCGTCTTCCTTGCCCGTCTGGAGAATGGCCATAACCCGGTCGCCCACGCCGAGGGTCGTCGAGCCGATCGCGATCTCTGCCAGGCCGTTCCGGGAGACCAGAATGAGGCGGCAATCGGGAGGGAGATCGAGTTCCTCGACCTTCTTGCCGGCCGCGGGCGAGGCCTCGTCGATCTCGACCTCGATCAGCTCGAGGTTCTCCTGCTGCAGGTCGAGGAGGTGGATGAGCTCGGCCATGCCGGGCACTTCGTGCTCGATCTTTCCCATGATGTCCGACGTGGCGCAGACGGTCGGCGCGATCCCGAGCAGGTCGAAGTGCGCCTGATTGCGCGGGTCGTTCACGCGGGCAATCACCTTCGGGACACCGTACTTCTCGCGGGCGAGCTGGCAGATGACGATGTTGTCCTCGTCGTCGCCTGTGACGGCGAGGACGAGGTCGGGCGGGCGTTCGATCCCCGCGCGCTCGAGCGTGTAGATCTCGGTCGCGTCGCCGAGATGGACGCGGTAGTCGAACTCCTCCTCGAGCCGCTGGACGCGATCCCGGCGGCTCTCGATGAGGGTGACCTCGTGGCCGCGGCGCATGAGCGTCCGTGTCAGGTTCTCCCCCACCTTGCCGGCCCCGGCGATGACGACGTACATCAGACCCGCGTTTCCTGCGTCTCCTGGATGTGCTGCTCCGCCTCGCGGACGGAATCGGTGAGCACCTGGATGGCCGTCGACGTCGGCGAGACGGTGTGCAGCCCGCGCTCCGCGTACCAGCGTGCGCGCGCAGGATCGAGAACGCGCACGACGACGATGTCGACGCCGTAGCGCTTCTGGGCCACCTGGCCGATGACGATGTTCGTGTTGTCGCCGTCCGTCGCGACCACGGCGGCGTCCGCGTCCTCGATGCCGGCCCGGTGGAGCACCTCCGTCTCGAGCCCGTGCCCTACGACGAACTTCCCCGGCCACCGGTCGCCGAGCCGAACCAGCGCCTCCTCGTTCTCGTCCACGACCGACACGTCCCAGCCGGACCGCGCGAGCTCGAGCGCCACGGCGGAGCCGACGCGTCCGCAACCGATCACGACCACGTTCACCCAGGCCAGCCTAGCTCGGCCCGCTCCCGTCGTCAGCACCGTCCTCGTCGAAGTACCCGCCGGGATAGGCGACCACCATCACCTCGCACGGCGCCTTCCGCAGGACGCGATCGACGGTCGGGCTGACGAACTGCGACCAGCGACGCCAGCGCGGCGACGATCCCATCACGATCAGCTCGGCGTTCCCCGAGACCGCCTCGTCGACGATCGCGGCGCCGAGATCCTGGTGGCGCACGATCTTCTCCTCGATCTCGACGCCGTGCTCCTCCGCCAGCCGCCTGGCCTCGCCGAGCGACGCCTCCGCGCGCGCCTCCTCCTCGGGCATCTTCGAGTCGGGCGGGCGGTCGAGCGGGACGCGCACGACGTGCAGGACCGTGACCTTGCCGCCCTGCTCCTCCGCGAGCTTGATCGCCGTGCCGAGCACGTCCTCGCCGATCGGACCGGCCTTCAGCGGAACGAGAATCCGCTCGTACATCCCCTCCGGCTCGGCGACGAGGTCCGCTTCGGCCGGTTGCACGCGCTCGAGCAGATGCTCCTTGTGGCGGATCCGGACGATGATGAAGACTGCGACGCCGACCGCCAGCCAGATCGCCCCCGCGAACGGCGCGCGGTGGTGCGTCGCGAGCATGACCCCGAAGACGACCAGCGTGAGGACGAGCCCGACCATGGTCGGCACCGGGAGCGACGCGCCCGCGATCCGGACGTTCCACGGCACCTTGAACGGCCGCTCGAGCGCAGGGGCGGTCTTCCGCAGGCGCAACACGGCGAGCTGCGCAGCCGCGAACGCGAGCAGGATCCCGAAGCTATAGAGCCCGGCGAGGAAAGGAACCGGCTTCCCAATGGCGTCCGCGAGGACGAGGAGCGCGCACGCGATCCCGCCTGCCGAGATGATCGAGATCGGCGGGATCAACGTTCTGCGGCTCAGCCGCGCGAACGCGTGCGGAAGCATCTCGTGCCGCGCCAACGAGTAGGCGAGCCGGCCGACGCCGGAGATGGAGGTCGTCACGGCGGCGGCAAGCACGATCGCGCCGGTGACTCCGACCGCGACCTTCAGGGTCTCCGCGACGGCGTGCGGGAGGTGGCCGTCGAAGGCGGCCGCGATGCCGACGAGCGGTGCGCGCAGCCACTCTCCCCCGAGCCCGGTCGACCAGCCGCTCCCGGACGAGTTCGGATGCGCTGGATAGGCCGAGGTTCCGACGATCGCGACAAGCACCGAGACGATCACCACCCCGCCGAGGCCCCAGAACAGGCTCCGCGGCAGCGTCTTCCCCGGCTGGCGCGTCTCCGCCGCGAGGTTCGCCACCGTCTCGAGGCCGGTGTAGGCCAGCATTCCGAGCGGCAGAGCGAAGCCGAGCGAACTCCACGTCGGCGCGGTGCCGAGATCCGTCCCCTGCGACAGGGCGTGCCAGGACACCACGAGCGCGAAGCCGAGGACGACGAGCAGCGCGTGCGTGGTGAAGGCGACCACCGCGACCGCGATGCCGAGCCGGTACATCTGCGATCGGCGGAAGAGCCGCGCAGCCGAGACGACCGCGATGACCCCGATCCCGAAGATCACGTCCCACGGCCTGTCCGTGATCGCGTTCCAGCCGATCGCGCTGCCGATGTAGTGCGGTGTGAACAGCGCGGCCAGCGCGATCACGATCAGGTAGTCGAGGAAGAGCACCCACCCCGTCAGGAATCCCGCCGGGTCGTTGAACGCACGGCGGACGAAGGTCGCGCCGCCGCCCGTCTCCGGGAATGCCGCCGTGCCCTCCGCATACGAGAGTGCGATCAGGACGAAGAGGGCGCCAACGGCGAGCAGCACCCACGGCGTGAAGCCGAGCGCGTACAGGGCGATGATCCCGAGCGCGAAGTAGAGCGAGGAGGCCACCTCGCCGTATGCGACGGCGGCCAGCGACTGGACGTCGAGGACGCGCTGGAGCCCGGCGAGTTTCCTAGCCATTCGAGCGTGGGGGATAGCCTTCGGCTCCCCACCGACCGACTTCAGCGGCCGGCGGGGCCCAAAGCACCTCCACGAGCCCCCTTTTTAAGCAGGCAGACGCGCGTCCCGCGACGTAGCTCCCGCGGCGCAGAGCCCAGCTCCGCCGACTGACTGCTCCGCAGTGCCACATAGAGCCATTATCGCTTCGCGTCCTGCCGGTCCCGTGCGGCGATCAGGTAAGCGCGGCCGACGCCGGCCGCCACGAACAAAACGCCGAGCGCGTAGCCGATCGTGCCGCCGACCAGGGCGGTCTCGGCCAGCAGCACGATGCCGAGCACGACGAGCACCCCCGACAGCGCGAGGGTCGCACGCGCCCTCATGCCGCCCGCTTCCTTCCGGCGGCGACGAGGACGGGACAGGGCGCTTCGCGGAGGACGTAGTCCACGGTCTTGCCGAAGCCGCGCCGGCGACCCGCCCGCGGCTCGCCGAGCACGATCAGGTCGGCGTTCCGGCGCCGGGCGTCCTCGACGATCTTTCCCCCCGCGCTGCCGGGCGCCCCGCGGATCAGCCGGCTGACGGCCCGCACGCCGTAGCTCTCTACGAGTGCCTGCGCGCTGTCCAGCAGCTCGTGGCCCTCGCGCTCGAGCTCTGGCAGCTGTTGCTCCTCGGTCAGGTGGAGGGGCAACTCGACGACCGTGATCACGGCGATGGTTGCGCGCCGCTCGGCCGCCAGGCGCGCCGCGGCGACGAGCGCCTCCTCGGTCTCCGGAGACCGGACCACGGGAACGACGATCGACCGGTACTCGAACGGCCCCGTGACCTCGACCGGCGCGAGCGAGGTCTCGCGGAGAGGCACGTGCAGGATGTACCTGCGGTAGACGGCGTACGCGGCGAAGCCAAGGGCGAGCCAGCCAAGCCCGACATAGCGCGTGTCCGGCGTCTGGATGACGACGACGGCCCACGCGAGGGCGGTCCCCAGCAGGCCGACGAAGGCGAAGACCGGCCACGAGACGCCGCCGATCGTCAGGTTCGGGCGCCCGCGGAACTCGAGCTCGTCATCCGGCCGCTTGCGCCTCAGCCAGATGATGGAGACGTGCGCGATCGAGAACGACAGCATCGCCCCGAACGAGTACATCGTGCTCAGGAAGTCGACCTTGCCCGGGAGCAGCGTCAGCGTTGAGATGATCCCGGCGAACACGATCAGCGAGATGTATGGCGTCTTGAAGCGAGGGTGGACTTTCCGGAACACCCCCGGCAGCTGGCGATAGTGCGCCATCGCGTAGGTGATGCGTGAGGCGCCGATCACGCCCGCGTTCGTCGCGATGAAGAGAATCGTCGCCGCAAGGATCCCGACGTAGACACGGAGGATGTCGGTAAGCGTGTGTCCGAGCCCGAGGTTCTCGACCACCCCCAGCACCGGATCGTTCGCGAATCCCTTGGGCGGGTTCTCGCCGAGCAGCGTCTGATAGTCCCCGTTCACGAGCCTGACGGGGAGGGCGGAGAGCGCGATCGCCGGCAGCGTGAAGTAGATGGCGAACACGGCGACCGCCGTGTACAGGTACGCGCGAGGCACGCTCCGCACGGGGTCGCGGGCCTCCTCCGCGAGGTTGGAGACGGTCTCGATCCCGGTGTAGGCGACCATCCCGATCGGGATCGCCAGGAAGAAGTCGCTCCACGTCGGCGCGATGCCCCAGTGGACGTTGGCACGGAGGACGGAAGGGCTGAAGACGAGGGCGAAGCCGACGATGACGAGCAGGACCTGCGTCGCGAAGTCGACGACGGCGAGGACGATGTTGAGCTTTGCCGCCTCGCGGATCCCGACAATGTTGATCGCGACGAGGATCACGATCACGATCGCGCCGCCGATGATGTCGCCCGGGTTCTCCTTCAGCGGGCTCCAGAAGATCGAGAGGTAGTGCGGCACGAAGAACGCCGAGATGGCGATCGTGATGATGTAGTTGAGCATCTGCGCCCACGCGGCCCCGAAGCTGACGACCTCGTCGAACGCATGGCGCGCGAAGCTGGACGAGCCACCGGCCTCCGGGTAGCGGACCGTTCCCTCGGCGTAGGTCATCGTCGTCGCGGCGAAGATCACGCCGGCCACGACGAAAACCAGTGGGGTCAGACCCAGGGCAAACGCGGCGGTGACGCCGAGTGCGTAGTAGATCGACGAGCCGACGTTGCCGTAGACCGTGGCGAAGAGCCCCGGCGCGCCGAGGACGCGCTGGAGGCCTTCCTGCTGGCGCCGACGCCGCGGCACGGGCGGGACTCTACGCCGGCCGAACAGCGCGAGGGCCGCCCGTGGCGGCCCTCGCGATTACGAGCAGAAGGACGCCGTTACGCGTCACCTTGCTGATCCGCGTTCCCCAGTTCGCGAGCACGGTGCGCGGGGTGTCGGGGATGTCCTCGGTCGCGATCCAGGCCGAGTTGCCGACCACCGACGCGGCGCCGTTGCCCGCGTAGCCGGCGCTGCGCCGTTGATCGGCAGCGCGGTGTCGAGTGCGCCCCAGAGCCTGCCGTTCGCGTCGACGTCGTCCCGGACGCCGGGCGCTGCCGCGTAAATCCAGCCGCAAACGGTCAGCCGCAGAGCGAGGGCCGCCCGTGGCGGCCCTCGCGGTTTAGCGGTTGAAGGAGCGCGTTTACGGGGTGAACTTGCTGATCCGGGTGGACCAGTTGGCCAGCGCGGTCCGCGGGCCCGGGCCGTGGCTTGCGCCGGCACAGGTCCCGAGCAGGTTGTCGCCGGTGCCGCCCATGAAGAACGGCCCGCCCCAGTCGGTGTAGTTGCACGAATGAGCGATGTACTCGCTGGCGATCCAGACGGAGTTGCCGTCCACCGCTGCGGCACCGTAGTCGCCCCAGCGCGGGCGGATCGGGTTCGGGAAGTTCTGGGCCTTGTAGCCCGAGAACCCGTCGTCCGCGGCGGCGCCGACGCCGCCGGTGACGTCCGCCCAGGGACCGACGCCGGCGTTGGCGTCAATCGAGGCGTACGCCGCACTCGGGTAGGTGGCGTCACCCGTATCGGTGAACGCCATCACGCCGCGGCCGCTGGTCGTGACGCCGATGGCCGGATAGGTGAAATCGTGGCCGGTCGCTCCGAGGTAGCCGTCCTTGATGACCTTGCCGGCGTTCGGGTTGACGATGTACCACGCGATGCCGGCGCGCTGCGGCCCGCCATTCGGGTTGAGCGCCGTGTCGAGCGCGCCCCACAGCTTGCCGTTCGCCCACATGACCTGCTGCATCCGGGTGTCGTTCGAGTCGATGCTCATGACGACCTCGGGCTTCGTCAGGTTGTGCACGGCCGTGCTGACGAGCAGGTTGTAACAGCCGGTCGTCACGCCGTTGAAGAGCAGCGTCGTCTCGTCGTTGAGGCAGAAGCCCTGCGGAACAGCCGTTGTCGGAGCCGCTCCCGAGCCGGGCTGCTTCGCCTTCGGCGGGACGCCGTACTGGCCGACACTCAGGACATTGTTGCTGAGGCTGAGCGCCGCGTTCGCCGAGTTCAGCGACCCGGTGTTCGTCAGCGTCCACACCACGAGCTGATCCGACGTGCGCGTGCCGGCCGCACCGGAGACAGGCTTCTGCGCCTCGTCGGCGGCGTTCGAGCTCAGGAAGTACTCCGTGCCGCCGTTGTCCGAGTTGAACTGCGTCCCCGGCGACTGCGCCGGCCAGACCGTGAAGCCGGGCTGCGTCGAACCGGCGTCGCTCGGCTCGTTGACCATGCCGAACGTGTTGATGTGCTCCATCGTCACGCTCGCGGCACCCGCGGCGAGCTGGGCCTTCGAGAGCGCGTAGATCTGCGCCCCGGCGAACCCGTTCCCGTGCCACGGATACGCGTTCGTCGTCAGGTAGATCCCGTTCGCATCGGCCCCGATGTGTGGGTAGTCGCCGAGATACGGGGCGGGGTTGTCGCCGCCCGCGTTCGTGCCGTCGTTCGTGACGTCGATCTTGTAGATGTTCCAGCCGCCGGTCGCGTCGCCGGTGTTGCTGACCGCGAGGTCGAGGTGGTTCACGCAGGAGAAGACGCCCTGGCATGGACCGGGGACCTGCGAATTCAGCGTGAGGACGACGACGAAGAACCGGTTCGTCTGCGCGTCGTAGATGCACGACGGATCGGTCACGAACTCGCCGCGGACGCCCGTCGTCCGGTTGATCGCGGGCGGGTAGCCGTAGAAAGAGTTCAGGTCGATCGCGTGGTTCACGTTGCGCGGGAAGCCGGCCACGATGTTCGTCGCGGTGTTGTCCGGCAGCAGCGAGGCCCCGGTCGCGGCGCTGAAGACGTTGAAGACGTCGTTGACGACCTCGACGACCTGGCCGTTGCCGACGCACATGCCCTGGTCGGGCGGCTCGACGGAGAACTGGTTCCCGCCGCGCGAGTAGCGCTGCTGGTAGTGGTTCAGGCCCTCGAACCCCGCGTTGAACGTCGGGTTCGACTTCGCCTTCGCCGCGCTGGACACGGACGGGCCGCCGCCGGCGCCGGTCGAGAAGCTGATCGTCCCGTCGAACGGGTCAGGCCCCTCGTCCTCGTCGCCACCGGCGAACTCCGGCCCACCGTTGCCGTCCCAGGGCGTGAACGTGCCCGTCTGGGGCGAGCCCGTGCCGGCGCGGGAGATCTGCGAGCTCGCGAAGGCCGACGTCGCGGCCAGCCAGCACATCGCGGCAAGGCCGAGGCCGACAACCAGCGCCAACCGCAGTGTGAGAGCTTTGCTCCCCTTCATGCAGCCTGCTCCTTTCGTTGATTCGGCCGCCTCCCCCCTCCCACGAACGGCGGCCTGAGCCGCGGCGGAGCCTAGCCCAGATCGGGACGATGTCAAGAAAGAACCGCAGCTTTGTAACGCCTGCGGGTGAAACCGTCCCCCGAAGGCGCGAAACCGCTCAGCCGTGGATCGAGACGAGGATGGGGATGATCAGGATCGCGACGACGTTCGTGATCTTGATCATCGGGTTGATCGCCGGCCCCGCGGTGTCCTTGTAGGGGTCGCCGACCGTGTCACCGGTGACGGCGGCGGCGTGCGCGTCGGAGCCCTTGCCGCCGAAGGCGCCGTCCTCGATCAATTTCTTCGCGTTGTCCCAGGCGCCGCCGCCGGACGTCATCGCGATGGCGAGGAAGAGACCCGTCACGATCGTCCCGATCAGGAGCCCACCGAGCATCTTCGCGTTGATCAGGCCGACGACGATCGGGAAGAGAATCGGGATCAACGCCGGGAGCAGCATGCTCCGGATCGCCGACCCGGTCACGATGTCGATGGCGCGCCCGTACTCCGGGCGCTCCGTGTAGTCCATGATCCCGGGCTTCTCGAGGAACTGCCGCCGGACTTCCGTCACCACCTGACCGCCGACCCGCCCGACGGCCTGCATCGCCAGCGAGGCGAACAGGAACGGCATCAGGCCGCCGATGAAGAGCCCCGCGATAACCCAGGGGTCGTTCAGTTTGAAGGTAACGATCAGCCCCTGGTCGTCGAGCCCCTGCGTGTAGCTGTCGAAGAGAACGAGTGCAGCCAGGGCGGCCGAGCCGATCGCGTAGCCCTTCGTGACCGCCTTCGTCGTGTTGCCGACGGCGTCGAGCGGATCGGTGATGGCCCGAACCGACTCGTCGAGATCCGCCATCTCGGCGATGCCTCCGGCATTGTCGGTCACTGGTCCGTAGGCGTCGAGGGCGACGATCAGGCCCGTCATCGAGAGCTGCGCCATCACCGCGACGCCGATGCCGTACAGCCCGGCGAAGTGGTTCGCAACGAGAATCCCGATCGCGATCACGACGACCGGCAGCGCCGTCGCCTGCATGCCGATGGCGAGCCCTTCGATGATGTTCGTCGCGTGGCCGGTGCGCGAGGCGCCGGAGATCGACTTCACCGGGGGCCAGCGCGTGCCCGTGTAGTACTCGGTGATCGCGACGAGCAGGAACGTGACGACGAGGCCGACGATCGCGGAGATGTAGAGGTCGCTGAAGCTGAACGTGTCCGTGTCGAACGCCATCGTCACCGGGATGAACCCGAGCGCGGAGAGGACGGTCGCGGCGAACACCGCCTTGTAGAGCGCGTTCATGATCGAGCCGCTGCGGCCGACGCGGACGAAGAAGGTGCCGACGACGCACGCAAGGATGGAGACTGCGCCCAGAGCGAGCGGGTAGACGGCGAGGTCGGTCGCGGGGAAGCGCGTCGACCCGATCAGCATGACCGCGACGGCGGTGACCGCGTACGTCTCGAAGAGGTCGGCGGCCATGCCGGCGCAGTCGCCGACGTTGTCGCCGACGTTGTCGGCGATGACGGCCGGGTTGCGCGGGTCGTCCTCGGGGATGCCCGCTTCGATCTTCCCCACGAGGTCGGCCCCGACGTCCGCGGCCTTCGTATAGATGCCCCCGCCGAGGCGCGCGAAGACGGAGATGAGCGATCCCCCGAACGCGAGGCCCACGAGGTCGGCGATGGCCCTGTCGCGCGAGACGTCGAACCAGCCCGTCAGCACCCAGTAGTAGCCGGCGACGCCGAGCAGGCCCAGGCCGACCACGAGGAAGCCGGTGACCGACCCGGCCCGGAAGGCGACGTTGAGGGCCGGTCGCAGCCCCGACTTCGCAGCTTCCGCCGTGCGGACGTTTGACCGCACCGCGACGGTCATCCCGATGAAGCCTGCGGATGAGGACAGCACGGCACCGACGAGGAATCCGATCGCGGTGCCCCAGCCGAGCTTGTGGTAAAAGCCGATCAGGAGGAACGGGACGACGGCGACGACGGCGATCGTCCGGTACTGGCGGCGGAGGTAGGCAGCAGCGCCCTCCTGCACGGCGTGAGCGATCTCCTGCATCCGCTCCGTTCCGGCCGGCTGGCGCACGAGCCAGACCGCAAGCCCGATTCCGTAGGCGATCGCGATGCCCGCGGCCACGAGCGCGAACAGCACAGGGTGTTCGTTGAACCAGTTCATGGCCTCACAAAGATGGCGCCGAGACGGCTCGGCGCGGGCAGTTTTGTATCACATACGCACGTACGTGGCGCCTGGCTCTAGGACACCCTCGCGCCCTGCAGCGCCGTCGCGCAGATGTCCTGCGGCTGCGGTCCAATCCGCGGGATGACGGCGAAGAGAAGCTCTCTGAGCCGCTCGTTGTTCTCCGAGAACACGCGCATGACCGTCTCGGCCGACACGGGAGCCGTGCCCTCCACGCCGACGTCGTGGTCGGTCACCATCGAGATGTTCGCGTAGCAGAGCTCGAGCTCACGGCCGAGGTGGCACTCCGGGTAGGCGGTCATGTTGATCGCGTGCCAGCCCATCGCCTGGAACCAGCGTGACTCGGCCCGCGTCGAGAACCGCGGCCCCTGCACCACGACCACGGTGCCGCCGTCGCGGACGGGGATGCCGAGGTCGCGCGCCGTCTCGACGAGCACGCAGCGGAGGCCCGGACAGTACGGATGGGCCGACGAGACGTGCGTCGTCTCGGGCCCGTCGTAGAACGTCACCTCGCGTCCGGCGGTGCGATCGACGAACTGGTCACAGACGACGAACGTCCCGAGCTCGAGCTCCGGCTGCAGCGCCCCGGACGCACACGGCGCGATGATCCGCCGCGCCCCGAGCTCGCGCATGGCCCAGACGTTCGCGCGGTAGGGGATCCGGTGCGGCGGCAGCTCGTGGTGCCGGCCGTGCCGCGGCAGAAACGCAACCCTCTTGCCGCCGACCTCGCCGACCACGAGTGGGGCCGAAGGAGCGCCGTACGGCGTCTGCATCTGCACCTCCTCGACCTGGTCGAGGAACGAGTAGAACCCCGATCCGCCGAAGACGCCGAGCTCAGCCGTCGGGGGCAGACCCCTCCTCTCCGCCCCCGCCCCCGGTCTCCGCGACGACCTTGGCGTAGGCGAGCTGCATGTTCGCCTTCATCTGGTTGAGGTCGCGGATCAGGTCGGGCCTGACGCTGCCTTCGAGCGTCGGCAGGAGCGCGCTCAGCGCGTCGATGGCGAGGCGAGCCTCCGCGAGGTCGCGCTCCTCCTCGCTCAGCTTGCGGTATCCAAGCGAGGAGATCGTGTAGACGGTCTGCACAAGCAAGTCCGAGATCTTGACCCGCCTGAGCTCTTCCTCGAGCTGCCGGCGGAGCTCTTCGTCGCTCGGCGGCGGCTGCTCAGCCACCGACCGGCTCCTTCGTCCGAATCACTTGCTCCGCGTAGATCTCCTCGATCCCGGCGCCGCTCTCGTAGCGCTCGATCTGGCGCTCTGCGGCGTTCTGGGCGGCGACGGCGAGATGCGCAGCGACACCGAGCTCCTCGGCGACCGGCAGCACCCAGGCGATCAGCTCCTCGAGCGCGGCGCGCGCGGGGCGGACGCGCGCCGTCGGGAAGGCGCTCAGGTCGAGCAGGTCACCCGACATGCCGTTGCGGATCGCCCGCCAGAAGTTCTCCTCGAGCAGGTGGCCCGGGTAGTTCGGCAGCGGCTCCCCGTCGTCGAGCGCACGTGCGATGCGGGCGGTCAGCGCAAACCCGAGCGCCGCGAGCGAGCGCGCCTCGCCGAGGTCGGGCTGGCCGTCGCAGATGCGAAGCTCGACGGTGGGGAACGCCAGATGCGGTCGAACGCTCCACCAGATCTGCGTGTGCTCGTCGATCGACTTCGTCTCGTAGAGGTACCGGACGTACCGCTCGTACGTGTCCCAGTCGGGAAAGGCGTCGGGGATCCCGCAGCGAGGGAAGAACTTCGTGAAGATCTCCGTCCTCGCCGAGTGGAGACGGGTGTTGACGCTCTCGACGAACGGCGAGCTGGCCGAGAGGGCGAGCAGCTCCGGCAGGTAGTTCCGGAGCGCGTTACAGGTGCGGATGGCACGGTCGGCGCCACGCACCGCCGTGTGGACGTGAATCCCGAAGGTGTTGTTCCGCCAGACGACGTAGCCGAGGATCTCGTCGTTCCGCCGGTAGTGCGGCGTGTCGATAATCCGCTGGTCTTGCCACGGGCTCCACGGATGCGTCCCGGTGGCGCCGAGCGCGATGCCGAGCGGATCGGCCAGCGCGAACAGCTGCTCGCGGCGCTCGGCCATCCGGGCCGACAGCTCGTCGAATGACTGACAGCTCCCTGTCCGGATCTCGACCTCCGACGCGATCAGCTCGCCGACGAGATGGTCCTCGAGATCGGTGCCGACGGCCGCGGCCTTCAGCTCCTCGAAGCGGTTGGCGAGCGACAGTGTCCCGGGATCGAGGATCGCGAACTCCTCCTCCACCGCGACCGTGAAATCGTCGGCCTCCTCGAACTGCTCGCGCGCTAGCCGGAGCTGCTCGTCAGGGGTCAGGCGCTGCGCGTCGCCCATAGCCGTCAAACGGGGGAAACCATGTTTCCCCCGTTACCCCCCTTCTTAAAGCAGACGCGCCGTAGCGCGCCGTGGCTGCGGCGGGCACAGCCCGCCTCCGCCAGCCTTCTCCTTACTGAACGCTCGACAGTACTTTTCGGCGTAGCGTGGCTTTGCCTCGCGTCGCCACACCGCGTCGACCGCGTGAGCCTGAAGAAGGGGGCGAACGGGGGAAACATGGTTTCCCCCGTTTTATGTCAGGTGGAAGTAGAGCGCGTGGAGGAGGTCGACGGCGGGGTTGAACGTGTGGACGGTGACGTCGGCCGGCACGTCCAGCAGGGCCTCGGAGTAGTTGAAGACGATCTTCACGCCCGAGCGGACGAGGTTGTTGGCGACGTCCTGAGCGCTCGTGGCGGGCACGGCGAGGACGCCGACGATGATGTTCTTCTCGCGGACGACTGGGGCGAGCCGCGTGTACTCGGTCACCGTCAGGTCGCCGATCTCCCGCCCGACCTTGTCGGGGTCGACGTCGAAGACGGCAGCGATGTTGATCCCGTGCTCGGCGAATATCGGGGAGCTCGCAACCGCCTGACCCAAACGGCCGGCCCCGATGAGGGCGATGTTGTGCTGGCCCTGCGTGCGGAGGATCTTGCGGATCTCCGAGAGGAGGCTCTCGGTGCTGTAGCCGACGCCGCGCTTGCCGAACTTCCCGAAGCCGGACAGGTCGCGGCGGATCTGCGTCGCGTTGATATTCGTGTAATCGGCGATCTCCTGCGACGAGATCCGGTCCTTGCCCATCTTGCGAGCCTGCGTCAGAACCTGGAGATACCGGCTCAGCCGCGAGGCCACGCCGACCGTCAGTCGCTCAGCCACCCCAGCTCCTCCTTCGACGTTTGTAACAAGGCTGAACAATTCTGCCAGCGGCCTACGGCGTCGTGTCGTATCCAACTAACCCTGCGCGCCGAGACGTCGCCGGAAGGCCTCTTCCGGGACGAAGTAGACGAATGCCCGCTCGCCGTCGATCTCGACCACGGGCAGCAATTCGCGGTACCGCGCCTCCAGATCCGGATCGCCCGTGATGTCGACCTCGTCGAGCGTGAACGCGAGCTCGTCGCGGAGCGAAGCCAGCGTCAGGCGGGCCCGTTCGCAGAGATGGCAGCCGCGGGAGCCGTAGAGGACGACCCGCGGCGTCGTCGCGGATTGGGCTACGGGTACAGGCCGCGCGTCGTCGTCGCCTCGGCCACCCGCCGCACGGCGAGGCCGTACGCCGCCGTGCGCATGGTCACGTCCCGCTCCTGTGCGACCTCCCACGTCTCCGCGAATGCGCGCGTGGTGATGTCATTGAGCTTCGCGTTGACCTCGTCCTCCTTCCAGAAGTACTCCTGGAGGCCCTGCACCCACTCGAAGTACGAGACGACGACGCCGCCTGCGTTCGCGAGCACATCCGGAAGAATGATCACGCCGCGCTCCTCGAGGATCTCGTCGGCCACCGGGGTCAGCGGGCCGTTCGCCCCCTCCACGATGATGCGCGCCTTCACCTTGTCCGCGTTCTCCGACGTCACCACCTGCTCGAGCGCGCAGGGAGCGAACACGTCGCAGTCCAGGAGGACGAGCTCCTCATTCGTGATCGCCTCGGCGCCGCGAAAGCCGGTGAGCGAGCCGGTATCGCGCTTGTGGGCGATCGCAGACGGAACGTCGACCCCCTTGGGGTTGTACAGCCCGCCGGACGTGTCGGAGACGGCGACCACGGTCGCACCGTGGTCGTGGAGGAAGCCGGCGAGGAGGCTGCCGACGTTTCCGAACCCCTGGACGGCGACTGTAAGGGCATCCATCCGCCGGTCCTGCTGGCGGAGCGCCTCGCGCAGAACGAAGAACGCGCCGCGCGACGTCGCCTCGACACGACCGAGCGAGCCGCCGATGGTCAGCGGCTTCCCGGTGACGACCCCGAGGACGGAATGGCCCTTCGTCATCGAGTACGTGTCGAAGATCCACGCCATCACCCGCGCGTCCGTGCCGACGTCCGGCGCCGGGATGTCCCGCTCCGGCCCGATCTCGTTGATGATCTCCGTCGTATAGCGCCGGGTCATGCGCTCGAGCTCGGTCTGCGAGAGACGCTTGGGGTCACAGACGATCCCGCCCTTCGCGCCGCCGAACGGGACGCCCATCAGGGCGCACTTCCACGTCATCCACATCGACAGCGCCTTCACCTCGTCGAGCGTGACGTCGGGGTGGTAGCGGATACCGCCCTTCGACGGTCCGCGCGCGACGTTGTGGATCACGCGGTAGCCGGTGAATACCTCCACCGTCCCGTCGTCCATCCTCGTCGGAACCGAGACTTCGACGCCCTTCTTGCAGCGTCCGAGCACGTTGACCATATCGTCGTCGATGCCGAACGCCTGCGCCACACGGCGCAGCTGGTCGCGGGCAAGGTCGTACGGGTTTTCGCGCAGGTGGGAGACGGGAGCTTCAACGGTGGCCACAGACGACTCCTTTTTGGCTGGAAATTCCCGCTTAAGCTTAATCCGCGGCGCCCGGCTACCTGATGCGGAACCGTAGTGTGCGCCTCGTGGGGGCTCCGGGAACGGTCGGATACGCGGCGATCCTCAGCTTGTACGTGCCTTTCGGAAGCACGTTGCCGCCGGGCCCGCGGCCGGTCAGGCCGAACGCGTAGCGCCCGGGAAGGAGGTCGCGAAGCCGGGTGAGCAGACCGAGGTCCTCGCCGCTCGCCGTCGCGAGCCGGAGGTCGAGCCGCGAGACCGGCTGCAGCCCCAGCACCCCGCCCGACTCGAAGACGCTCCCGGCCTGGAGGGAGACGACCGCCGGCGCAGAATCCGAGGGCTTGAAGGCGGGCGGCGATTCCCGGTTCGGCCGCCCGCCTCCGACGTTCAAGACGACGGCCGAGAGGAGCTGTCGCCGACTGTCTCCCACCTCGGCCGACCAGAGCGTTCGCTCGACGACCCCGGTCTCCGGCGCGACCCGGATGGTTCCGATGGCCTCGCCGCTCGCGCCCGGTTGACGGAGGCGGGCGACAAGGCGCACGTTCGCCGCGGCTCCCGGGCGGAGCCGAACCCGGCGTGGCGACGCGCTCACGCCGACGTGGGCCGGGCCGCCGACGAAGACACGCGCCGCAATCGGTCGGACGGAGACGTTCTTGACCTGGAGGGTCTCGGTGGACGTCGCGCGACCGTGCAGCGGGTCGAAGACGACCGCCGAGGGCGTGATGGCGAGCTCCGAGGCGGCCGCGGCGCCGAGGTCGACGAACCCGGCCCCCTGCTCGGTGGGCGAATCGCCTGGCAGCCGGCGCGCGGAGCCGACGAGGAGCGCCTTCAGCGACCCGGCATCGAGCGACGGACGCGCCTGCGCGAGCAATGCGGCCGCGCCGGCGAGCGCGGCCGCGGCGGCGCTCGAGCCGTTCACCGTGCCGAGGTGGGGTGTCCCGTCCTCGTTGGTACCCGGCTCCGACGTCGGCAGGCCGACACCCGGGCCCACCAGGTCGGGCTTCACGCGTCCGTCGTAGGCCAGCCCGCGCGAGGAGAAGTCGGCGATTCGGCCCTGCGGGGCCTGCGCAGAAAGGTCGGCGTGCCCGATCGAGACGCTCAACGGGACGCCCCGCGCTGAGGCGTCGCGCACCTGGCGCGCGACCGCGCGCGGCAGCGCGATCACCGGGACGGACACGTTGTCGGGGAGGCCGAGCGCGCCAGACGGGATCGAGTCGCCGTAGAACACGACCGCGACGGCCCCGGCCGTGGCCGCGTTCTGGACGGCGACACCCGGCGCGGTGCTCGTGGCCATGAATGCAGCCCGACCCGCGACGGTCGACGTCCCGCCCGCGAAGAAGTCGGCGATTCTCGGTGGGCCCGTGAACGGCCCCTCCCGTCCAGACCGGCGGCGCCCCGCGGGCTCGAGCCGAAGCGTGACTGCGTGTGGCGGCCCCATCGTTCCGACAAGCGGCAGCGATCCCTCGAACAGGACGCGCAGTCCCGCGCGCACCATCACCGGCACCCGCGCCACGTCGGGCCGCAGGTCGGCGGCGCCCACCGTCAGTGCGTCGGGCGCACCGCCGGGGCCGCTGATGCTGCCGTAGGCCGGACCTGCCGGGCCGTCGTTTCCGGCCGGAACGACGACGAGCGTGTCGAGCGCGTCCGCACCGGTGACGGCGTCCGCCGCGGGGCCGTCTGCAAAAGCGGCGAACGGCTCGACGACTCCCGCGAGCGCGATCCTCGCCGCGTCATGGGCGTCGCCGTCCCCGTTCGGGTCGACCGCGCGCTCCAGGCCAGCGATCAGCTGGTCGGTCCGCCCGTACACCGCCCAGTTTCCCGAGGCGTCGCGCTGCCAGCCCGCGACGCGAAGCGGAAGGATGGTGGCGCCCGGCGCGACGCCGCCCACGCCGTCGCCGTGGCCGAGCACGAGTCCGGCGAGCTCGGTGCCGTGGTGCTCGATGTCGGCGGGATTGCCCGGCCTGGCCTCGGCAAGCGCGAGCGCGTCGCCGTCGACGAGGTCGTAGCCCTGGCGAACGTGGCCCGCGAGGAGCGGCTGCACACGGTCGACGCCCGTATCGAGCAGCGCGATCGTCACGCCGCGGCCCGTGAGCCCCGGAAGCGAAAGCTGCGAGAGACCGCCCGAGCTGGAGGTGAGCTGGTCGAGCCCTGAGGTCGAGATCGCCGCCGGGTAGACCGCGCGGACCGGGTAGAGGCCCTTGACCTCCGGCATCCTCTCGAGCAGCGCCGACGCGCGGGCATCGAGCGCCGCAGAGAAGCCGTTGAGAACCCGCGCGAACGTGAAGTCCGGGTGGATGACCACGCCCTGCAACACGAGCTTCTGGATCACCTCACGCTGCTGTGCGAGCACGGCCTGCGTCCACTGCCGCTCCTGGACGTCGTCCACGATCCCGCCCGCCGCGGCAACGCGCTGCGCGAGCGATGGCGCTCGAAGGACGACGATCTGGCGCTCGCCGAACCCGACCTGCACGCGCTCACCGCCTACGAAGCCGTTCCACGCCTCCGCCGGCGTCTGGCTCGTCGGCGGAGCGGCGCGCGCGGCGTGCCCTCCACCGCCGACGGCGAGGACGACGAGCAGCGCCGTCGCGGCCGCGGCGACGACCGCGAGCGGCCCGATCTGGCAGGGCTCACGCAGCCTGACGGGACGCATACGCATCGAGGGCAAGATAGTCGGGTCGCGGGACGGGGTTCACGTACCGCGCGGCGGAGGCGATCATCGCCGCGTTGTCGCCGCAGAGCTCGAGCGGCGCGAGCGCCGCGCCGGCGAGCGCGGCGCGGAGCTCCGAGTTCGCAGCGACGCCGCCCACGACGGCGATGCGGTCGAATCCGCCTGCCTCCGTCGCCTGCTCGGTCCGCTGCACGAGCGCCCGCACGAGCGCGCGCTGGTACGACGCGGCGAGATCGGCGCGGCGGCGCTGGAGTTCGGATGGGGTCAGACCCCGGACGGCGTAGAGCAGCGCGGTCTTGACGCCGGAGAAGGAGAAGTCGAGACCCGGCACCGATGCGACGGGGAAGCTGAAGCGCTCGGCGTCGCCCTCGCGGGCGAGCCGGTCGAGCGCGGCGCCGCCCGGGTAGCCGAGCCCGAGCAGGCGGGCGCCCTTGTCGAACGCTTCGCCGACCGCGTCGTCGATCGTCTCGCCGAGAACGGTGAACGAGCGGTGGTCGTGGACGTCCAGGAGCATCGTGTGGCCCCCGGTCGCGAGCAGGCACAGGAACGGCGGATCGACGGGGTCAGACCCCAGGAAGAGCGACGCGACGTGCCCGTGCAGGTGGTCGACCGGGATGAGCGGGAGACCACGTGCCCAGGCGATCGCCTTCGCCGCGGAGAGCCCGACCAGCAGCGCACCGACCAGCCCCGGTCCTTGCGTAACCGCGACGGCGTCGACATCACCGAGGCCGAGGCAAGCGGTATCGAGCGCCTCCCGGACAACCGGCGCCACGAGCTCGAGATGCCGCCGCGAAGCCACCTCCGGCACGACGCCGCCGAAGCGGGCGTGCAGGTCGGCCTGCGACGCGACGACGTTTGCCCGGATCTCGCCGTCCGCAGAGACGAGCGCGGCAGCCGTCTCGTCGCACGAGGTCTCGATCCCGAGGATCACCCGTCGCGAACGACTGGATCTCGCCACATGATCAGTGCGTCCTCGTGGTTGTCGGTGTAGTAGCCGCGACGGACGCCCCGCGCCCGGAAGCCCAGCTTCTCGTAGAGCTCGATCGCTCCCGCGTTCGAGACCCGGACCTCCAGCGTGTAGCCGCGGCGGGCGTCGTCCTCGGTTCGCTGGAAGAGCCGACCGAGGAGCAGCGACGCGATCCCGCGGCGCTGGTAGCCGGGGTCGACGGCGATGTTCATCACATGCCACGCGTCGACGTACCGCGCGACGATCAGGTAGCCGACCAGCCGGCCGCGTTCGGCTTCGAAGGCGCCGAGGCAGATCGAGGACGGCTTGACAAGCTCGCCGGCGAACATCGCGCGCGACCACGGCGTCGGGTACGCGCGGCGCTCGATCCGCTCGACCGCGCCGAGGTCGCGCAGCTGCAGATCGCGGATGTCGACCATGAGCGCGACCATCAGGCCAGCATCCTCTCGGCATCCGGGACGCGCAGGTAAACAGGCTTGACCCGCTCGACCGGCCCGTAGTGGGACGCGAGCAGGGCGTGATACCTCGCGCGCGGGATGTGGACCCTGTCACCGTCGTCCGGGATCTCGGCGCCGAGCCCCTCGAGCAGCGGGCGGTAGCGCAGCGCGCCGTCGCCGACGCAGACCGTGCCGGGCTCGAGGTCGAGGGATGCGGGCGGTAGGCACACCGGCTCGCCGCCGACGAGCGTGAACACCTCGCGCCGCCTGGCGTCGATCACCGGGAGCGCGCCGGGCGCGCCCGCGGCGAGCGCGTCGAGCGTTGACACGCCCGCGACGGACAGGTCGAGTGCGACGGCCAGGCCGCGCGCGGCGGCAAGCCCGATCCTCGTCCCCGTGAAGCTGCCCGGGCCCGTTCCGACCGCGATTTCGGTGAGATTGGCGGGGGTCAGACCCGCGTCGCCGAGCAGCTCGTCCGCGTCCTCGAGCACGCGTACGGCCTGCGACGCGCGCTCCCCGAGGACGTTACCGTCGCGGACGAGGGCGCTGGTGGCCACGGACGTGGCCGTGTCGAACGCCAGCACGAGAGCCATGCGAGAACGCGGTCCATCGTAGCCAGTGGCAGGTTCGCGCTACCGCACCCAGAGCTGGTCGACGAGCACGCCCCACTGCGGGTTGTACTGGTAGTTGCCGACACGCTTCGAGACGAGCTGCGCGGTTGTCTGGTTGAAGAGCGGGACCCAGGGAGCGAGATCGGTCACCCGCTCGTCGATCCGGTGCCAGAGGTGGGCTGCGGCCTGCGGCTCGCTCGACTCGACGGCCGCCGCTCGTTTGATCTGGCGGTCGACGCCGCGGTTGCAGAACTGAGACGTGTTCGAGGCCCTTACGCCGGTCGCAGCGCAGCTGAAGTTCGGTTGGAGGTACCCGAATGCGGATGCGTAGTCCGCGAACCAGCCGGAGAGTCCCGTCTGGGCCCGGTTCCGAACATCGCTGACGTATCGAAAGAACGCCCCGACCCCGCCGGGAACCGCCTTGAGCGCGGCGCGGTAGCCGAGGCTCCGTAGAACCCTGGCGAGATAGCGATTCTCAACGTCCAACCCGAAGTTGTCCCCCGAGGTCGTCCAGACCGTCACTCGCTGCCCGCTGGTCCCTGACGCGCGAACAAGACGCCGGGCCCGGGCGACGTCGTACCGGTACGGACAGTAGGGGCCGTAGCCCGGGAAGTTGGGAGGCAAGGCCTGGCAGGTCGGTCGGGCGAGCGCTCCGCCGCCAACGAGCGTGATGGCTCGCCTGCGGTCAACCGCGTAGTTGAGCGCTTTGCGGACGGCGAGGCTCGTGAAGGGCGACGCGCGCGTGTTGAGAAAGAAGAACCACGTATTCGGTCCGGGATTCACGTGCAGCTGATCCGAATACTGGTTCTTGAGTTCGCGAACGCGCGCCGGCGGGGGATTGTCGAAGAGAACGTCAGCCCTGCCGTGCACGATGGCGGATACCGCCGCGCTTCCCTTCGGATGCATCTCCCAGCGAATCTCGTCCGGGTACCCACCGGGCTGCGCAGCCCCGGCCCATGGCCGGAAGCGCGGGTTTCGGACCTCGACCAGTGTTCCGCCGCGGACGGACGAGATGCGGTACGGACCGGTCGCGGGCACTGGTTGCGTCGCCATCCGATCAGGCGTACCGGCCGGAACCGGGTACGCGAACGAGGTCGCAAGCTTGTACGTGAAGTCCGGGTCAGGCGCCGTCAACCGGAAGGTGACTGTGCCGGCGGCGTCGCTCGTTACGATGCCTCTCGAGAGGTCACAGCTGCGTGGAGTCTTCTGACAAGAGCTCGCGCCGATCAAGCCGGTGAAGTAGTCCACCGGAGTATGGAGCCGGAACCCGCGCTCGATCGCACGTCGGAAGTCACCCGCGCGTACGAGTGCGCCGGTGGAGTACCGGACGCCGCGGCGGAGCTGAAACGTGTACGTCTTGCCGCCGTCGGCCACGGTTGGAAACGACGTCGCCAGATCCGGTACGAGCTGTCCACCGTCACTGCCTCCGACCCGGCGGAAGGCGATTAGACCGTCATTCGTCGTCGACAGGATCGACCACGAGACGGGGTCGTAGGCGAGCGCCGGGTCGATTGTCGGGCGGATGGTGCTCGACAGAACGGTGAGTGTTCCGCCGCGATGCTCGACCCCGGAGCTGCGAACGGAGACCCAGACGTCGCTGCCGGCAGCGACAGCCTGCGGCCGGCTCCCGACGTGAAGCGTGTCGACGATCTTGCCGCTGTGCGCATCGATCCGCGTGACCGTCCCGGCAAATTCGCTGCTGACCCACAGCGAGCCGTCATGCGCGGCAATCCCGCTCGCGCCGTCGCCGACCTTGATCGTGCTGACGACCTGGTTCGTGTCCTCGTCGACGCGCGTGACCGTGCCGTCGAGGCTGTTCGCCACCCACGCCGAGCCCTCGGCCAGCGCGATTGCGGTGGGGCCGTTGCCGACCGAGACGGTTTGTGAGATCCCCGAAGCGGGGTCGAGCTTCGTCAGCTTCCCGGCTTCGGCGTCGACGACCCACACCCCGCGCTCGTCCACCGCGATTCCGGATCCGGCCGCGACGCTGTAACGGGCGGAAACGTCACCACTCCTCGGGTTGATGCGGACGACGCTCTGGTCGCCGACGTTGGTCACCCAGATCGACCCGCGTCCATAGGCGACGCCGGCGGGGCCGTTCCCCGTGTGAATGCTCGGGACACTGTTGACCGAGCGCGGATTGATGCGCGAGACCGTGCCCGCGAGCGAGTTGGCGACCCAGACATCGCCCAGTCCAACCGCAATCCCGCTCGGGCCGCTGCCGACAGGGATCGTGTCCACCACCTGATCGGTTGCAGGATCGATCCTCGAGACCGCCCCGTCGTCGGGATTCGTGGCCCAGACGGCGCCGGCGCCGTAGGCGAGCGAGCGAGGCGCGGTCGCAAGTGACGCGTCCCCGACGACGTCGCCGCCCTGCGGGTCGATGCGGGCAACGGAGTTGCCGACGACCTGAGTGCTGCTGCTGCCGCCGCCGCCCCCGGCGAAGGCGAAGACCGGGATGGCGACGGCTGCGGCGATCACGCCTGCGAGAGCGCCGGCGAGCAGACCACGGCGGCGGTACCACGCCGGGCGCATGGCGGCCGTCGCCTCCTTCGCCAGCTCGCCCTCGCGGCCGGCGAACGGCTGCTCCTCCGCAGTGCGGAGTGGCGGAAACCTTGTCGCCAGCCCGGGCGCGACGAGCTGGAAGACGTGCTCCGGCCGGGGCAGGTCCTTTAACCGGTGCTCACCGAGGTCTCGCAGCTCCCAACCTTCGAGCAGGTCGTCCTCGACGACAGCGCCCGTCGCGCTCGACAGCAGGACCTGACCCCCGTGAGCGGCCGAGCAGATCCGCGCCGCGCGGTGGACGCCGAGACCG
>Ga0075425_100000837_pt1 | contig 29411 bp, 23 predicted proteins | sample SoiMethybrSBSTD4_FD_75300 | JGI IMG/M metagenome (GOLD analysis project Ga0075425, IMG submission 75300) | Bulk soil microbial communities from a Populus tree surrounding site in Tennessee, USA - Soil MetaG P. TD hybrid SBSTD4 | ecosystem: Environmental > Terrestrial > Soil > Tree plantation...
ACGATCGCGAGTGTCTTCCCTTCGAGCTCGGCGCCGATCAGCTGATCCCATCCGTGTCGCGCGATGCTCACCGACATGGTGACCAGGGTTCTCGCCGCGGCACCGATGAGCAGCATCGTGTGTTCGGCCACCGACCGATCGAGTACGCCCGGCGTGTTGGTGCAGAGCAACCCCGCCGCGGTCGCTTTCACCGTGTCGATGCCATCGTGGCCAACCCCGAATCGTGCGATCACGGCGCCCGCCGGCAACGCCTCGTACAACGATCCGACATAGCTGCGCGAGCCGACGACGACGTGCGAGGCGCGCGCGTCGCGAATGGCGTCGGCGAGATCTGTCTCTGAATCGGGCGCGCACACGCATTGCAGCGCCGGCTCCGATCGGAATACGCCTTCGGCTTTCTTGTATTCGGTGCTGGTAACGAGAACGACACGCCGCGCAGCCGCCATGAGGCGCGAATCTAGCATTGACAGTGTCTCCACCGGGTTCCTATTCTTCGCCGTAGCCTCGTTCTGCCTGGAGCCCGCTTGACCGACGCCGACGCCGCGACCGTCCCTTCCGCATCGCTGTCGCCACCGGCCGGACATCCACAGGTCCGCTACAGGGTGCTGGCGATGACCGTCGTGCTGGCGGCGATTACCTACCTCGATCGCGTAACGATCTCGGTCACCAGGCCCGACATCGTGCGCGACCTCGGCCTAAGCGCGACCCAGATGGGCTATGTGTTCAGCGCGTTCTATCTCGCCTACGCCCTGTTCGAGATTCCGTCCGGCTCGTGGGGCGATCGCGTCGGTACGCGGCGAGTGTTGACGCGGATCGTGTGCTGGTGGTCGGCGTTCACCGTCCTCACCGGCGTCGCGTTCAGCTACTCGTCGCTGGTCGTCGTCAGGTTCCTCTTCGGCAGCGGCGAGGCCGGGGCCTGGCCAAACGTTGCGCGCACCTTCTCGCGGTGGTTCCCGCGCCAGGAGCGCGGCACGGCGCAAGGCATCTTTTTCATGGGCGCGCACCTTGCCGGCGGCCTGACGCCGATGCTGGTCACGGCACTGCTCGTCTACTTCAACTGGCGATCGCTGTTCGTGCTGTTCGGGTCGATCGGCTTTGTCTGGTCAATCGCGTGGTACCGGTGGTTTCGCGATTCGCCGGCTGAACATGCCGCGGTTGGCGCAGCGGAGCGCGCGCTGATCGAGAGCGGCGCCGAGGCGGCTCGAGGCCACGCGCTCGAGGCGACCGACTGGACGCGGCTCCTCTGGAACCGCACCGTGGTGTGCCTGTGCCTGATGTATTTCACGCAGGCATTCGGCGGCGCGTTCTACGTGACCTGGCTGCCGACCTACCTCGCCTCGCGCGGTCTCACGGGCATGACCGCGGGCGTGCTCGCCGGGCTGCCGCTGATGCTCAGCGCCGCCGCCGATCTCGTTGGCGGCGTCGCGACCGATCGCGCCGCGCGCCGGCTCGGCCTGCGGCTCGGACGCATCACGATCGGTGGCGGCGCACTCGCCTTCGCGGGTGTATTCACGATCGCGAGCACGTTGGTCGACTCGGCCGTCATCGCCGCGATTCTCATCGCGCTCGGTGGCGCCTCATCGAATTTCCTGCTCGGCGCGGCGTGGGGCACCTGTCTCGATATCGGCGGTCGGCGGTCGGGCGCGGTCAGCGCCGCGATGAACACCTCCGGACAGGTCGGCTCAATCCTCAGCCCGATCCTCGTCGCCGAAGTGGTACGCCGATTCTCGCGCTGGAGCGCGCCGCTCTATGTGACCGGCGTGCTGTTCCTGCTCGGCGCCGTATGCTGGCTGTGGGTCGATCCAACGAAACCGGTGTCTGAATGACGGAGGAGTCGGGAACCGACCCGTTCGTTCCGGATCGCGTCTAATCCACGTGATGTCTTCGCTCGTTCGATTCTTCAGTCGTGCGGCTGGACCTACTCGCTCGCGATGCAACTCTTCAACCGCGCGCTTGGCGTTCGCAACGGCCAGCGACCGCACCAGAGCGCGGCGGAGGTGCTGCGCGACCGCCGCCTGGAACCACGCGCCGTCTTCTTCACGCATCTTCATCCCGATCACACCTCGGGCGCAGCCGAACTGCCGCCTGACATCGATTATGTGTTCGGCGAACAGGAAGCGGATTTCGTGGCGCGTGTCAGCGTCGGCTCGCATGTCGCCAACAAGCCGCGCTTGAAGACGCTCGACTTCACCGGCGTCGCGCCGATGCCGCCGCTCGGTCCAGCCGTCGACCTGTTGGGCGATGGATCGCTGTGGGCGATCTCGACGCCGGGCCACACGCCCGATCACACGTCGTATCTCGTGAACAGCACTCCGCCGACGCTGCTCGTCGGCGATGCGAGCCACTTCGCGTGGGCCTTCGAGCCCAACATCGCCGCGCGCGCGCTGACGGCGGCGGACCGCGTGCGCAGCATCGAGAGTCTGGCCGCACTCCGGCGCTTTGCCGTGACGTATCCGCGGGTGCGTATCGTGTCGGCCACGAACTCGAGGCGCCGCGTCTGGACAGCGTCACCGGCGTTTCCCCGCACGCAGTCGGTCGCAGCTGAGAGATTTCGAGGGGTCGGGAACCGTTTCTTCTGAGTTCCGAGAAACGGTTCCCGACCCCTTCCTCCGGAAACGGCTCCCGACCCCCCGTCCCGCGCGAGCGCCTCCGACGGGTCGGAGGTCCGAGCGTGGCCACGTCGCACGCACCGTCGTAGTCGGTCGATGCAAAGGCTTCGACGAGAACAACTTGCCGGCCAGAACCGGATTCGACTTCGCGAGGTACGGCTCGTGCTGAAAGGAGTCCCGAGAGAGGGGCCCCGCATGAAGACGCTTGTCCTCGTCGCAGTCTGCCTGTACCTCGGCTGCGTCGCGTCAGGCGGACAGGCACAGTCGGCGCAGCAGACGCAGACGCCGTCGGACATCGACAGCCTGGTCGCGCCGATCGCGCTCTACCCCGATCAGTTGCTGGCGCAAATCCTCATGTGCGCCGGCGATCCTGACTCGGTCAGGAATCTGGACGCGTTCCTCAAAGCCAACCCGAAGTTGAAAGGCACCGAACTGCAGGATGCCGCGCTCCTCAAGGGATTCGAGCCGAGTTTCGTCGCCCTCGCGCTGTTCCCGGACGTCGTCCAGCGGATGGCCGCCAGGATCGACTGGACAAAACTCGTCGGCCAGGTCTTCGTCGCCGATCGCAGCATCGTGTTCGCGAGCATCCAGAAGCTGCGCGCGCAGGCGCACACCATTGGCACGCTGAAAAGCAACGAACAGCAGCAGGTCGAGACCCAGACGACATCCACTGGGCAGGAAGTGATCGTCATCGAGCCGACCAACCCGCAGGTCGTCTACGTCCCGCAGTACAACCCGACCGTCGTCTACACGCAGGCGCCGCCGACGACGACAACGGTCGTCGTCGAGAACAACAGCAGCGCCGACGCGGTCGCGGCCGGGATGATCGGCTTCACCGCTGGCATCGCGATCGGCGCGGCGGTGAACAACAACTACTACTACGGCCCCTACGGATGGCACGGCGGCGCCTACATGTACAACGACGCGTGGGACGACTACTACGACGCGCGCGAAGACGCGCGTGAAGACTGGCAGGATCACCGCGAAGATCTCTCCGAAGAGAGAGGCGATCGTCGAGAAAACGCCCAGGAGAACCGAACCGATCGGACGGAAACCCGGAACGAGAACCGGCCGGAGTCGCAGGCGCGGCGCGATCAGGCGAAGAGCACGGCCCAAACCAATCGCGCCAACGGTCAGACTGCGGGCACACAGCGCACCTCGGGGACGACCGCGAGCACGCAATCGCGCGGCTCGGGATCGGCTGAAGCCCGCGGGACCACCAGCGGCACGTCGCGCACACCGACCGACCGCAGCGGGACCAAGTCCGACGCCTTTTCCGGATATTCCAGCGGGCGCTCGGAACGCGCGGCCAGCTCGCGCGGGACGCAGAGCCGAAGCAGTTCGCGATCGAGAGGCGGCGGTGGCGGCCGCCGCCGGTGAGCGTGATGAGGAGTCCTGCCATGCAGACACGCCACGGGATGTTCACCCGCGCAACTCTTTTGCTCGGCGCCGCGCTGCTTGCGTGCGCCGCGGTGCTCACCTGCGCGTCGCTCGCCGCACAGCCGGCAGCGCGCACGTTCGCGACGCCGGAAGAGGCGGTGAAAACGCTGGCGGCCGCCGTCAAGGCCGGCAATCTCCAGGAGGTGATTGCGATCTTCGGGCCGTACGGCCAAGACCTCGCCGATTCATCCGATCCAACGACCGCGCGGCGCAACCGCGAGACGTTCGTGACCGCGTTTGCTGAAGGGTGGCGCCTGGTCGGTCCAAACGCGTCCCACAAGACGCTCGTCATCGGCAACGAAGATTGGCCCTTTCCGGTGCCGCTGACCAGGAGCGGCGGGCGATGGCACTTCGACAGCGAAGCCGGCAAGGAAGAAGTGATCGCCCGGCGGATCGGCCGCAACGAGCTGACGGCGATCGCCGTCTGTCGCAGCTACGTCGTCGCGCAGCAGCGCTACGCCGCCGCGGCGCACGACGGCAATCCAGCCGGGAGGTACGCGACCAAATTCCGCAGCGATCCCGGCAAGCACAACGGACTCTACTGGCCGGCGGCGAAGGGCGAGCCGCGAAGCCCGCTCGGCGATCTGCTGGCGGAGGCCGCTGAAGAAGAAGTGGCAATCGCCGAACGGCGTGAGTCGCCGCAGCCCTTTCACGGCTACTACTTCAAGATCCTGACCGGCCTCGCGACAACCGCGGCCGACGGCAGCGCGGCGCGGGGGTTCGGACTCGTCGCCTGGCCGGCGCGATACGACGAAACCGGCGTGATGACCTTCGTCGTCGATCAGACGGGCGTCGTGCGCCAGAAGGATGTTGGCGGCGACACCGGCGCAGCGGTGAAAGCCATGGCGCTCTACCATCCCGACGCGTCCTGGACCGAGGTTCGATAGCGGCTCACCCGGGTTCGGCGGACCCATGTACGACGAACGCGCGGCGCGTGTCGTCACGATCATCGCCATGCTGTGCGCCGCGGCGCCGGCTCTGGCGCAGCCGGCGGAAGTCTCGGTCCTCGGCGGCTACCGATTCGGCGGCAGCCTGGTCGAGGCGGCGGCGCCGCATCGCGTCGACTCGGACGGCGCGCCGGCGATCGGGATCGTGTTCGATCTGCCGGTCTCGGAAGGGTTTCAGTTCGAGGCGCTCTTCACCCACCAGCAGGAATCGATCGTCCTCGTGCCACTCGACGGGTTCGCGCCGTCGACGCGGTTCAGCACGTCAATCGACCAGTGGCAGGCCGGAGCGCTGCAGGAACTCGAGGGCGGCCGCCGCGTGCGTCCGTTCCTCACCGGCATGCTGGGCCTGACCCGGTACGGCGTCGAGGCCGATCATGCGATCCGTTTCACGCTCGGTGGCGGAGGGGGCGTGAAGGTGTTTCCGCGATCGCGTGTGGGCGTGCGCCTCGATGGCCGCGTCTTCGCGACGTTTGTCGACGCCGAGGCGTTCGGGGTCGCCTGCGTCCAGGGTGGATGCGTGCTGGCGATTCACCTGGACATGGCGTGGCAGGTCGAATTCACCGCTGGCCTCGTCGTGCGATTGCGATAGCGCGATTCGGCGGAGCGCGGAGGGCTTCAGCGGAGCGATCACCCGAAAAGGAAGGCGACGCCTCCGACGGAATGGAGGCGCGCACGCCGGCGCTATCGACGGATGGACCGCTTCGACCGTCAAAGTGCACCGGCTCTATCACTTCCGGACGCGTCGCCCGGCGATTGGCCGCGGCACGGTGCGTGCTCGCTTCGACCGCGCTCATATCTCTGAGCGTGCGTCGACGCGATCTCGCATCGCATCTGGAGGCCAACCGTGCGTAACACTCTCGCATTCGCCGCAGCCGTTTGTCTGTTCAGCGTTTCGGCGATCGCCTGGACGGCTGCGCAGCAGAACAAACCGGCGCCTGCCCCCGCCGAAACGCCCATCGAGGATGTTCTCAAGGCGGTGCGCTCCGATCTGCAGGGCGACCGCGCCGACATCATCGCGAAGAACATGACGCTCAACAGCGATGTCGCCGCGAAGTTCTGGCCGATGTACAAGGACTACCAGACCGAGCAGAGCGCGATCATGGACGAGCAGCTCAAGGGCATCCAGCGCTACATCGAGAGCTTCGACACGCTCGACGACGCCGGCGCGATGGGGCTGATTACCGCGCACTTCAACCGCGACGAGCGAATGAACGCGCTGCGGCAGAAATGGTTCGGCGAATTCCAGAAGGTGCTGGGGACGAAGCAGGCGGTGCGGGCAATGCAGATCGACCGGCGGCTGTCGCTCGTCCACCAGATCCAGTTCGCCGCGCGGATCCCGCTCGCTCACTAACGGCGGTGCAGCGTGAGCAGTCGGGCACATCCCGATGGTCACGAGGCTCGTCGCCGGGTCGTGCCTGATGGCACTGTGCGTGGCGATCCACGCCTCGGGGCTGTCATGGGCATTTCAGAACCTTCGCCGAGCATCGCTGCGCGGCTCGCGGCTCTGGCGCAGCACCGCGCTGTTCATCGTCGTCGCGGTCTGGATGGTCCTGCTGCATCTGGTCGAGATCTCGGTCTGGGCGGCGATGTATGTGTGGAACGGCGCGATCGCCGATCTGTCGTCGGCCCTGTACTTCAGCGCCGTCACCTACACGACCACCGGTTACGGCGACATCGTCCTGCCGAAGGAGTGGCGCCTCGACGGCGCGGTCGAAGCGCTGACCGGCATCCTGATGTGCGGGTGGTCGACGGGATTCTTTTTCGCCATCGTGAATCGACTGTATGAGCACCACGCAAGTACGACCAGCGTCTGACGTCGGGTGGTCGTTGGCGCCCTCGCTCAACTGGCTGTTCGTGTTCATTCCCGTGTCGATCGCGCTCGAGTACGCGCACGTGCCGCCACCGGTCGTCTTCTTCTCGGCGGCGCTGGCGATCGTGCCGGCGGCCCGGCTGATCGTGCTGTCGACCGAGCAGCTGGCGACGCGCACCGGCGACGCGATTGGCGGACTGCTCAACGCCACGTTCGGCAACGCGCCGGAGCTGATCATCGCGCTGGTGGCGCTCAGGGCCGGCTACTTCGCAATGGTGCGCGCGTCGATCATCGGCGCGATCCTCGCCAACCTGATGCTGGCGATGGGGATCGCGTTCTTCGTCGGCGGTCTGCGCCGCCACACCCAGGAATACAACGCCGGCGCGGCCCGGCTCTACAGCTCGATGATGCTGATCTCGGCGGTCAGCCTCGGCGTGCCGAGCGCGTTCAATCGGTTTTTCTCTCCCGACAGCACGGTCCACGAGGAGAAGCTCGTCAACCTCGGCACCGCGTTCGTGCTGCTGATCGCCTACGGCCTCTACCTGGTGTTCCTGCTCAAGACGCACCCCGACTACTTCGAGAGCGTGACGGTCACCGAGGTCGAGCAGGGGCACGAGGGCCCGCAGTGGAGCGTCGGCCGGGCGATCGGGAGCCTCGTCGGCGCGTCGGTCATCGCCGCGGTGATGAGCGAAATCCTGGTCGGCGCCGCCGAGGGCACCGGCAAGTCGCTCGGCATGTCCGACGTCTTCATCGGCATCGTCTTTCTCGCGATGATCGGCGGCGCCGCCGAGAGCGGCTCGGCGATCGCGATGGCGCGCAAGAACAAGCTCGATCTCACCATCGGCATCGCGATGGGCAGCAGCATCCAGATCGCGTTGTTCGTCGCGCCGATGCTGGTGCTGGCGAGCCTCTTCATCGCCCCTCAGCCGCTGGAGCTCTCGTTCAGCCGCGCCGAACTCGGCACGCTGTTCCTCGCCGTGCTGATCGGGACCATCGTCGCCGGCGACGGCCGATCGAACTGGTACAAAGGCGTTCAACTGGTGCTGGTCTACACGATGATCGCGATCCTGTTCTACTTCCTGCCGGAAGGCGTCCGGTGAACCGGTGCGTGCGAGCGGCGGCGTGCGCGATCGTGCTGTGCGCGTGGGCCACCGTCCTCGCCGCGCAGACCGTCGTCAAACTGCCGAAGAACAAATACACGCCGGAACAGGACGTGAAGATCGGCCGCGAAGCGGCTGCCGAGGTCCGCAAGCAATACCCCATCACTCAGGACGAGGGGATCGCCCGTTATCTCGGGACGATCGGCGAACGGCTTGTCGCGGCAGCCCCGTCCGAGCTGAAACAATCGGTGTACGCCTATTCGTTCACGCCGGTGAACCTGAAGGAGATCAACGCGTTCGCGCTGCCGGGCGGACCGATGTTCGTCCAGCGCGGCATGTTCGAGTCCGCGGCGTCGGAGGGCGAGGTCGCCGGTGTCATGGCGTACGTGCTGCTGCGCCCATGGCACAGCCAACGTAACCAAGGCGGAGAATCCCTGGCTGCAGGTCGGCCAACTCGCCGGCGCCATCGGCGGCGCGATGGTCGGCGGCACCTACGGTTCGGCGATCGCGCAAGCCGCGCAATTCGGACTCGGCACGCTGCTCCTGCGATACAGCCGCGACTTCGAAAAGCAGGCCGATCTCCTCGCCGCGCAGATCATGGCGGGCGCCGGCTACGACCCTCGCGACCTGGCGCACATGTTCCAGACGATCGCACGCGAGTCGGGAGGCAGCGGCGGCAACCCGCAGTGGATGAGCAGCCGGTCCGGATCTCACAGCGCTCGGCGCTGGCGACGCCGCTCGTCGGCCCGTCGCCGCTCGGCGGCCGTGAGCGCATCGCCGACGGCGCGTTGTTCTACTACCTGACGCTCGCACCGGAGGCCGATGCGGGACGCGTTTCAGGGGACCTTCCGGCACATCGCCGAATCCATCCGGTTGACCGAAACGCGCTGATCGCAAGACGCGCGCACGACAGGAGGTTGAGATGACACGGCACGTTGCTCTCCGCATTATCTGCGTCGCGGTGTTCGCCGCGTCAGGCGCGGTCGCCGCGCGAGCGGCCCAACCACCGCCAGCGGGGAGCACGACCGCTGCGAGCGCCGCACAGGCGAGCCCTGAGCTCGTCGGCGCGCTGTCGAAGGAACTCGGCTCGACGCCGGAACAGGCGGCGGGCGCCGCCGGAGCATTGTTCGGCGTGGCGAAATCGCGCCTCAACACGAACGACTTCTCGCAGGTCGCGAGTGCCGTCCCGGGGATGGACATGCTGCTGCAGGCGGCGCCGCAGGCTGGCGGCGCGGTCGGGACGAGCGGTCTGAGTTCGCTATCGAACATGGCCGGAGCCGCGGGCGGACTGGCGGCTGCGGCATCGGCGTTCTCGAAGCTCGGACTGAGCCCGGATCTCGTCGCCAAAGCCATACCCATTCTGACGTCATTCGTCTCGAAGTCGGGCGGCGCGAACGTAGCCGGCCTGCTCGCCGGCGCGCTGAAGTAGTCGATCCGAACAAACCATCAGGAGGGTGCCATGGATGTCAACGCGCTCGTTCAAACGCAGCCGTCACGCTGGTGGCCGTCGCCTGGAGAGTTGCCGGCGCGGCCGCGCTGTGGCTCATCGGCCGATGGTTGATTGCCTTTGCGCTCGGTTTGATGGGACGCGCGTTCGAGAAGCAGAAGTTCGATGTCACCCTCGCGCGCTACATACACACGGCGCTGAGCATCCTGCTCAACGTCGCGCTGGCGGTCGCGGTGCTCGGCTTCTTCGGCGTCGAAACGACGACCTTCGCTGCGCTGCTCGCGGCCGGCGGCGTCGCGATCGGCGCAGCCTGGGGCGGCCTGCTCGGCAACTTCGCCGCCGGCGCCTTCCTCGTGTTCCTGCGTCCGTTCAAGGTCGATCGGCTGATCCGCGAGACGTTCGGCGAGGCCGGCTTCCCGGGGCCGATGCCCATGTACGAAATCAGCGGCGCCTTCGCCGCGGCGCCGTTCGAGACGTCGCGGCGGTAAAGGGCAGAAGGGGTCACCGGGTCCCGACCCCTTCGCGCTCCTCCGCCGTGAGCGGCAACGGCAGCACTCGGCCTTCGGCCGACGATCGCGCCGCCGTCTCGACGACGGCGGTCGTGGCGATCGCTTCGGCCGGAGGTACCGGGTTGCTGCCCGTGCCGCGAATGGCGTCGCCGAGCGCCGTATAGAACTGTCGATAGTCACCACGCGGAATCGGCGTGCCGGTTTCCACGCGGGTCGTTCCGTCCACCAGCGTGGACGATTCGACGGGCGCAGCGCCGCCCAGGTCCACGCCCATCGCGGCCGAGAGTTCAAATTCCTGCGGATCGATCCCGACCTTGATCCACGTGCCGCGCGAGCCGTGAACGACAAATCGCGGTCCGGCGGCAGCGAGCATGGAGGCGTGCAGGATTACGGCGCGGCCGCCGTAGCCGAGGACGACGTGCGCCCAGTCGTCGGTGTGCGCGCCGGCGCGATGGGCCGCGAGAGTGGCACTGATCGAGTCGGGAAGGCCGAACAACTGCAGCGCCTGGTCGGCGAGGTGCGGCCCAAGATCGTTCCACACGCCGGATCCAGGACCCGGACGCTCACGCCACCGATCACGCACCAGCGGCCGGTAGCGATCGAAATGCGATTCGACGTGCGTGACATCGCCGAGCGCGCCGGACCGCACGATCTGCTCGAGCGCCAGGAAATCACCATCCCAGCGCCGATTGTGAAACGTTGTCAGCACGCGCTGCTGGCGCAAGGCCAGCGCGCCGAGACGGCGCGCCGCGTCCAGCGACGCCGCGAGCGGTTTGTCGACCACGACATGTTTGCCGGCGTCGAGCGCCGCCGCCGCCAGTTCGCCGTGCGTCGCCGTCGGCGTCGCAATCACGACCACGTCGACCGATGTGTCGCTCCACGCGTCGGCAGGTGCCGCGACGACGGCCGCCTGCGGAAGGTCAGCGTGGACCTCCGCGGGGCGGCTCGACGCGACGACGGCGAGATCGAAACCGGGCGTGGACCGAATCAGCGGCGTGTGAAAGGTGCGTCCGGCGCGGCCGTAACCGATCAGCGCCACACGAATCACTCGGTCGTCCTGCGCCCCTGTGCTCATCTTCGGACCTCTACTCTTCGTCCGCCGGGAACGCTCGTCTAAAGCCCTCGCGCTCCCTGATGAAAAACGCTGTAGCATTGCCACTCACTGGCGGCCACGTTCGCGCCGTCAGACTGAGGTGAATATGCACCGTCGCGACGTCTCCCCGCCATTTGCGCGCCGTTCGTTTCTGTCGAGGCTCGGCACCGGCCTGGCCGCCGTCGGCGCGGCAGTCGGCGGCAGCACCGCTGCTACGCTGGCGCAAGGCGCCTCGGATCAACGCTGGCAGCCGGCTCGCCATCCCGAAGACGACTGGTACGACAAGCTCCCCGGCAAACACCGGATGATCCTCGACGCAGTATCCGGCCAGGGCGTGGGCGACGCGCTGCACTTCGCGTCGAACATTCTGACCACGAGCAAGAGCGGATACCGTCTCGAAGCCAGCGACCTCGCGGTGGTCGTGTGCCTCCGGCACGGCGCCACCGCGTTTGCCTTCAACGACGCGATGTGGGCGAAGTACAGCGCGCCGCTGTCCGAGCGCGCGAAGATGAACGATCCGAAGACGCATGCCCCGGCGGTCGTCAACGTCTACAACTCGAACGACTACCGGGGCCTGCTCGCGAACGGCGCGGCGACGATCGATGCGTTGATCAAGCAGGGCGTGCATTTCGCGGTCTGCGATCAGTCGACGCACGGCTACGCCGAAGGGTTCGCGCGGCGGACCGAAGGCAAAGCCGACGCGGTCTACAAGGATCTGACCTCGAGCCTGATCGGCAACTCGCACATGGTGCCGTCGGGGATCGTTGCCGTTGGTCACGCGCAGGAGCGCGGCTACGCGTACGCGTACTGCGGTTGAGGAGGCAGCAATGACGATGAGGCGTTTGCTCGTCTCGGCGTGCGCGCTTGTTCTCACAGGCGTCGTCCTGGCAGCGGGTGGCGGACAGGCCGCCAGTCAAGCGCCCGGCGGCCGTGGCGGCGGCCAGCGTGGCGGCGGCGGTCGTGGAGACGCCCCGGTCCTCGGCCCGGGCAATTTGGTTAGCGGTGTCTGGGGGGCGGATACGACGCCCGTCGACTCGCGCGGCTGGGGCTGGATGACGAAGTCGTACGTCAGCGGCAGCTATAAGCGTCCCTTCTACAACAAAGCGAAGGAGATGTTGTTCAGCGACAAGCAGGTGACGAGCTACACGATCAGCACCTTCGATCCGGAGTTCTACTGCGAGGTCCGCAAGCACTACGGCTACGTCTGGTTCGAGATGCAGCACAGCACGATGTCGTGGGACAACGTCGCGAAGATGATCGCCGCATGTCCCGGACCCGACGGCGCCGCGCCGATGATCCGCATGCCCGATCAACTCGAGTCGAGCATCCAGAAGGCGACCGACATCGGCGCGATCGGCCTGATCTTCCCGACCATGCGCGACGGCAACCAGGCGCTCGAAGCGGCGCGCTACTCGCGGTTTCCGCCGTTCGGCCGTCGCAGTTCGGGGTCCGGACAGGCGGGCTCGATATGGAGCGGCGTGCCCGGCGGCTACCAGAACACCTTCAACGACAACATGCTCGTCGTCGTGATGATCGAGACGCTCGACGGGATCATCAACGCGGACGAGATTGCGAACACCTTCGGCATCGACGTCGTCATCCAGGGCAACAACGACCTGTCGCGCTTCTCCGGGTGGGCGCAGACCGACCCGCGCTACCAGTCGCTGCTGTCGGTGAGCCGCAACGCGACGCTTCACGCCGGCAAGTTCTGGGGCAATGCCGGGGCTCAATACCTCACGGGCAACCCGCTGAGCGCGGACGTGCGGTTCGTCCAGAACGGGCCGTCGATGGACGGCTGGACGCCGCCGGCCCGCGGTCGGAGCAACACCACTGAAGAGCCGACCATCGGTGTTCCCGGCGGCCGCGGCCGACGCGGCGGAGGCGGCCGCTAGACATGTGCGTCGCCTTCTAACTCGAGATCGCGAGGAAGTCTGACACTCGCCGGGTGACGACGGCTTGCGGGCTCAAAGATCGAACGCAAAGACCGCAGAGAGGGCAAAGAACGCGGAGAACGAATCACGCTCGCGATCATGCGCTACTGCAGATCAGCCGCACGCTCGCAAACAGGAAGGACAGGCGCGCGTCGCACGCCGCCGCTTCGCGGCGGGCCGCGCCCGTCTCCGCGTGCCTCTGCGGTCTTTGCGGTCCCTGCGTTCCCGCTCTGATCTCGCAATACCACTCTGATTCAGCGCGCTGCTAGCGGCGGCGTGGTCTTCGGCGGTTTGCGCGGCGCGACGAGCCGCTCGTACGCGTAGGCGACCTTGAGGAGCGTCGGCTCGCTCCACGGCTGCCCCAATAGATCCATGCCCACCGGCAGTCCGTCCGCCGTGAATCCCGCGGGCATGCTGATCGCAGGAAAACCGGTGGCCGCACTCAACTGACAATTCGATCCGTTCTGCGGCTGCCCGATCACCGCCGGCTTGCGGCGCAGCGTCGGGTACACGAACGCCGTGATATCCCGTTCGCGCATCAGCGACAGGATCGCGTCGCGCGCGTGCACGCGCTTCGACAGCGACGCGCGGTAGCTGTCCGAGTCGCGCGACGCGACGTCGTTGGCGCGCTTCAACACGCCTTCGACCGCCTCGTGATAGTTGCCGCTGGCGAGGATGTCGCCGAGCGAGTGCATCGGCGCCGATCGAAAGCTGCCCAGGAAATCCTGCAGGTCGAACTTGAACTCGGCGTTGATGACGCTCGTATCGCGGAGTAATTCCTCGAGTTCGGGATACGGAACCTCGACGACCCCGGCGCCGAGCGATTTGACCGCGTCGACGGCATCGCGGACGATGCGCGCCACTTCGTGGTCTTCCGGTGCGGTGCCGAAGAGCGGCGTCAGCATGCCGATGGTGACGTCGCCGAGGCCGGCATCACCCACTGAGCCGTTGTAGGTCCGCGGAATGTGGCCCTGGCTTTCGCGCGTGATTGGGTCGGCCGGGTCGACGCCGACCGTCGCATCGAGCATCAGCAGCAGATCGCCGACCGTCCGGGCGAGCGGGCCGCCGATATCCTGGCTATGGGCGAGCGGAACGATCCCGTCGCGGCTCGACAGGCCGAGCGTGCCGCGAAGCCCCCACAGGCTGTTCTCCGATGACGGATTCCTGATCGACCCGCACGTGTCGGTGCCCATTCCAGCGGCGGCAAAACTCGCGGCCACCGCCGCCCCGGTTCCACCGCTCGACCCGCCAGGGTTGCGCGTCGGATCGTACGGGTTGCGCGTCTGGCCGCCGGCGGAACTGATCGACGTGATGCCGTAGGCGAGCTCGTGCAGGTTCGTTTTGCCGACGACCACCGCGCCGGCACCGCGCAGCTGCTTCACCATGAACGCATCGCGCCCGGTCTGAAAGCCGGCCAACGCGAGCGAGCCAGCCGTCGTCGGCATGTCCTCGGTTGCGTAGTTGTCTTTGACGACGATCGGGATGCCGTGCAGCGGCCCCCGAACATGTCCGGCGCGGCGCTCCGCGTCGAGCGCGTCAGCCTGAGCCAGCGCCTTTGGATTGAGGGCGATCATCGCGTTCAGGTTCGGACCGTCGTGGTCGTATGCCTTGATGCGCGCGAGGTACTTCTCGACGAGATCGTGCGAGGTAACCGTCCCAATCCGCTGCGCGGCGAGCAGCTCGACGATCGTCTTCTCGCTGACGTCGAATGTGGATGCCGGCGCCGGCGGCGGCAGCGGTGCAATCAAGCCAACCTGCGGCGCCTGGGCCGCGAGCAACGTGGCCGGCAGCAAGACGGCGAGAAGGGTCTTCACGAACGGGATTGTAGTGTCGAACGCGGCGGTGGATGCGATCGACCATCATCCTTGTCGTGCGCTCGTGCCGTGCGTGAACGACAACAACGTCATGGCGCTGCACTCGCGGTACGCGACGGTGATGTGGGACGACATCAACCGCGTCTGGCCGATCGGTAAGGAAGGAACGCGGCCGCCCGACGAAGTCGGCGCGCTGGCGAACGGCGGAGGTGCGTTGCCGGCAGCGACGGCTGAGCCGTGCGGGTCGACTACTTGAGCTTCCGGCTCGCGCCGGGATTCTCACCGCGGGCCGGATGCACCCTGTTTTGAGGAAATCGATCCGCCGGCGGCGGAGATCGCGCCAATCCGTGAAATTCCGGCTCGTCGCGCGTTGCGGGGTTGTTCGGTCCCGTGCTAGAAACGCGTTCCACTAGTACCCGGCGTCCCTCCGACGCCGGCGGAGGGACCAGAACACAATGCGCCGATTCCGTCACGCCGTGATCCTGCTTCTTGCGCTCCCCGCCTTCGTGCTCGCACAGAGCGGCCGCGCGCAAGTCAACCGCGACTCCTATCACGACGTGTCGCCGCCGTTGCGCGACCTGCCGCCCGGGCCGCGCCTGGCCGGCATCCTCGAAGCCGAGCCGGTGCGCCGCATTCCGTCGTCGCGCGTCCCGTCGTTCGGTCCGGACCCGGTGCTACAAGCGCCGCGGGCGGCCCTCGCGCCGCTCGCCGCGTCCGCCCCGCTGACCAACTTCGATGGCGTTGGCAACGGCATCTCTGGCCCCGGCGGAACGTTCACGGTCAACTCGGCGCCGCCAGACACCAACGCCGCAGTCGGTCCCAACCACATCGTCGAAACCGTCAACACCGATCTCGCCGTGTTCAACAAGACCGGCGCGATCGTGTTCGGACCGGTGGCGATCAACACGCTGTGGGCGGGATTCGGCGGCGGCTGCCAGGTCGACAACGACGGCGATCCGATCGTCACCTACGATCGCCTGGCTGATCGCTGGATCATCTCGCAGTTCCAGGTGACGTCGACGCCGTTCCAGCAGTGCGTCGCGGTGTCGAAGACGGCGGACCCGACGGGCGCGTATTTCCGCTACGCGTTCAACTACTCGGGTTTCCCCGACTACCCGAAGATGGGCGTCTGGCCCGACGCCTACTACGTCAGCTACAACATGTTCAACAACGCGGGCACGTCGTTTCTCGGCTCGCAGGTGTGCGCGTTCGATCGCGCGAAGATGCTGACCGGCGCCGCGGCGACGCAGCAGTGCTTCTCGACGTCGACGTCGTTCGGCGGTCTGCTGCCGGCCGACCTCGATGGGACGTTGCTGCCGCCGAGCGGCGCGCCGAATCCGGTCGTCGCGCTTGGCGCGACCAGCACCTCGCTCGCCTACTGGAAATTCCACGTCGACTGGACGACGCCGGCGAACTCGACGTTCACGGGGCCGACCACCCTGACCGTGCCGGCCTACACCGAGGCGTGCGGCCAGTCGGGCACCTGCATTCCGCAAAGCGGCGGCGGGTCGCTCGATTCGCTGTCGGACCGACTGATGTACCGCGCCGCGTACCGCAGCTTTGCCGACGGCCATCATTCGATCGTCACCAATCACGCGGTCACAGTCGGCACGAACGTCGGCGTCCGCTGGTACGAACTGCGCGTCGACGCGGCGAACAATCTCAGCGCCTTCCAGTCTGGCACCTACGCGCCTGACACCGCCTTCCGCTGGATGGGCAGCGCCGCGATGGACAAGGCCGGCAACATCGCGCTGGGCTTCTCGACATCGTCGAGCTCGACGAAGCCGTCGATCCGCTATACCGGCCGGCTCGCCGGCGACGCGGCCGGCACGATGACGCAGGGTGAAGGCACCATCATCACCGGCGCGGGCGCGCAGGGCAGCACCCTGTCGCGGTGGGGCGACTACTCGTCACTGCAGATCGATCCAGTGGACGACTGCACCTTCTGGTACGCGAACGAATACATTCCGGCCAACGGCACGTTCAACTGGAAAACGCGGATTGCGAGTTTCAAGTTGCCCGGCTGCGGCGCTGCGGCGACGAACGATTTCTCGATTGCGTCGAACCCGACCTCGTTCACGGTCGTGCAGGGCAACTCGGGGACGAGCGCGATCAGTACGGCGGTGACCAGCGGCGTCGCACAGTCGGTGACGCTCAGCGCCAGCGGCGTGCCGGCCGGCGCCTCGGCGTCCTTCTCTCCGACCTCGGTGACCGCCGGCGGCAGCTCGACGCTGACGTTCAGCGCCGGCACCGCGGCGCTCGGCACCTACACGTTGACCGTCACCGGAACAGGAGCATCGGCGACGCACTCGACCACGGTTCAAGTGACCATCACCTCGCAGACGCCGCCGCCACCGGCCGACTTCACCGTTGCCGTGTCGCCGGCGTCGGCGTCGGTCGCCGCGGGGAGTTCGACCTCGTACACGGTGAGCACGACGGCGGTCAACGGCAGCACGCAGTCGATCGCGCTGAACGTCTCCGGGCTGCCGAGCGGCGTCACCGGATCGTTCTCGCCGGCAACGGTGACCGCCGGCGGCAGCTCGACGCTGAGCGTCTCAGCGAGTTCCACGGCCGCGGCCGGCACGACGGCGTTCTCGGTCGACGGCACGTCGGGTTCGACAACGCACTCGGCCTCAGCGTCGATCACCGTCACCACTGGACCGGCCACGCTCACCGACGGCGTGCCGGTGACCAACATCGCTGGCGCAACCGGATCGAACCAGTTCTGGGTGATGAACGTTCCCGCCGGCAAAGATACGTTGACCGTCACGATCAGCGGCGGCAGCGGTGACGCCGATCTCTACGTCCGGTTTGGCAGTGCGCCAACGACGGCGACGTTCGATTGCCGGCCGTTCATCTCGGGCAACAACGAAACGTGCACCTTCAACGCGCCGGCAGCCGGCTCGTACTTCGTGATGATTCGCGGTTTCAGCGCCTACTCGGGGGTGACGCTGACCGGACGGACGGCGGCGACGACGGCGCTGACGAGCGGCGTGCCGGTCACCGGCATCAGCGGCGCCGCGGGCTCGCAGCAGTTCTGGAAGCTTGCGGTACCGGCAGGCACGACGAGCCTGACGTTCACGACGAGCAGCGGCACAGGCGACGCGGATCTCTACGTCCGGTTCGGCGCGAAGCCGACGACCTCGACCTTCAACTGCAGGCCATTTGTGAACGGCAACAACGAGACGTGCACGATCAGCAACCCGTCGGCGGGCGACTGGTACGTGATGATTCGCGGCTTCGCGGCGTTCTCCGGCGTGACGCTGAAGGGCACGTACACGCCGTAGGTCTTCCCGGGTCGACGTGGCGCGAAGCCCCTGAAGCGAGCGATCGGCGGCGTACGCTCGGTTGAGGACTTCGCGCTACGATGGTGACATGGATCGAACCCAGCACTCGGCGATGCGACGGAGAGGCCGGTTATACGGCGCGTTGCTCGCCGCGTGCATCCTCGCCGGCTGCGCCATGTCCGCGACACCGATTGCGCCCGACTCCCCGCTGAAAGCCGGTCAGTGGGGCGGCCCCCACATTGCGATGACTGTCGCTGCCGCGTCGACCGAGATCGAATTCGACTGCGGTCGCGCCACGGCGCCCGGCACCATCGATACCGATAGCGAAGGCCGCTTCGCCACCAACGGGACGTTCCTGCAGGAACGGCCAGGCCCGACAACGCCCGACGGTCCGGCGCAGCGTCCGATGCGGCTCTCCGGCACGGTGAAGGGCAACGACATGCAGATGTCGATCGTTCTCACCGACAGCAACGAGGATCTCGGCAGCTTCACTTTGACGTTCGGTACCGCCGCCCGTCTTGTCAAGTGCAAGTGAGCGGCGGCCGCTCACCGCTGCAGACATCAAAACCCCTTCCAAAAATTCGTCGACGTCGCGTAAGGTGGTGCCAATCTCACGCAGCGCCAGGAGAAGCACCATGAATCGTCGGTCGTTCTTGCGCCGCTCGGGCGCCTTTGCCGGATTGAGCCTGGCCGGCCTCGCCGGATGCGGACGCCGCGGCAGCCTGCCCGCGGGCGGCGGACAGGCGCTGCCGTTTTACGACGCGGTCGGGCCGATCGTTCCGATCCGCGCGCACGTCGATCGGATCTTCCGCACGACCGTGTGTCTGAGGCCGTTTCGCGCCGCCGGTCCGCGCACCGACGTCGAGCACGTCGGCAACAAGGTTGTCGTGCACAACTTTGGCCACGGCGGCAGCGGCTGGTCGCTGTCGTGGGGCGCGGCGGATGCCGCGGTGAAAAAAGCTCGCGAGGCGGCGGCGGGCAATCGCGACGTGGCAGTGATCGGTTGCGGAGCGCTGGGCTTGACGGCCGCCATCACCGCGCAGCGAACCGGCATGCGCGTCACGATCTTCGCGAAGGAGCGGCCGCCCGATGTGCGCTCGTCGCGGGCGACCGGCGTGTGGAGTCCGGACTCGCGCATCGCGTTGACGGCGGCGGCGGCACCGACCTTTGGCGCCGAGTGGGAGACCATGGCGCGAACGTCGTTTGCCATGTATCAGAGCTACCTCGGTCTGCCGGGATCACCGGTTGAGTGGACCGATTCGTACATGCTCTCCGACATCGCGCCGTCGGACGGCAACGGCGAGGGACGAGACGCGACCCCGGCACCGCCAGCGGCCGACTCCGCCACCCACCACGAGTTTGCGCACTACGAATCGCGAATCGCGGACATTACGCCGGGCCTGCAGGAATTACCGGCGGGGACGCACCCGTTTCCGACGAAGTACGCGCGAAGGACGTCGCGGCTGACGTTCAACGTCGCCGACTATTCCCGGCGGCTGATGAACGATTTCCTGATTGGCGGCGGCACGATCGAGATGCGCGAGTTCCAGTCACCCCAGGACGTCGCGTCGGTGCCGCAGCGGGTGATCGTCAACTGCCCCGGCTATGGCGGTAGAAAGCTCTGGTCGGACGAAAGCATCGTGCCGGTGCGCGGGCAGATCGCCTGGCTGATTCCGCAGGAAGGCGTTCACTACAGCCTGATCTACAAGGATCTGAACGTGGTGGCGCGGCGCGACGGCATCGTCGTGCAGCCAATTCCGGGCGGCGACGATTTCGGGTGGAACGATGATAACGAGGAGCCGAACCGCCACGACGCCGAGGCGGGTGTGCTGCTGCTCAAAGAGCTGTTCGATCGCATGGCGGCCACGCGGCAGTGATTCAGTTCCGCGCGGAGTGACTGCAGAACGTCGCAACGACGGTTGCCGAAACGATAGTGGATCCGCAGCCGATTCGCTCGGGCGATTGCCACAACGGGACGAGCGCTGCCAGCACCCCGCTAGGAAGAACGGGTCCGCAACTGAACGTTATTTTGCTGAGGGCCAAAGCGCGAACATTTTAATCGCGGCCGACCTTACCGGCGATTACGCCTTGGTAATCCGTCTGTGATCAAAACTGAGCCGTATAGGCGTTCAAGTCGCTTATCGGGCATTTCTCGCACAAATCCAAACCCTGCTGAGGTCACAGTGTAAAAGTGACAAAACTGTTGAGTTGTGAATGCCAACGCGTGCGTATCGTTCGAGCACAGCGGCGGCAAAACGCTTAGCGTTCTCGCCGATCTTCAGGCTGGCCTTTGCCTTGCCCCTTCAGGTGTCCGCACCGTTTTGCCATCGACGGCGTCAAAGCCGTCAAAAATTCAACAGCTGACCTGGGGGTTCGATGCGGATGAAGGTGTCTCGTGTGTGCGCGCGTGCGCTCGTCGTGATCGCTGCGACGGCAGCGTCGGTTTCGGCCGCGGCGGGTCAAACGACGGTGATCTTCAATGACTCGAGGCCGGACGTCGTGTACGCGACGCTGCGCGCGGGCGCCTACGCAGACACGAATCTGCCGACGGTGCTGACGACACGCGCCGCCGACACCTCGACCAACAATCACCGCCGCGCGATGCTGAAGTTCGACACGCAGAACAGGATCCCCGCCGGCAGCAGCGTGACATCGGCACTGCTCACGGTGACGGTGAAGAGCGCCGGCACGACAGACGCGACGCGCACCATTGCCGCGTACCAGGTGACGACCTCCTGGGCGGAGACGGAAGCGACCTGGAACCGTCGCCGCAGTTCGTCGGGGTGGACGAGTGGTGGTGGCGACCTCGGGTCGCTGGTCGCGAAGCAGGTCGTCTCGAACGTCGCCGGTACGAAGGTGACCTTCGATGTCACGTCGCTCGTCAAGGCGGCGGTCGCCGGCCAACTCGGCTCGTCCCGCTACACGCGCGTCGCACTGGTCGATGTCGATTCGGCGACCTCCGATTCGACGCGCAACTTCTACACGCCCGACGAATCGAACAGCGCGCTGCGGCCGACGCTGAAAGTCGTCTACGGCAAGACCGCGGCGCCGGCGCCGGCGCCGCCGCCGCCGACGACAAACACGCTGCGCGTGCTCCAGTGGAACTCGCAGCACGGCGGGACCGGCACCGATGGCGTGCTCGACCCGGCTCGCTTCATCAAGAAAGCGGCGAGCTTCAGACCGGACGTCTTCTCGATCAACGAAGTCGAGCTGTTCGACAGCTATGCGAACTACGACGCTCCGGTGAAGCTGCACGCGTTGATGGAGCAGTACAGCGGTCAGAAGTGGTACTACAAGTTCCAAACGGGGGCCGGAGCGAAAGTCGGCCGCGGCAACATGATCCTGTCGCGGTTCCCGTTTATTGCGACCGGCGTTGATCTTCTCAATTGGAACGATTCGGCACTCAACGTCACGATCGACGTGAACGGCCGAACGATCAATTTCACGACGACACACCTCTATTACAATTCGACGGGCGCGCGGCTCACGCAAATCGCCGACCTGGTTGCCTGGGAGCGAGGAATCGCCGAGTCGCGCATCATCGCGGGCGACTTCAATGCGCCTCCCGGCTCCAGCGAGTCCAATGCTATGAATGTGCTGTACGTCGATTCCTGGGCGCAGGCTCAGAGAGACGGGACGGACATCGCCTACGCCGACAACCCGACGGGCAAGACGCGGAACACGCGCCTCGACTACATCTACTACTCGAAGGGCACGACGGCGCTGAAGCTGATCTCGTCGCAGGTATTCGACGTGCGCGACGCGAACGGCGTGATGCCGTCGGACCATCGGCCGGTGCTATCGATTTTCAGCGTCAGGTAGCCGTGTAAGGACGAACTACGAAGCGAGAAGACCGCCGATGCGGCGTCCTCTCGCTTCGTAGCAAGATCTACGGCTGCGTCACCCCGACGCTGTCGAACGTCGCCGTCGCCACCCGCGTGTTGTCGTGGCTCGTAACCGCGAGTCCGACGTACATCGGTCCCGAAAAAGCGATCGTCTCCTGCCCGATCGTCGTCCACGACGCGCCATCCGACGACACAGACGCGGTCACCGTCTGCCCGCTCAGCGACACCTTGACCCATTCAGGCGCGGCGCCCGTCGTGGTCGTGCTCACGCTGGTCCCAGCAGCGGTCAGCCGGCGTTGGAAGGAAACGCCTTTCCCCGGCGTGACGAACAGCGACGCGTGCGGCGAGCCCGCGTCGAGCGACTGCCGGATCATCACGCCTGCTTTCGTCCACACGTTGACGTTCTGCACCGTCGCGACGCGTGCGACTATCGTCGTGTCACCGATCACTTGCTGGTACGCGTAGCGGAACGCGTCGGCGGTTCCCCAAATGTCGGCACCGGATCCGGTCACCGTGAACGTGCCGCTCGATTCCGACGCGCTGCCGGTGGCGCCGACGGCGCCGCGATCGGAGGTGTCCCACGGGGCCGGCAATACCTGCGGCGGGGGCGATGGCGGCGGAGGAGGAGGCGGCGGCGGCGCTCCGGATCCGTCGTTCTCCGGCAGCGTATTCGTGTCGTTGTCCCGTGGACCGGGAGGTACCGAGAAGTAGGTGTCGGGGCTCAGCACGATCTCGTCGACAATGGCGCCGTCTTCGCGTTGTTGCACGCGGACGGTGTGCGAACCGCTGGAGTCGAAATAGATGCTGGCGCCCGGCGCGCCCCATCCGTTATCAGACCATCCCCATCCCGCGACCGATGTATCGCTCGTTCCGCCCTGCAGTATGACTTCCGCGGAACTCGTCGTGTTCACGCGCCACGCGGGTGTGCCAACCGAGTCCTGGGAGCCGGTGAACTGGACGTGCACAGAATCGTTGGTCAACGAATTGTTCTTCGCCTTCAAACGCACCCACAGGTGGTAGGGGACCCCCGGCGACGCCGTGAAGGTGCGTTCGAAGTAGCTGGAGGGCGCCGTGAGCGCTGGTGCGATCTTGGCCGCTCCAGCGTCGGCGTTTGCGAGCGCTGCGCCGCCCGACGCGCTTGTGTCGGACTGCATCGACCAGGTGCCGTGGATGTCTGCGGGCTGCGTGTTCGAGGCCCACAGGACGATCGTGGGCAGGCCAGTTCCCGGTGGCGGAGGTGCGGAACCGGCCGTCGTGAAGCTCCAGATCGGTCCCGATTTCTCGAGCAGCGCCGCCGTCTTCGAGACGATCCTCCAGTAGTACGTGGTCCCGGGCTGCAAGGCCGGCAGTACGAAGCTCTGATTCTCCGTCGTCGTTTCGCTCGGACCGAGCGGTTGGGCCGTTGCCAGCGCCGTCATCGCCGCTGGATCGGTACCAAAGTAGATGTCGTAGATGTGGGCCCATGGTCCGCCGTACCACACCAGCTTTTGCCCCGTCACGGCCACGCCGACAGCGCCGTTTGCGACGCTGCTATATACCGGCTTGTCGGGAGGCAGCGGTACGAAGGGCGCGGACTCGACGGCGCCGGTGGGACCTGAGTTGTTCCATTGCCGGTCGAACTGTTCCTGCGCCCACTGGAAGATCCAGCTCTTCGTCGTGAAATAGTTATTTTCCTGCTGCGAGTTGTCCGACGGGCTGGTGAAGTTCGACGATCCGAACACCGTCGTCGCCTGGCCGTAGAACAGCACCAGCTTCTGGTGGTTGAGGCCCGCGTGCGCCCGCACGCGCATCGGGACGCCGGCCAAATACATCCGGTCCATGTTGAAGGCGACCCATAGCCGCGAGACGAGGCGGTACTCGCGGTTTTCACCGAGATACCGGACCGGAATGCCGCGGTTGTGCGCCTTGATCAGCCCGTCGCCGTGGGACTGCTGCGTGATCCGGTACATGGCCACGTCGATCTGCTGCGTCTCCGCGCCTTCGAGTTTGAGCACCCGGTTCGTGAAGCTCTGGCCGGGCGGAATGTTGAGGTCGGGGTTGATTGGGTAAATCGGATAGGAACGCGTCCGTGTCGTCACGTTCGCGTAAGCACTATACGTGGAGGTATTCACCCACAGGTCGTCGAACCGCGTCTTGAAGGAATTTACGATGGCCGGGTCGTCGGTGTAATAAACCGTCTGCGAAATGTAGTTGGTGTACGGGGTGGTATACGCGACCTCGAACGGATCGAAGTTCGCCGACCCGAACGCGACCGTATTCTGGCCGGCGAACACCAGCAACTTCCAGTGCATGATGCCGCCGCCCGATTTCTTCATCATCGGGACGCCGGCCTGTTGTAGCCGGTCGAATTGGGCCTGGTTCTCCGGGTAGCTCGTCAACGATCGGGCATCGATGATCACCCGAACTGGGACACCAGCCTGCTTGCGAGCGAGGAGATGGTCGACGTAACGACTGTCGTCCAGCACCCAGATCCCGACGTCGATCCCGACTGTTTCGGTGTCGATCAAGGCCAGCGCCCGCGTACGGCAGTTTTGATACGCCGTATCGCACATCTCCTCGAGCGCAGATGCACGAGGGGCGAACAGCGCGGTCATGGCCATCGCAAATGCGAGAGTCGTTACAGCTCGACGGAACGGCGTCCCCATTTTTGCTCCCTAACCCCTCCGACTCTGCAACCGTCGTGACAGCCTTTGTCGCCTTTAGGGGGAAGAGATCATCCCAAAAACGGCAGCGCCGGTGTGTTGTTGTGTTAAGTTGCGTATCCTTTTCGTCGACCGGGCGTATCCGATCGGAGAAACGCAAAGCGGGCGCAGGACGAACGCTCAGGATACGGCTGACGTCGTGTCGGCAAACAGCGGAGCAAGGGCAGGCGCCGCCAGCTGCAATAGATCGTACAACATAGACAACGCGCGCGGAGTCGCGGTCCCTGCCTTGTGGAACATGCGTGCGGCGAGGTGCCGCCGCGCCGCCGACAATCGACCGGGTTCGGCGAGTTCGTCTTGGGCCACGGGCCCCAACGCCTCGGCACGGGACACAAGGCGGGCAACGCCCCTAAGGCGGGCGACCTGCTCGGGATTGATGCGCGCCACGCGAACCAGGTCGGGCACGTCGAACAGGACGATCGGCCGGTCGAGGAGACAGTACTCGAATCCGACCGTGCTGTGGTCGGTCACGAGGACATCGCTCGCCGCCAGCAGCGGCGAACTGTCAGACTCGATGGCGTGAACGACGCGGCCCGGTTCCTGGACGGCGTCCATCCGTGATCGCCAGTCGATGCCGCCGTTGTACTTCGCCGCCGGATGGAACGACATCGCGTGGAGCTTGACGATCACGTTCAAGCCGGCATTTCGGAGACTTGCGACGATTTGCTCTCCGGCCGCGTGCAGCGAACCTGCAGGGGACCATCCCGGTGCATACAAGGCCGTCATCCGGCTGGTGTCGAGTCCGAGGCTGCGCTTGATCGCTGAAGCGCTATAGCCGCCGAGGGCCAGGCGATCGGCCTTGGGAAACCCGACGAGAACGGCCGCATCGGCAGACACGATGCGGCGCTTCAAATAGGTGTCCATCCGTTCGGCGTTGATGAAGCCGACGCGATCGAACGACTCGAAACCGGCCTGAAGCGCCGACGGATCGTCCAGATTGCTGTTGCCGGCGACGCCGTGGAAGAAATTCGCCGACCGCGAGCAGCGCCGAAGCGTCGGGCGTGTCCACGGATCGGCGCTGACGTAGAGATCCCATCGCTGCCAGACGACTGAAGCGTGATCAAGAACATCGACGCCTGCCGCCTGCCGGACGGCCGCGGCGACCCGACCCGGCTCTTCACAGGCGAATGCGACGTGAACGCGGTTGTCGGCCTGGAGCGCCGAAAACATCGGCTGCAGGACGGCGACGTTCATCGCGTTGCGAAGATCGAAGAGCACCCGGCGCCGTCCGAACGCCCTCCCAATCGCCCAATCGATACGCTTGGCGGAGCCGGCCAACCCACGTCGCATTTTCTGACCGAACACCGCCGGGGATCGTTCGTTCATGCGTTCTGCGGCGTCGTGACCGCAGCCACGCCGTGGCCCGCCGTCGGCACGGCGGCGCGTCGGTCGCGCCAGCGCCGCCGGACAATGCCGGCGTAGAAGCACAGCCAGAGGTCGGCGTCGAAACTTCTGACGGCGTCGCCCGCCAGTCGCGCTCCAACAGCCTCTTTCAGATGCGAGAGCGCCGTCCGGAACATATAGCGTGGAACGCCGGCAATGTGTCGGACCCTGGCGAGATCCGGCGGTGGGCCCTCCGGGTTCTCCATATCGAGACCCCAGTCGGCGTACAGGATCGCGCGGCTGACGCCGCGCCAGTAATACCACCGGCGAAAGTAGCTCTTGGTCAGGCGATCTTGCGGAATCAGATGCTGAACGACGACATCGGGTATGTAGTACCCAATAAGACCCGCCGCGTGGGCGCGCACGCACCATTCGCGCACTTCCTGGCCGAGAAGCGTGCCGGCTTTCCGTCCGACGCGGGCATCGAAATAGCCGGCCCGGGGGAGTGCGTCGCGGCGGATCGCCATATTCACACCGAGCGGCACGCGGCTGCCGTATCGGAACGGTGCCGCGCCGTAATCGAGCACGGCGAGCACGCCGCACAGCACTTCGTTGCGAGCCGGCATCCAGTCCGGTCGTTCGCCCGGCCAGACCGGAAGCACGCGCCCGCCGATGTAATCGCAACCGTGCGCCTCGAATCCGGCGGCGATGCGATCGAGCCAGTCCGGTTCGACACGGACATCATCGTCGGTCGTGACAAGGATTTCGCCGCGCGCGACCCGAAAGCCGCTGTTCAGCGCCGCACTGCGCCCCGGCTCGCCTTCGAACACATAGCGTAGCGGCACGGGGAACGTAGCGGCCGCCGACTCCACGACCTGGCGCGTGTCATCGGGCGAGTTGTTGTCGATGACGACAACTTCCCACGATCCGTGCGGCTGCAGCGAGGCGATACTCTCGAGCGTCTTCTGGAGAATAGCAGCGCGGTTGAATGTTGCGATGAGGATTGAAAATTTCACGGCATCGACCCTTCGTGATCAACTCGACGCCGTGACGCATTCGGCGGTTCGTGACGACGCGTCGGCCGACAAAGACCCGCGCACGTACCCGGCGAAGTAGCACAGCATCATTTCGTGGCGAACGGCACCGAGCTGATCGCCGGTGGCGACGGCTCGGAGGTACCCTCCGGCGTCTCGAACGGCCGAGCCGCACATGTAGCGCGGTACCCCGGCAATCTTTGGTACTTCCGCGAGATTGATCCCCAGCTCGGTGGTCGGGTGAATCTGTTCGAGGCGCTGGCGCCCGTGGCCTTTCATGAACCACCAGCGGCGGAAGTAGCGGCGTGTCAACCGCGGCCCGGGGACATGATGGTCGACCGCCATCGCCGGAACGTACATGCCGCGGGAGCCAGCCGCGCGCGAGCGGCAGAAAAACTCCGCCTGCGCCTGGCCACGCAGCGACTTGCCCACTCGCCCGAGGTTGGTATCGAAGTTCCCGACCCGATCGAACAGCGACCGCCGCACGGCCATGTTGGCGCCGAGCGGTACGCGCTGCCGTTCTTCGAACACGAATGACTCGGGTCCGTAATCGAGGATAGCCAGCGTGCCCCACAACTCTGAGCGTGTCTGATCCACCCAGGCGGGTGGGGGCGCGTCCCAGATCGGACGCACCGGTCCGCCCGTATAGTCGATCCCGGGGTTCGATAGCATCGGCGCGCAGGCCGCTTCAAGCCACGCCTCACTCACGCGGACATCGTCGTCGGTGAAGGCAATGATCGTCGCGTTTGTGGACGCGATGCCCGTATTCAATGCGAACGAGTTGCCCTGGCGCGGCTCGAATACGTAGCGAAGCGTTACCGGGTAATTCGCCTGCCGCGACTCGACGACCGAGCGCGTATGATCGGTGCAGTTGTTGTCCACCACCACGACTTCCCACGCGAGCGTCGCCCGCACTTTCGCGATGGCATCGAGCGTTTCGGCGAGGAGGTCGGCGCGGTTGTACGTGCAAATCAAAACAGTCGCATCGAGGCGACGGCCATGTTCAACTGCCATAAAAATCCTGATGAGCAAATTGCGCACCGCCTTCTGCGGGAAGCTTGCCAACCAAATGGCGCCTGCCTAGAACGACCGCGGCAATTTGTGGAACTCGGATAGATACAATCGGCACTCTACGGGTCGCCGGCCTGGCTCATCTGTAGTCGCCCGCCACGGAGCTTGCACCTTGAGGCCGAGGTTGAAGATATCGATGAGTCGCCGCGATGCTCGGTGATCGCCTACCTGTAACCGACGACCGCACCGCGACGGCGCCACGCGAGCTGATCGCGGTGCTCGACATGGGTGCCACGGCGATCCGGCTCGTCGTCGGCGAGATCGGCGGCGGACAGCCGATTCGCACCATTGAAGAGGCGTCGCGCGGGGTGTTGCTCGGCCGCGACAGTTTCTCGCCATCCGGCGTTATCCGCGCCAAGACGATCGACGCCGCCCTGTCGGCGCTCAAGAATTTCCGGCAGATCATCGATGGCTACGGCGTCACCCATATCCGCGCCGTGGCGACCAGCGCCGTCCGCGAGGCTCGCAACGGCGATGTGTTTCTCGATCGCATCCAGGGACGCACCGGCATCGTCTTCGAAGTGCTCGACGAAGCGGAAGAGAGCCGGCTGCTGTTTCTGGCCGTCAAGCAGGCGCTGGGGCGCCGCGCCGCCGCCCTGCGCGGCGCCTGGACGCTCTTGACTGAGGTCGGCGGCGGCAGCACGAGCATCACGCTGCTGCGCAAAGGACAGCCGAACCGCTCGGCGGTGTACGCCCTCGGGGCCGTCAGGCTGCGGCAACAGCTGAACTTGCAGCGGCTCGCCCACGACATCCAGATCTCCCTCCTGAAGCGGTCGATCGCCAACGTCATCGAAGAGATCCGCCGCGACTACGCGCTCGACCGCGTCACCTACATGGTGGCCATCGGCGGCGATGTCCGCTTTGCGGCGTCGCAGATTCTCGAGACCGACAGCCGCGAAGACGTTCGCGACATCCCGCGCGACGCGTTTCTCACCTTCTGCGATCAGATCGAGCGGATGGACGAGGACATGCTGATCGAGCGGTTCCGGCTGCCAGCGGTCGAGGCGGCCACGTTGATTCCAGCCTTGCTGGTCTACCGGACGATGTTGTCGGAGACCGCGGCGCGCAAGCTGACGGTGTCCGACACCTCGCTGAGGACGGGACTGCTGCTCGATGCCGCCGACCCGGGCGGGCGTGCGAGCACCAGGGATTTCGAGGTGCAAGTGCTGGCCGGCGCCGAGGCGCTCGGCCACAAGCATCGCTTCGACCGCGCCCACGGCCGCCACGTCGCCGACCTGGCGGTGCAGTTGTTCGACGCTTTCGGCGACGACCACGGCCTCGGCGAGCGGGAGCGGCTGCTGCTCCAGGTCGCGGCCATCCTGCACGACATCGGCATCTTCGTCAGCCCGCGGGCGCATCACAAGCACTCGCAATACCTGATCGCCGCCTCGCAAATCTTCGGCCTTTCCAACGACGAGACAGCGGTGGTGTCCAACATCGCGCGCTATC
>Ga0075425_100000838_pt1 | contig 29400 bp, 26 predicted proteins | sample SoiMethybrSBSTD4_FD_75300 | JGI IMG/M metagenome (GOLD analysis project Ga0075425, IMG submission 75300) | Bulk soil microbial communities from a Populus tree surrounding site in Tennessee, USA - Soil MetaG P. TD hybrid SBSTD4 | ecosystem: Environmental > Terrestrial > Soil > Tree plantation...
TAGCCGGCCGGCCGGTCCTGCCGGTTGAAATACTGGAATCCGGTGAAGAAGAAGAGCTTGTCCTTCGCGATCGGTCCTCCGATTTGCGCGCTACTGTCCCAGTACGACTTGATTTCACGCGGCGTGAAGGAGGAACGCAGTGATGCTGGCAGCGACGTCGTGTTGTCGGCCAGCCAGTTCTTCCGCTCCATCAGGTATTCGGCGAGCCCGGTGAACTTGTTGCTGCCGGAGCGGATGATGCTGTTCGCCGCGACGCCGGTGAACTCGCCGTATTCGGCGTTGGCGCCGAGCGAGACGACCTGCACCTGCTCGATCCAGTTGTAGTTGAAGAACGACCACGGCGTGCCGCTCTCCGGGTCGCTGACGTCGACCCCGTCCATGAGCAGCGCGTTCGAGCTCTGCGAGCCGCCGAACGCGACATTGCCGCTGACGCCCGGCGTCAGGTTGATGATGTCGGGCTGGAATCGCGTCGTCGGGAGATTCTGCAGCATCTCGTTAGTGAGCTGCGTATTCGACGCGGAGCTCTTCACGTCGACGACGGGGGATTCGCCGGTCACCTGCACGGTTTCGCTCACCGACGCGACAGACAGCGACACGTCGATCGTCGCCGTCGTACCAAGTGCGAGGACGATGTCCTGGCGCTTCACCGTCTTGAACCCGGCAAGAGTCGTTTCCATCTCGTAGGTGCCTGGCCGCAGCGCGGGGAAGCGGTAAACACCTTGAGAATCGGTGACGCTCGTCTGGACGCCGCCGACCTGCTGGGGACTCGAGACGTTGACGGTGACGCCTGGCAGCACGGCACCGGTGGAATCCTTGACAGTACCAGTCAGCGACGATGTTTGAACGGCTTGCGCAAGCAGCGGGGTGGCCGCGCCGAGCATTGCACCTGCGAGTGCAAGCGCGGCAACGGCCGGTTTCCACTTCATGCTCATCCTCCTCCAGCGCGAGAGTATACACTTCAGTACGAACGTCCTCATGCGAATTCCACGGCCGCACAGCGTTCGCCGTGCGGGGGATGCACTGATTTGGATCGCGATCGCGTGCGTTGCCAGTTGTGGAAGACCGGGCGCGTCGCGCGGTGACCCGCCGCGTCGGCCGGACATCATCCTCATCACGATCGATACGCTGCGCGCCGATCGCGTGGGCGCGACCGGCGGCCCGACCGGCATCACACCGGCGATCGATGAGCTGGCTCGCAGCGGCGCCGCCTTCCTCGACGCGACGGCGCACGTGCCGCTGACGCTGCCGTCGCACACCTCCATCCTGACCGGCCGGTATCCGATTGCGCACGGCGTTCACGACAATAGCGGCATCACGCTGGGCGCCGACGTGCCGACGCTCGCAACCATCCTGCACGGCGCCGGGTATCACACGGCCGCGTTCGTGTCTTCGTTCGTGCTGCGCGGCGCCACCGGCCTCTCGCGCGGATTCGACCGCTACGACGATCGGTTCGAGGGCGCCGGTCGCGCGCACGTGGCGACGGCGTCGCTCGAGCGGCGCGCCGCCGACGTGGCGCGGGACGTGACGCAGTGGCTCGCTGCGGCGCCGCACCCGTTCTTTTTATGGGTGCACTTCTACGATCCGCATGCGCCGTACGACCCGCCGCCGGCATTTGCGGGGAGATTCGCCGGCCGTCCGTACGACGGCGAGGTCGCGAGCGCCGATTTCGGCGTGGGCAGCGTGATCGGCGCGTTACCCGCGGCCACGCGCGGCAACACGCTGATCGTCGTCACCGGCGACCACGGCGAGAGCCTGGGAGAGCACGGCGAGTCGGAGCACGGCATCCTGCTGTACGACGCGACCCTGCACGTCCCGCTCATCATCCAGGGACCGGGCGTCGGCGCGCACCTGCGCGTGGACCGACAGGTACGGCATGTCGATCTGCTGCCGACGATCGCGGAACTTTCTGGCAATCCGCCGCCTGCCGGCATCGACGGCGTCAGCCTGGCGCCGCTGCTGCGAGGGGCTGTCCCCGGCGGAACCCGTTCAGGGATCAACAATTCGAATGAGCCGCCGGCGTCCTACGCGGAGAGCCGTTTCGGCGAGCGGCATTTCGGCTGGCGTCCGACCCGCAGCCTGCGCGACGGCGAGTGGAAGTACATCGACAGCGGCGCTCCCGAGCTGTATCACGTGCGGGTAGACAAGGCCGAACGAGAAGACATCACCGGCACGCACGCCGAAACCGCAGCGGGCATGGCGAAGGCGCTGGGCGCATTGGCCGCTGCCTCTCCCGCGACGACGGCTGCGGACCCTGCCGTTGCCGAACGGCTTCGTTCGCTGGGCTACGTCACCGGTCGGATTGAACTCGGCGGCGGGGACGGCAATCCGCGTCGCGAAATCATCCGCTACGAGGCCTACGTCAAAACGTTCAATGCCGCGGCTGGTGCGCTCGACAACGGCCGCGCGCGCGACGCGGAGACGACGTTCCGGCAACTCATACGCGAGTTTCCGCGCGCGTTCGAGGCGCATCAGTACCTCGCGCGCGCGCTCGTCGCCAGGCATGCGACGAGGGACGCCATCGCCGAGCTCGATATCTCCATCCAGCTCAGTCCGCGCGAGCCGGTGCTGTATTTCGACGCCGCGCGCGCGCTCGCGGATGAGGGAGAATTCGATAGCGCGTTTCGTCGCGTTGACGAGGGCCGCCGCCTCGAGCCGACGTCGTTCTACGGGCCGCTTACCGAGGGGGTCGTCGCACGGGCTGCGGGGCAGGCCGATCGCGCCGAGCGTGCATTCCACGCCGCGCTGCAGATGAATCCCACGCTTGCTGCTGCGCACTACGAACTCGCGGCGATTGCCGAATCGCGCCACGACCGCGATAGCGCCCGCCGCGAGTATCAGCGTGCGCTCGACGACGATCCCACACTCGATATTGCCCGCGCCGGCCTCGCGCGTCTCGCGCGATGACCCGCGATCGCCGATCACGCGACGGCCGGTCGGGAACCGCGGCGCGAGCCGTCGATCGATCGGCGGCAACTGCAGTGTCGCGTCGCCGCATTAAACGTGCGCTCGGCGCGCTCGCGGTCATCGTCGTCGCCGTGGCACTTGCCGTGCTGTGGCTGCGCGACCTGCCTCGGGCGATCACCTCCGTCAGCGGCGAGCCGCTCGGTCGTTTGCCGGCGGGCATCTCGCCAGCGAAGCTCAACCTGCTGCTCGTCACGCTCGACACGACGCGCGCCGATCGGATTCATGCGTACGGGTTCGACGGCGTCGAAACACCGAACCTCGACCGGCTCGCCCGCGAGGGCGTGCTCTTCGAGCAGGCCGTCGCGCCGGCACCGTTGACGCTGCCCGCGCATTCGTCGATTTTCACCGGGCAGTTCCCCCCGGCGCACGGCGTCCGCGACAACGGCGGATTCTTTCTCGACGACCGAGAGACGACGATGGCCGAGCGGCTGCAGGCGCGCGGCTTCGCCACCGGCGGCTTCGTTGGCGCGTACGTGCTCGACCACAAGTGGGGGATCGCGCAAGGCTTCCAGACCTACTTCGACGACTTCGATCTCACGAAATACCAATCGCTGTCGCTCGGCAGCGTTGATCGACCCGGCAACGAAGTGGCCGACCACGCGCTGGCGTGGCTCGACAAGGTTGCCGGCTCGCGCTTTTTCGGGTGGGTCCACTTCTACGACGCGCACTCACCGTACAGCCCGCCCGAACCGTTCAAGTCGCGGTACGCGAACCGGCCTTACATCGGCGAGATCGCCTTCGTCGATTCGCAGGTCGGCCGGCTCCTCGGATATCTCGACGCGCACGATCTCGCGCGTAACACCGTCGTGGTCGTCATGGGCGACCACGGCGAGAGCCTCGGTGAACATGGCGAAGGTACGCACGGCTTCTTCGTCTACCAGGCGACGATGCACGTCCCGCTGTTGATTCGCGCGCCGTACGACGCGATGGCTGCGCGCCGGGTTACGGATACGGTCCGCAGCATCGATATTCTGCCAACCGTCCTGGAACTCCTCGGCATGAGGGCGCAGGACCATCTCGAAGGCACGAGCGTCGTGCCGCTGATGACTGGCGCAAAGCGGGAGCTCGGCCTTGCCGCATACTCCGAAGCGGTCTACCCGCGATTTCATTTCGGTTGGAGCGACCTGCGCGCCTTGACCGCTGGGCGCTACAAGTACGTCGCCGCGCCACGCCCCGAGCTCTACGACCTGCAGCAAGATCCGAAGGAAGCGAAGAATATCTACGCCGAGCGGCAGGCGCTCGGTGATCGCATGAACCAGGAGCTCGTCGCGCTCGAAGGGCGCATGTCGGCGTCGGCCTCGATATCGACCGCCAAAACCGCGATCGATGTCGATCCGGAGGCGCGCGAACGATTGGCGGCGCTCGGCTACGTCGGCACGTTCGTCACCACGACCTCGTCGGATCGCCAGGGGTTGTCGGATCCGAAAGACAAGATCCAGCTCTTCAACCTGATGACCCAGGCGCGCGAGACGGCGCGGCACGACAAGGAGTCGGACGAAGGCCTGCGCGCGCTGCAGCGCGTCGTCGACGAAGATCCAAAGGTGATTGATGCCTGGTTCATGATGGGCAACGAGTACTACCGGCGCCACGAGTACACGCAGGCGATCAACCGCTACAAGCGCGCGCTGGAGCTGAAGCCCGATTACGACCTGGTCGTGATCAACCTGGCGAATGCGTATCGGGCGCTCGGGCGCGACGAGGAAGCGATGGTCGGCTACCGCCGCTTCATGGAGCTCGATCCGAAGAACGCGCAGATTCGCTTCGAGGCGGCGCAAATCCTGATCGACAACGGCAAGTTGCAGGACGCCGAAGCGGAGCTGACGCACGCGCTGACGCTCGAGCCGAAGCTCGCCGCCGCACGCAACGCGCTCGGCGTGGTCGCCCTGCGCCGCGGCGATGCGGTGGCCGCCGAGCGCGACATCCGCGCCGCGATCGCCGAGAAGCCGGACGTCCGGCTCGCGCATTACAACCTTGCGCTGCTCGCCGAGCAGCAGGGCGATCTGCAGCGCGCGATCGCTGAGTACACGAAAGAAATCGAGCTGCACGCCAACAGCTACAAGGCGGCCTTCAACCTCGGGCGCGTCTACGAGCGCGTCGGCGATCGGCGGGGCCAGGTCGAATCGTTCAAGAAGGCGATCGACATGAACCCAAGCTTTGCCGAAGGTCACTTGTTCCTCGCCAAGGCGTATCTCGATCGGGAACAGCAGCTCGACGAAGCCGTACGGCTCGCGCGGAAAGGGCTGGAGCTCGCGCCCGCCTCAGAGTACGCGCCCCTCGGCCACTACGTGATTGCCGACGTGTTGTCGCGGCAGGGCCGGCGTACGGAGGCCGAGCACGAAGCTGCGCTCGGGCGCGCGCTCGAGCATCGCGCGCGCTGAGATGGCTGATGGCTATGGCTGATGGTGCGGTTGATGAGGTCCCTCATCGGTAGTGTCCGGCTTTAGCCGGACCGTGATCGCGATGCTGCGCGTTTTTCGTTGGACCCGTTCAGCTGCGGAGTACGTCAAAATATACGACTATGTAATTGGCGCGAACCCGCGCAGGGGCAGGGCAGCGACGCGTAGCCCGGGGGGACGAGGAGCGATGGCAACTGAGAACGTGCAGACGTTTACTGACGGGAATTTCGACGAGAGCGTGCTCAAGTCGGGCGCGCCGGTGCTGGTGGACTTCTGGGCCGAGTGGTGCGGCCCGTGCAAGCGGCTCGGTCCGACGGTCGATGCGCTGGCGACGGAGTACGCGGGCAAGGTGACGGTCGGCAAGCTGAATGTCGACGAAAACCCGAACGTGTCGTTCAAGTTTCAGATACGTGGCATTCCGACGATTCTGATCTTCAAGGGCGGGCAGGTGGTTGAATCGGTGGTTGGCCTGGCCCAGAAGGACGATCTCAAGAAAGTCATCGACAAACATATCTAATGGCGTCGCCTCGTAACGTCATCATCATCGGGTCCGGCCCCGCCGGACTCACCGCCGGTATCTACGCTGCGCGCGCCAACCTCAAACCGCTCCTCATCGAAGGCATCGAGGCTGGCGGGCAGTTGATGCTCACCACGATGGTCGAGAACTGGCCGGGCCATCGCGACGGCATCATGGGGCCCGACCTGATGGCCGAGATGCGCGCGCAATCAGAGCGCTTCGGCGCCGAGATCATCCAGGGTAACGTCACCAAGGTCGATCTCTGCGCGCAGCCGATCGTCGTCGAGACGAGCGAGCAGACCTACACGGCGCGATCGCTGATCATCGCGACCGGCGCGTCGGCGCGGCTCCTCGGTCTTCCGTCGGAACGCGGGCTGATGGGACGCGGCGTCTCGACCTGCGCCACCTGCGATGGCTACTTCTTCCGCGGCCACGAGATCGCGGTCGTCGGCGGCGGAGACTCCGCGATGGAGGAAGCGGTGTTCCTGACGCGCTTTGCGTCGAAGGTCACCGTCGTCCACCGCCGCGACACGCTCCGCGCGTCAAAGATCATGCAGGACAAGGCGCGCGCCAATCCCAAGATCGAGTGGTTGCTGAACCACGAAGTGAACGAGATCCAGGACGGCGGCACGGGCGAAGTGACCGCGATGGTCGTGAAGTCGAACAAGACCGGCGAAACCAAAACGGTGCCGGTGACCGGCGTCTTCGTTGCGATCGGCCACACGCCGAACACGGCGCTGTTCCGCGGCCAGGTCGAGCTCGATCAGAATGGCTACATCCTGACGCACGACGGCGCCAAGACGAGCGTCCCCGCCGTCTTCGCCTGCGGTGACGTCCAGGACCACATCTATCGGCAGGCCATCACGGCCGCAGGTTCAGGCTGCATGGCCGCGATCGACGCCGAACACTACCTGGATAACATCCCGGAGCATCTCGCCACGGTCTGACGCCTGAAACGTGAGAAGTTAGAACTTCGAAGTTGGAAGTACGGAAAACGGGTAATCTGGGGGTCCCTGCTAAAAATCAGGGGCAGCTCGCAAAAGCGGCGCGCACACGGGGTTAACCAATACGGTCGGATTACCCTTTTTCCGTACTTCTAACTTCCAACTTCTAACTTTCGAGCGACGGGCGTCTCGATCCAACCGCCTCCGACAACGGCGTCGCCCTCGTAAAAGACGACCGCCTGGCCCGGCGTGATCGCCATCTGCGGCGCGTCGAAGACGACCTCTGCGCGCGCATCGCCGAGCGACCGCACGGTGGCGGCGGCCGCCTGGTGGCGGTGACGAATCTGGACGTGGCTGCGAATTGCGTCGACGGGCTCGGCGGCGATCCAGTTCACGTTTGACGCACACAGCCGCGTCTGCTCGAGCGAGGCCTTCGGACCCACCACTACCTGATGCTCCGCGGGACGCAGCGCCAGCACATACATCGGCGTGCCGGTCGTCGAAGCCAGGCCGAGCCCCCTGCGCTGGCCGACCGTGAAGCGATGGATGCCGTCGTGCGTACCGAGCACCCGGCCGCGCTCGTCGACGAACACGCCGTCGGTGGCCTCGCCGGGCAACTGCCGGCTGACGAACGATCGGTAGTCGTTGTCCGGAATGAAGCAGATCTCCTGGCTGTCTGGCTTGTCCGCGACCGGCAGCCGACGCGCCCGCGCGTAGTCGCGGACGGCGTCCTTCGGACGATCGCCGACAGGGAAGCGCGCGACCGCGAGCTGTTGCTGCGTCAGCGAGAAGAGAAAGTAGGACTGATCCTTTGCCGGATCGACGCCGCGCTTCAGCAGGAACCGGCCGGTGACCGGGTCGCGATCGACGCGCGCGTAGTGTCCGGTAGCCACCGCGTCGGCGCCGAAGCCGCGGGCGCGATCGGCAAGCGTCGCGAACTTCAGATCGCTATTGCAGTGGGCGCAGGGCAGCGGCGTCCGGCCGGCGGCGTACTCGTGCACGAAATTCGCGACCACCTGCTCATCGAACTGCTGCTCGAAGTTGACGATGTAATGCGGGATGTTGATCGCCGCCGCTACGCGCCGCGCGTCGTGCAGATCGTCGAGCGAGCAGCAACTGCCGAACGACGCCTGGCCGTCGCTCTGATCGTAGAGTTGCATCGAGACACCAATGACGTCGTGCCCCTCGTCGGCGAGGAGCGCCGCCGCCACCGACGAATCGACGCCGCCCGACATCGCGACGACTATCCGCATATGCAGCATTCTCGATCAGCCACGAAAACACGAAGACACGAAGAATGCTTTGTACAAGACGTCTTCGTGCGTTCGTGGCTTCGTGGCATCACATGACCTTGCGAGTGAGCCCCCGCAGCTTCTCGACGAGCCGCGGCAGGACGCTCGCGACGAAGTCAACCTCGGCCTCGGTGGAGAAAGTGCCGAGGCTGAATCGCAACGAGTTTTGTGTCCGATGCGCCGGCAGACCCATCGCCTTCAGGACGTGCGACGGTTCGAGCGTTCCCGACGAACAGGCCGATCCCGTCGAAACCGCGACGCCTTCCAGGTCGAGCGCGATCAGCAGGCTCTCCGCCTCGACGCGATCGAAGCTGATGTTGGTCGTGTTCGGCACACGGCCATCGCGCACGCCGTTGACCGCGGTGCCCGGCACCGTCGCAAGAATCTGTTGCTCGAGGCGATCGCGCAGTGCGGCAATTCGCGTCGCTTCGGCGCCGCTCTTTTCGGCGGCCAGCTGCGCCGCGACGCCCAGCCCGGCAATCGCCGGCACGTTCTCGGTCCCGGCGCGGCGATTCCGCTCGTGTTTCCCGCCGGTCATCGTCGGCTGCAGCCGCGTGCCCCGCTTGATCCACAGCGCGCCGGCGCCTTTCGGCCCGTTGAACTTGTGCGCCGACAAGGAGAGGAGATCGACGCCAAGCGCGCGTACGTCGATCGGAGTCTTGCCGGCCGACTGGACCGCGTCGGTGTGCATCAGTGCGCCGTGCGCGTGGGCGATCTCAGCCAGCGCGGCAACCGGCTGAATCGTGCCGATCTCGTTGTTCGCGTGCATCACCGAGACGATCGCCGTGTCGTCGGTGATCGATTCGCGCAGCCGGTCCGGCGAGACGACGCCCGACGCGTCGACCGGCAGCAGCGTGACCTGCCAGTGGCGGCGCGCCAGCGCCCTCAAGGTGTTGAGTACCGCTTCATGTTCGATCGCGCTGGCGATTAGATGACGACGGCCGGCGGGCTCGAGCGCCTCCGCGGCACCACGCAGCGCGAAGTTGTCCGACTCGGTGCCGCCGCTTGTAAATACCACTTCAGAGGTATCTCCGCCGACGAGAGCCGCCACAGACGAGCGCGCGTCGTCAAGCATCGCCTTCGCCTGCTGTCCGAAACGGTGCACGCTCGACGCGTTGCCGAAGATCTCGCGGCTCGCGCGGGCGACGATCTCGATCACATCGGGCGCGAGAGGGGTCGTTGCGTTGTAGTCAAAATAGACACGCATCGTGAACCTTTCATTCTAGCACTCCCGCTAACCCGCGGATTCAAAAGGACTAGACAACATTTATCGGCGACGCTATAGTGTCCGGAAGTTGCACCCGAAACTTTAGACGGCAGACACCCTAGCGCCCTGGTTAGAGGTCAGGCGGAGGATTACATGTGGAAACGCGATGAAGCGGTACGACCGGCGAGCGGACAACCGACGGCTGCGCCGCAGTCGCCCGCGCCAACTCAGGCGGGACCCCCCGCACCTCGTCCAGTAGAGACGAGTCATCACATGGAGAAGGACATCGTGAACATAGGGAAGTCGGTCGTCATCAAGGGCGAGCTGAACGGTAGCGAGGACCTGACCATCGAAGGTCACGTCGAAGGCACGATTCAGCTCCGGGATCATGTGCTGACGATCGGGCCCAACGGCCGCATCAAGGCGCAAGTGTTCGCCAAGTCGGTCATCGTCCTCGGCGAAGTGACGGGCAACGTCACCGCCAGCGACAAGGTCGACATCCGCGACAACGGCTCGGTCGACGGCGACATCATCGCCCCGCGCGTCGCCATTGCCGAAGGCGCGCACTTCCGTGGCAGCGTCGACATGCAGCGCAAGGGCGGCGGCCAGCCGCAGGCGAGCAAGGGACCGCAGGCGCAGCAGTCATCGGAAAAGGCTCAACAGCAGTCGGCTCCCACACCGCAGCGCGTGGGCGCGTAAAGGACAAGGGTTCGGGGCTCGGCGTTCGGCGTTCTCGTTCGCGGGTTCTGGGGTTCTAGGTTTTGCGTTCTACGGTGCTGGAGGTGACCCCACTGCCGCGAACCGGAACCCTGAACCCGGTACCCGAGAACCAGAACCGCGAACGCCGAACGCCGAACGCCGAACGCCTCGTGGGACTGTTCGACCGCATCGCCCCGCGCAAGACCGACATCGATGTGCAGGCGCCAGGCGCGCCAGCGCCCGGCGACGATCCCGTCTTCGGGACCAAGGCGCTGCGCAAGTTCCTGGCCTCGCTCACCGCGCGCGAGTCGCCGATCCTGCTCGATCTTGGTCCGGTCGTCGGCAGCAACGTCAGCTTCTTCGGCGAACAGCTTGGCTGCAAGATCTTCGTCGAAGACATCTTCGCCGACCTCGACCGTCACGTTCGCGAAGGAAAGCTGGAAGAGCTGCCAGAATTCCTGAAGCGCCGCTTCCGACGCGATGATGCGAGCGTGGACGGGATTCTGTGCTGGGACGTGATCGACTACCTCGATCGGCCCGCCGCGCAGGAGCTCGCCACGCAGTTGACGCGCGTGCTGCGTCCCGACGGCGCGCTGCTCGCGTTTTTCGGCACCGCGGCGCAGCGCGAGTCGATGTACACGAAGTTCATCGTCGTTGACGAACTGAATCTGAAGTACAAGCCCTACCCGGCGCTGCGCGGTCGCCAGGCGGTTTTCCTCAACCGCGACATCATCCGGCTGTTTTCCGGCCTGCGGGTTCAGGATTCGTTCCTGCTGCAGAACAACCTGCGCGAGATTCTCTTCCGCAAATCCTGACCCATCCGCCTCGGCCGCTCGTCCGCAACATCGCCGTTCGGTTTTGGATAAGCTAAGCAGGTGGCCAGGCCAATCGTGGCGCTGCTGACCGACTTCGGCACAAAGGATCACTACGCCGGCACGATGAAAGGGGTCGTGCTCACCGTCTGCCCGGATGCGACGCTCGTCGACATCTCGCACGATCTGCCCGCGCACGACGTGCTGAGCGCCTCGCTCGAACTCGTCGGCGCGTACAAATACTTTCCGCCGGGGACGATCTTCCTCGTGGTCGTGGATCCGGGCGTCGGCTCGGCGCGTCGCGGCATCGCGGTGGACACCGGCGAGTTCAAGTTCGTCGCGCCCGACAACGGCGTGCTGACGTCGGCGCTCGACGAGCACCCCGCGAAGAAAAGCGTCGAGCTCACCGAGCGCAAATACGCCCGGCCGACGGTGAGCCGCACCTTCGAAGGGCGCGATCGCTTCGCACCGGCGGCCGGCTGGCTGGCGAAAGGGATCGATTTGTCGGCGCTCGGCCGTCCGGCCGGCGCGCTTCACCGGCTCGACATCCCACAGCCGCACGTCGACACCGATCACATCGATGGCCAGGTGCTGCGCGTCGATCGCTTCGGCAACCTGATCACGAACATCGATCGGCGGACGTTCGACAAGCTCGCCGACGGTCCGCTCGATCTCCGCGTCGGCGATCATGCCGTGCCGCGCGTCGTCTCGACCTATGCCGAGGCGGGCGACGGGGAAGTGTGCGCGTTGTTCGGCAGCACCGGCCATCTCGAAGTGGCCGCCAACGGCGCGAGCGCCGCCGCCCGCCTCGATCTGGGCCGGGGCGCGCCCGTGCACGTCGCGCGGCGGGCATGATAGGATGCGTCGCTTCGCTCCCTTTCGGTCGGGCGGGTCAGGCAGGTCGGGCGGGCCGGGCAGGTCGAACTGCCCGCCATCCGGCGTGCCTGACCCGCCTGACCCGCTAGACCTGCCCGACCATGATTGATTTCACTCTCGACGACGAACATCGCCTGCTCGAGCAATCTATCCGCGAGTGGGGGGCGCAAAACGTCGCGCCGTTCATCCGTGAGAACGATCGCAAGCACTATTTCGATCGCGATCGCATTCTCGGCGGGATGGCGAAGCTTGGCCTCCTCGGGATTTCGGTGCCGCAGGAATATGGCGGCGCCGGGATGGACTACATCGCGCTCGGCATTGCGAGCGAGGAGCTCGAGTATCTCGACACCTCCCTGCGCGTGATCATGTCGGTGCACGCTGGCCTGAACTGCCTCACGCTCGTGAGCTGGGGGAACGAGGATCAGAAGCAGCGTTACCTCGTGCCGCAGGCGCAGGGGAAGAAGATCTCCGGCTATGGGCTCACCGAGCCGAGCGCCGGCAGCGACGCGCGCGCGATCCAGACGACAGCGGTGAAAAAAGGCGACCGCTACGTCCTGAACGGCGAGAAGAGCTGGATCTCGCTGGCCGACGTCGCCGACAACTTCATCGTCATCGCCTGGACCGACGCGGAAAAGAAGAAGCAGCGTGATCCGGGCGGCCTGAGCGCGTTCATCGTCGAGCGGACCGCCAGAGGCTTCTCGAGCGGTCCGATGAAAGAGAAGTGGGGCATCCTCGCCGGCAACACCGGCTTTTTCAAGATGGACGATGTCGAGGTGCCGGCGGAGAACGTGCTCGGCCGCGAAGGCGAAGGCTTCAAGATCGCGATGTTCGCGCTCGACCAGGGTCGCTACACGGTCGCCGCGGGCGCGACCGGCCTGATCCGCGCCTGTCGCGACGCCAGCGTTTCCTACGCAAAGGATCGGAAAGCCTTCGGCGTCGAAATCGGCCAGCACCAGCTCGTGAAGGAAATGATCGCGCAGATGGAGTCGGACTATCAGGCAGCGCGGCTGCTCTGGCTGCGATCCGGCTGGCTCAAGAACCAGGGCCAGCGCAATACGCGCGAGACCGGGCTCGCCAAGTGGTTTGCGACGGTTGCCTCCGAGCGCGCCGCCGCCGACGCGGTCCAGATCCATGGCGCAAACGGCTACTCCGACGAATATCCGGTCGGCCGGTTCTTCCGCAATTGCAAAGGCGCCGTCATCTACGAAGGCACGCGCGAAATTCACAAGATCATGCAGGCCGACTACCTTCTCGGCTACCGAACCGATCGGCCGACCCGCTGCTCGCTTCCGGCTTACGCCGACGCCGCCAAAACCACGTAGCGACCGGCCTTCAGGCCGGTCGGCTCGGGACGGGCTGGAAGGCCGTCCTCTACAGCCGAGAGCGTATGGATTCAGACCTTTCCCTTGAATTTCTTCGCGTCGTCGAGCAGGCCGCGATCGCGTGCGCGCACACGATGGGCCAGGGCGACCGCCACAAGTCCGACCAGGTGGCAGTCGAAGCCATGCGCCGCGTGATGGATACCGTCCCAATCGACGGGACCATCGTCATCGGCGAAGGCGAGCGCGACGAAGCGCCGATGTTGTTCATCGGCGAGAAAGTCGGGCTCGTCAACGCCAAGGATCTGCACGGCCTGAAATTGGTCCGCTTCGACGAAGTCGACATTGCCGTCGACCCGCTCGAAGGGACGAACCTGTGCGCGACCGGCGCGCCGAACGCGATCGCGGTGCTCGCCGCCTCGTCGAAGGGCGGACTGCTGCACGCGCCGGATCTCTACATGGAGAAGCTGGTCGTCGGGCCGAGCTCGAAAGACTCGGTGAGCCTCGACGCGCCGGTGCATGAGAACCTGCAGAACATCGCCCGCAGCCTCGGGCGCAACGTCGAAGACCTCGTCGTGATCGTGCTCGACCGGCCGCGGCACGAGAAATTGATCGACGACATCCGCGCGACTGGCGCGCGAATCCGCCTGATTGGCGACGGCGATCTCTCGGCCGGCATCGCCGCCGCGGTAGTCGGCTCGGGCGTCCACGCGGTGATGGGCACCGGCGGCGCACCGGAAGGCGTGCTCACTGCCGCAGCGATGCGCTGCCTCAACGGCGAAATCTTCGCGCGGCTGGTTGTCGGCACGCCGGAGCACGAGGAGCGCTGCCGCGCGATGGGCATCAAGGATTTCAAACGCATCTATCGATCGAAGGATCTGGCGCCCGGCGAGAACATCATCTTCGCAGCGACCGGCGTCACCGACGGCACGCTGATGCGCGGCGTCCGGTTCTTCGGCGACGGCACGCGCACCAGCTCGGTGATCATGCAGAACAGCCCACATCGGATCCGGTTCATCGACAGCATTCACGTCCCGCAGGATGCCGACGTGAAGATCCGATTCTGACCCTGGCTGCATGAGTACCAGCGCCGGCGCGGCACGCGCGCTCGCGCCGCGGCCCGACGCGTGGCAGCGCAACGTCTTCGCCGTCACCGCCGCCAGCTTCATGGGCTACACCGGCTTCACGCTCGTGATGCCGTTCCTGCCGCTGTACATCGGCCGGCTCGGCGTGACCGACGTCGGGCAGATCGCGATGTGGACCGGCGTCAGCCTCGGGATCACGCCGGCGCTGACGGCGCTGCTGTCGCCGGCGTGGGGCCGGCTCGGCGATCGCTTCGGCCGCAAGATCATGGTCGAGCGGTCGCTGGTCAGCTTCGTCGTGCTGATGACGGCGATGGCCTTCGTCACTCAGGCGTGGCATGTGCTGGCGATTCGCGCGGTACAGGGGCTGTTTGCCGGGTACGGGTCGCTCTCGGTCGCGATGGCTGCCGAATCGGCGCCGCGCGATCGCATGCCGAACGCGATCGGGCTCGTGCAGACGGCGCAGCGGATCGGTCCCGGCGTCGGCCCGGTCGTCGGCGGCATCCTCGCCGGTCTGGTCGATCTGCGCCGGGTGTTTCTGTTGACCGCTGGCTTTTACGCCGCCGGCCTCGTCATCGTCCACCTGCTCTACGACGATCGCGCCACGCACGCTGCGCCGATCGATGCCGGAGACGGCGGCCGGGTGACCTTTCGCGACGTGCTGGCCTTTCAGAATTTCGTGTTGATGATGGTGGTGATCTTCGGGCTGCAGTTCGTCGACCGGAGCTTTGGCCCGGTGCTTCCGCTCTGGATCGAGCAGACCGGCGTCGCGCCGGCGCGCGTCGCGTTGACCTCGGGCCTGTTGTTCTCGATCATGGCGATCGCCGGCGCGCTCGGCCATCACTTCTGCGGCCGCCTGCTGCGCCGCTACACCAGCCGCGTCGTGATCGCCGGCGGCATGGCGTTCGCCGCGGCGGCATCGGCGGGGTTCGGCATCACCGGAAACGTCTGGATCATGGCTGTCGCCTCGCTGCTGCTCGGCGTCGGCATCGGCGCGGCGATGACGGCGAGCTACAGCGCCGCCGGCGCGGTGATACCGCCCGGCGCGCACGGTGCCGGCTTCGGCGTGCTCACCAGCGCATCACTGGTCGGCATGGCGAGCAGCCCGTTCATCGCCGGCTTCGTCGGCGGCGCGTCGCTGCGAATTGTGTTCTTCGTCGACGCCGTGGTGTTCGCGGTGCTCGCAGTGGCCGTCCGGCGCCTGATGACCGTCGACGCGCCGGGTCGGCGCTAACGCGATGCGTCGGGTGTGGGTCGACCCCGCGGCGCCGCAGCGCGACGCGATCGAGGAAGCGGCGAAATGGATCCTCGACGGCGGCATCGTCGCGATTCCGACCGACACGCTTTACGGCCTGGCGGTGAACCCGTTTTCGGCCGACGCCGTTGCGCGGGTGTTTGCCGCGAAAGGCCGGGACGCCGAGCGCGCCCTGCCCTTGATTGCCGCGGATGCGGAGCAGGCGGCTGCGCTCCTCGGCCGCCTGTCGGACGTCGGGCAGCGGCTCGCCGGACGCTACTGGCCCGGCCCGCTGACGTTGCTCGTCGCGGCGCCGGCAGCGCTTGCGCCTGACGTGCATGGCGGTACCGGGAAAGTCGGTGTCCGCGTGCCGCACGATGCCGTGGCGCGGGCGATCTGCCGGCAGGCCGCGACGCCGGTCACCGCGACCAGTGCGAATATCAGCGGCCAACGGGCGACCGCCGATCCGGCCGACGTGGAACGGACGCTCGGCCCGCGGATCGATCTGTTGATCGATACCGGGCCGACGCCCGGCGGCGCACCGTCGACCATCGTCGATACGACTGTGACGCCGCCGGCGCTGGTGCGGGCGGGCGCGATAGAGTGGAACGAGATTCAGGCATGGCTCGACAACGCAGACCCTCATCGTCAAAGGTAGCGCGCCGCGAACGCGCCGCGCTCGTCGGGTTGATCGCCGGCCGGGCGCGGCGGCTCGAGGCGGAGCGGTCGCTCGAAGAACTCGCCGGCCTCGCCGATGCCGCCGGCGCCGACGTCGTCCTCCGCGTCCTGCAGGAGCGGCCGAAACCCGACCCGTCGACGTTTCTCGGCGCCGGCAAGATCGAAACGCTGGCCGTGTCGGCGGCGGAAACCGGCGTCGACGTGGTCATCTTCGACAACGAGCTCACGCCGGCGCAACTGCGCCAGATCGAAGAAGAAGTCGGCCGCAAGATCATCGACCGCACCCAGCTGATTCTCGACATCTTCGCGGGGCGGGCGCGAACCCGTGAAGGCAAGCTGCAGGTCGAGCTCGCGCAGCTCAAATATCTGCTGCCGCGGCTGGTCGGCGCCGGCGACGCCTTGTCGCGTCTCGGCGGCGGCATCGGCACGCGCGGCCCCGGCGAGACCAAGCTCGAGACCGATCGCCGGCGGATCCGCACGCGTATTCATGCGATTTCCGACGACATCGAGCAGGTCCGGAAGCGGCGCGCGCAGCTGCGCGAGCGCAGGCACAAATCGTCGGTGCCGACTGTCGCGCTGGTCGGTTATACCAACGCCGGCAAAACCACGCTGTTCAACCGACTGACCAAGGCCAGCGCCGATGCGTCGAATGCGCTCTTCGTCACGCTCGATCCGCTCGTCCGCCAGGTGCGGCTGCCCGACAACCGCGAACTGCTCGTCTCGGACACCGTCGGTTTCATCGATCGCCTGCCGCACGCGCTGGTCGCCGCCTTCCGCGCCACGCTGGAGGAAACGGCCGATGCCGACCTGGTGATTCACGTCATCGACGCCTCGGCGCCCGACCGCGAGCGGCGGATGAACGCCGTGCGGCAGGTGCTCGAGGAGGTCGACGCGACCGACGTCCCGCTCGTCGAGGTCTACAACAAGTGCGATGCGCTGACGCCCGACGAGCGGCGGCGGATCGCGGATCTCGATCCCGCGTCGTTATGTATCTCGGCGCTGACCGGCGAGGGCATCGACGAGCTGATCGAAACGATCACGTCGCGCGTCGCGCTCGACGTCCACCGCGTCTCGCGCACGTTCGACCCGGACGATCCGGCGGACCGCGAGCGGATCGCGCGGCTGTACCGGCACGGCACGGTCATCCTGCACGAGGCGCGCGACGGCCAGGTGTCGATCGTCGCCGACGTGCCGCGTCGGCTCGCCGATCGGTTGTAGCAGCACCTTTAGCGAAGCGAGCAGCACCCCCAGCGAAGCGAGCAGCACCCTCGGCGAAGCGGAGGCACCAGCGAAGCCGAAGCACCGTCGATGTAAACTCATATCGTGATGCGCACGCTCCTCCTTGCCGCGCTCGTGGCTGTCAGCGCGTGCGCGCCGAAGGTCGTTCCCGCGCCGGTCGTCGCCGCGCCGAAATTTCCCGAGTTCAGAATTCCGGCCGTCCCCGAATCGATGGCGTCCGGCGTGGCGGCGCAGCTGCAAATACGCGGCTGGGCGTTTCTGCAGAGCGGCGATCTGAAGACGGCGGAACGTGAGTTCGCAGTCGCGCTGAAGACGACGCCGGAGTTTTATCCGGCGGAGACGGCGCTCGGCTACGTGGAGCTCGCGCGCAAGGACGCCATGGCGGCGCTGCCGCATTTCGATCGCGCGCTCGAGCTCGCCGCCGACCACCCCGACGTGTCGGCGCTGCTCGGCCGCGGCGAATCGCTGCTGGCCCTGAATCGTGAGAGCGACGCGCTGACAGCGTTCACGGCGGCGCTGGCCGCCGATCCGACGTTGACCGATCTCGCCCAGCGGATCGAGGTGCTCAAGTTCCGTCACGTCGAGCAGGGCATCGCCCGCGCGCGCGAGGCGGCGCGCGCCGGCCGGCTCGACGAGGCGGTGCAGGCCTACACGACGGCGATTGCCGCCTCGCCCGACAGCGCGTTTCTCTATCGCGAGCTCGCCGCGGTCGAGCGCCAGAAAGAGAACCTCGACGCCGCGCTCGAACATCTGCGCAAGTCGACCGCGCTCGATCCGACCGACGCGCGTTCGCTCGCGCAAATCGGCGAGATTCTCGAGGGCCGCGGCGACCAGGCCGCGGCCGCGAAAGCCTACGCCGACTCACTGGCGATCGAGCCGAACGCCGCAGTCGAAAAGAAGCTCGACGCGTTGCGCGCGAGCGACGCGCTGGCGCGGCTCCCGGCGGAATATCGCGCCATCGAGCAGGCGCCCCAGGTCACGCGCGCCGACCTGGCGGCGCTGATCGGCGTCCGCCTCGGACCGCTGTTGCAGAGCGGCCGGCGGGCCAGCGAAGCGGCGTTCATCACCGACGTCCGCAACAACTGGGCGTCGACCTGGATCATGCAGGTGGCACGCGCCGGGATCATGGATCCATTCGCCAACCATGCGTTTCAGCCGCGGGCAGTCGTCCGCCGCGCCGATCTCGCGCAGGCCGCCGCGCGCCTGCTCGCGCGCGTCGCCGTGCAGAATCCCGCCGCCGCGAAAGCATGGGAGTCGGCACGGCTGAAATTCAGCGATCTGTCGCCGAGCCACATCGCGTATCCCGCCGCCTCGATGGCGGTCGCGTCGGGGGTGATGAAGACCGGCGACAACAGCAGCTTCCAGCCGTCGCGTCCGGTCACCGGTGCCGACGCAACCGACGCGATCGCGAAAATCGAGGCGCTTGCCGCAGGGCGATGACCGCGCTGACCGCCGCGAACCAGGTGACGCTGCTGCGCATGCTGCTGATCCCGGCGTTCGTGATCCTGGTCGTCTACGGGTATCTTGGCTGGGCGCTGACCGTGTTCGTGATTGCCGGCGCGACCGACGCCGTCGATGGCCTGATCGCCCGGCGCGCCGGACAGAAAACCAGCCTCGGCGCGTGGCTGGATCCGATGGCCGACAAGCTGCTCCTGGTGACCACGTTCATCGTGCTGACGACGCCAGGCCTGAACCTCGCGAACCGCTTGCCGCTGTGGCTGACGATCTGCATCATCAGCCGCGATGTGGTCATCGTCGCGACGGTGGCGATCGTCAATCTGGCGATCGGGCCGCGCACGTTCCGGCCGTCAATCTACGGCAAGATTGCGACCGCGACCTACATCATCACCGCCGTCGCGGCGATGCTGTTCAACTACCTCGGGTACCACTCGGCGGTTGTCGATCTCGGCGTCTGGCTATCGCTCGCGATCACGCTGGTGTCGGCATTTCATTACATCTGGCATGCGCGTCGCATCATCGATGCGCCGGCCCCGTGAACCTATGAAGCGCATCCTCGTCATCGTCGGCATCATCGCGGCGGCGCTTGTGATCACGGTGGTGTCCGGCTTCAGCCGGACCGTGAGCGCACAATCGGCACCGAAACAAGCCGTCGTCGACACGTCGGCCGGTACCTTCGTGCTCGATCTCACGCCGGAGGCGGCGCCGAATCAGGCCGCCTACTTCATGAAGCTCGCCAACGACGGCGCCTACGACGGCACGACGTTTCACCGCGTGATCAAATACGGCATGGTACAGGGTGGCGATCCGCTGTCAAAGGATCCGGCGAAGCGTTCGCTGTACGGCACTGGCGGACTGAACGCGGTGAAAGCGGAGGCACGTGCGCCGAAGCTGACACGGGGATCGGTCGCGGCGGTTCTCGTCGCTGGCAAACCGGACAGCGCCGGCGCGCAGTTCTTCATCGTCCTCGCCGATCAGCCGGCGCTCGACAATCAATACACGGTGTTCGCGCGCGTGTCGGACGGCATGGACGTGCTGCAGAAGATTTCCGAGGCGGCAGTCGACGACAAAGGCCTGGCAACCGATCGGATCGAGATCAAGCACGTCACGATTCGCGATACCCCGGCCGAACCGTTCGTCAGCGAGTCGCCGGCGGAACTCGGTGCCTATCGCGCGGTGCTGGACACCACCGCCGGCCCGATCGCGATCGAGTTCTTCACCGACAAGGCGCCGAACACGGTCCGGCAGTTCATGCGCCTTGCCGCCGCCGGCGTCTACAACGGCACCGCGTTCCATCGCGTCGCGCCGGGTTTCGTCATTCAGACCGGCGCACTCTCGAGTCGTGCGGCGGCGCTCAGCGACAAGCAGCAGAAGCTGGTGCACAACCTCGCGCCGGAGTTCAACGACACCAAGCACGTCAAAGGCATCGTCTCGATGGCCCGCGGCGACGCCCCCGACAGCGCCACGACGTCGTTCTTCATCTGCACGGGTACGTCACCGGCGCTCGACGGTGTCTACACGGCATTCGGCCGCGTCGTCGATGGCATGCCCGCAGTCGACGCAATCGAGTCGACGCCGCGCACCGGCGAAACGCCGAACACGCGGATCGATCTGAAGACTGTCAGGATCGAAAAGAAGCCGTAGCGCAATTGAGATTCCTCTGTAGTGTCCGCCTTCAGGGGGACGGTCGTTGGTCCGGCTAAAGCCGGACACTACGAAGAATCGAAAGCGTTGCTCGGCGCGCTGGGACGTTCGGATGCTACTGATCGTCTTCGCCGACGAACCCCGAGAACACATCGGGCTGCGCATGCAGGCCGGCGGCTGGAGAACCCGCCGGGGACAACCACGTCTTGCGGTTGTCGCCCCATGCGGCGAACACGCGTTCGTCCTCGCCGCGTGAATGCGCGAGCGTCTGATACTCGCCGATGTCGTAACACGGCTGGACGACGCGGTCATAATTTGTCGTCGCCGTCGGCGTTCGGACGACGTTGCTGGGCGTCAAGTCGAACGCCGTGGAGCTGAGCGGACCGGCGTGATGGAGCCGGACACGCCCACCATTGAGTTTCAGGACCGCCGCATCGGTGCGCAGCTGCGAATTGAGCTGCTGCACGTAATAGCTCACCGTCAGCCGCTTTGCATCCGACGATAGATCGATCGCGGGGTGGACGTGCTGCGGATCGGCGAGCGACGACGCCGCCACTTTTGTGGTCGTCCAGGTGGTGCCGCCGTCGCGGCTGATCACGGCGTTGATCTCGGATCCGGTTCCCACGCCAAAGAACGGGCTGGTCGAGCTGTTGACCACGAACGCGAAGGTGCCGCGGACGGCGGCGGCGTGCGGCTGCGTGATCAGGCGGGTGGCCTGCGCGAAGCGCGGCAATCCGAAGCGGCCGCCGCCTTGATCGACGCCCGCGACCAGCGCGTTGCGAACGCCGCCGCCGGTGCAGTCGTTGAGGATTCCGGGCGTGACGTTGGGGAACGCGAACGCGTCGACGGCGCCGGCGACGTTGAAGGCGAGCCGCCTGAACGTGACGCCGCCATCGTCGGAGGCGAGTACGCGCACGTTGTCGGCATCGGTGTCCGAGAAATGGAGGAACGGAATGTACAAACGCCCGGTACTCGAATCGACCACCGGATTCGAGAACTGGATGAACGCGGACTGCACGCCGTCGTCAACGGGTGCAAAGAGCCTGCGCGACGAGAACGTCCGTCCGCCATCGATGCTGCGCGCCAGCCACAGCTCGCTGCCAACGGTGTTGCCGTTCGCGTTGTCGACGAAGCTGGTCCACGTGATGTAGATGTTGTCCCGGCTCGGCGCCGTCGGATCCGGACCGATCGCCATCCATTCCTTGTCCGACCCGTCGTCCACGGCAACGACCGTGGCCGGCCCGAAGGTCGATCCGTGATCGCTGCTCTTGTTGACGATGATCCCGGCGTGGTCGCCCGTCGAATCGGTGCCCAGGCTCGCATAGAAGATGTTGCCGCGGCGGTCGGTCGCGAGCGCTGGATCGCCGAACGTGAACGGCACGTCGGGCGAGACCGACGGCAGGAATCCGCTGGTCCAGGTGCGGCCGCCGTCGTGCGACGTGGAGACGCCGCTGAACAGCAGCTTGGTAAAGGCCAGGCCGAGGCCCGGAAAGAACTGAACCTCTGCGCCGGCCGACGTGTTGTAGCCAACGACGATGTGGCGGCCGTCGCTGACCGCGGAGGTCTCGCTCTGCGTGGAGAACTCGAATGGCCTGGTAATCACGACCGCGGGATCGAAGGTCGTGATGTGGTCGAGTGCCGGGTCGTTCACCTGCGTGTTCCGCACGTCGTCTTGGTCCTCGCCGGCGTCCTGCGACCGATGTCCGGCATTGCCGTGCCCTTTCTTCGGAAGGATTCCGGCGTGGACCGCTCGCAGAAAGCGCTGCTTCATCTGGCCGCCAGACGAAACAAGGCCGATCCCCTTGATGGTGGCGTCTCCCTCGGCGTCGCCGTCGATCGGCGGCGTGTCCTCCGCGACGCGGATAACGACAGTTCCGTTCACCCGAATGGTCTCGCCGTTCATGACCACGGGCAGATACAAAGCAGCGCCTACGGCGGCGGCTGATGCGATCGCGATGCGAACCATATGTGTGCGTGTCATGGGCCCCTTTCGATGGTTATCGGTACAGTCGGGTATCGCGACTTTCGGTTATAGGACGGCCTTGCGGCCTGTCAATGGAGGTCGGAAATAAATTGCGAAGCGAGCTGCGCACCGGGGCGGCCGACGCGGCTACGAGCTTGGCGCCAGGCGTGTCACGCGAACCGCCTGGCCGACCAGGTACTCGATCTGAATGCGATCGCCCGGCTCGAGGTTGGTGCCGATCACCGCTTCGGGGCCGATCCGCGCATTGTGCAGCTGACCGTCGGGATCGTCGACGTCGGTGAAAAAGACATCCCACGACACCTGGCCGTGGATGCTGATCGGCTGAACCTTCCGCAGAATGCCGTCGCGCGTGCCTTTGAGCATGTCGTTTGGGTCTCGTCGGGCCGAAGCCCTGCGTCGTGTCGCGTCAGGCCGAACGTTGGCCCCAGCACAGGATCCGTTTGAACGGAAAGAAAAACGGCCGTCCCGGATCGAGCTGCGGCAGCAGCCGCGCCCGGTAGTCGTCGACGAACTGCTCGAAGAGCGCCGGCGGCAAGTGCCGCGCATACTCAGTCAGCAGCGAACCCTTGAACCAGTCGACGACCGCTTCGCGCGACTCCAGAACATGAGGATAGACGATCAGCCGCACGATCGGATCGCTGAAGCCGCAGGCGTAGAGCAGGCGTGCGTAAGCTTCCGGGCCCAAGACCGGCTGCCCCCGCCGCCACCCGCCGAGCGCGGATTTGTACGGCTCCGATGCCGCGATCTCCTCCGCCGTGACATGCGTCAGATCTTCGTGTTGCGACGGCACCTGAAAGGCGAGTTGTCCTTCGGGCGCCAGCAGGGCCGCGAGCTTCGGCAGCAGCAGGGCGTGGTCGCACACCCAGTGGAGCGCCGCATTCGAAAAGATGAGCTCCGGACGATCGCGCGGCTCCAATTCTCGATCGGCAAAGGCTTCAATGGTCCCCACCTCGAAGCGCAGCCCCACGGCTCCCGGTCTGTCGGTGCCCGCACCGGACAGCATGCTCTCCGACCGATCGATGCCGATCGTCTGCCGCGCGTGCAGCCTCTCGTGCATTACGCGCGTCAGCTTGCCGGTGCCGCACCCGAGATCGACGATGCACATGTTCGCGCCGGGCCGAATCATGTGCAGCAGGTCGTAGAACGGCTGTTCGCGCTGCCGTTCGAACTTGTCGTACTGCCGCGGATCCCAGGTGTCGATCGCCATGCAGGGGTTGGTAGTGTATGCCGAGACGACCGTAATGGACGCAGGGGCAGCCTTCCAGGCTGCCCGCGTCATGACTTCCGTTCGAATGGCAGCAGTTCCGGATCGTCCTCGTGCTCGCCGCAGAAATTGTGCACGCTGACGCCCAGTAGCCGCACCGGTCGTTGCCCGGCATCCGTCTTGTCGAGCAGGCGGACAGCGCGCGACGACAGATCCGCTTCGTCGCGCGTCGGCAGCGCCGTGTGACTGCGTGTAATCGTGGTGAAATCGCTGTAGCGCACCTTGATCGTCACCGTCCGGGCCAGCAGCTGCTTTCGCGCCAGCCAGCCGATCGCGTGCGACGCCATGTCGGCGATCTCGCGGCGAATCGTGTCGATGTCGGTGAGGTCTTCCGGGTACGTGTTCTCCGATCCGGACGACTTGGCCTCGCGGTTCGGCACGACGGGACGATCGTCGATGCCGCTGGCGAGCTGCCTCAGCCAGTCGGCAAGGCTGCCCACGGCGCCCCGTAGCAACTCGAGGTCGGCTTCACGCACATCGATCAACCGCTCGATGCCTTTCGCGCGCAGCTTTTTCGCCGTCACCGGTCCGACACCCCAGAGCGCGTCGACCGGGAGGCGTTGCAGGAACGGTTCGACGCGATCGGGGCTGATGACCGTGAGCCCGTCCGGCTTCTTCCATCCCGACGCGATTTTCGCGAGGAACTTGTTCGGCGCGACGCCGGCCGACGCCGTGAGTCCTGTGTCGGCTTTGATCCGTTCCTTCAACCGCTTGGCGACCGCCGTACCGAACGCCTCGCCCCAGGCGTTCTCCGTGACGTCGAGATACGCCTCGTCGAGCGACAACGGCTCGACGAGCGGCGTCACTTCCCGGAAGATCGCGAACACCGCCTGCGACGCGGCCTTGTAGCGGGAAAAATCCGGCGGCACGATCACGAGCGACGGACAGAGTCGCACTGCCTTGGCCATCGACATCGCGGAGTGCACGCCGAAGGCGCGCGCTTCATAGCTCGCGGCGGCGACGACGCCGCGCCGATCCGGCTGCCCGCCGACGGCGAGCGGCCGGCCGCGCAGCGCCGTGTTGTCGCGCTGCTCAACCGACGCGTAGAACGCGTCCATGTCGATGTGAAGGATGCGCCTCGTCATCACGTACAATACGAGTTTCCTATGCCACAGTTTATCTACACGATGAAGGGTCTCGGGAAGGTGCACCCTCCCGATATCCGGGTCCTCGACGACATCTGGCTCTCGTTTTATTTCGGCGCCAAGATCGGCGTGCTCGGCCTCAACGGCGCCGGCAAGAGCTCGCTGCTGAAAGTCATGGCCGGTGAAGATACCAGCTTCATCGGCGAAGCGTTCAAGGACGACAAGGCGAGCGTCGGCTTCCTGCACCAGGAGCCGCGGCTCGACCCGAGCAAGGACGTGCGCGGCAACGTCGAAGAAGGCGTCGCCGCGACCAAGTCGCTGCTGACGCGCTACGACGAAGTGAACGCAAAGCTCGGCGAAGACCTCTCGCCCGACGAGATGGAGAAGGTCCTCGACGAGCAGGGCCGTCTTCAGGACCGGATCGACGCCTCGAACGCGTGGGACCTCGATTCGCGGCTCGAGCTGGCGATGGACGCGCTGCGCTTGCCGCCGCCGGACGCCGATGTCAGCACTCTGTCCGGCGGTGAGCGGCGCCGCGTCGCCCTGTGCCGGCTGCTCCTCCAGTCGCCGGACCTGCTGCTCCTCGACGAGCCGACCAACCATCTCGACGCCGAATCGGTGGCGTGGCTCGAGCGGTTCCTCGCCGAGTACGCCGGCACCGTCGTCGCGGTCACGCACGACCGCTACTTCCTCGACAACGTCGCCGGTTGGATCCTCGAGCTCGATCGCGGCCGCGGTATCCCCTGGGAGGGGAACTACTCGTCGTGGCTCGAACAGAAGCAGAACCGCCTCGCGCAGGAAGAAAAAGCGGAATCGCGCCGGCAGAAGACGCTCGAGCGCGAGCTCGAATGGATCCGGATGTCGCCGCGTGCGCGGCAGGCAAAGGGCAAAGCGCGCCTCAATGCCTACGAGGATTTGCTCAAGCAGGACACCGCGCAGAAGATCGAGACCGCCGAGATCTATATCGCGCCGGGCCCGCGCCTCGGCGACACGGTTGTCGAGGCGCGCGGGCTGAAGAAAGGCTACGGCGACAACCTGCTGATTGAGAATCTCGATTTCACGCTGCCGCGGGGCGGTATTGTCGGCGTGATCGGCCCGAACGGCGCCGGCAAGACGACCCTGTTCCGCATGATTACCGGCCAGGAGCAACCGGACGCCGGCACGCTGAAGCTCGGCGAGACGGTACAGATTGGCTACGTCGACCAGAGCCGCGAGGCGCTCGATCCGAACAAGACCGTGTTCGAGGAGATCACCGGCGGCAACGACGAAATCGAGCTCGGCAAGAAGAAGGTCGCGTCGCGTGCTTACGTGTCGTGGTTCAACTTCAAAGGCGCCGGCCAGCAGCGTAAGGTCGGGACGCTGTCGGGCGGCGAACGCAACCGCGTCCACCTGGCGAAGCTGCTCAAAAAGGGCAGCAACCTGCTGCTGCTCGACGAGCCGACCAACGACCTCGACGTCGACACGCTGCGCGCGCTCGAGGAAGCGCTTCTCAACTTCGCCGGCTGCGCCGTCGTGATCAGCCACGATCGCTGGTTTCTCGATCGCATCGCGACGCACATGCTCGCGTTCGAAGGCGACAGCCAGGTGGTCTGGTTCCAGGGCAATTACCAGGACTACGAGGCGGACAAGAAGCGGCGGCTGGGCGCGGCCGCCGATCAGCCGCATCGCATCAAGTACCGCAAGCTGACGCGATAGGCCGGGCAGGTCAGGCGGACCGCCACGTCAGGCGGCTACCTGGCCGAGCGGCACGTTCTTTTTGCTCGAAGACGCCGGCGGCTCGCCGGCGGCATCGTTATACTTCGAGCAACGCGGCGATCGCGCCTATGTCGGTATGCTCCCGGTGGATCATGACGAAAAAAAACGTCGGCATCTTCATCTTCGACGACGTCGAAGTGCTCGATTTCGCCGGGCCCTTCGAAGTGTTCTCGCGGACCCGGCTCGTGCCGGGCGCCGAATCGCGGCGCAGCGAGGACAGCGCGCCGTTCGAAGTGTTCACCGTCGCGCGGAGCCCAGGGCCAATCAGGGCCATCGGCGGCCTGCAGGTGATTCCCACCTTCGCATGGGACACCGCGCCGGCAATCGACATCCTCGTCGTGCCTGGCGGCTTTGGCACGCGCGCACTGCTGCGCCACGCTGAGACGCTGGCCTGGATTCGCCGGGTGGCGGCCAGCGCGTCGCTGGTCACGTCGGTCTGCACCGGCGCGCTGCTGCTGGCGCAGAACGGCATGCTGCGCGGCCGCCGCGCAACGACGCACTGGGCGGCGCACGATCTCCTCGTCTCGATCGATCCAACCATTGAACTGCAGCGCGACGTGCGCGTTGTCGTCGATACGATCTTCACGTCAGCCGGCGTGTCAGCCGGCCTGGACATGGCCTTCGCCGTGGTCGAACAGCTCCACGGCGCGGAGGTTGCGCGCGAGACGGCGCGCTACATCGAATATGTGCCGCAATATCAAGACACTGTTTAACTTCGATCCGCCGGCGACCGACGAGGAGATCCGCGCCGCGTCGCTGCAGTTCGTCCGCAAGCTGAGCGGGTTCAACGCACCGTCGAAAGCGAACGAGCGGGCCTTCAACGAGGCGATCGACGAGGTGGCCGACGTGGCGCGCCGCCTGATCGATTCGCTGACGACGAACGCGGCGCCGCGCAATCGCGAGGAGGTCGCGGCGCTGGCGCGGGCGCGATCGGCGGAACGGTTCGGACGGTGAGCGACGCGCGCGACGGCGACGCCACGGTGCTCGCGCCGCAGCAGTGGTCAGCGGAGCGCTACGCGCAGCACGCGGCGTTCGTGCCGGCGTTCGGCGCATCGCTGCTCGAATGGCTCGTACCCCGGCCCGGCGAGCGGATCCTCGATCTCGGGTGCGGCGACGGGACGCTTACCCGGCAGATCGCCGAGCGCGGCGCCACCGTCGTCGGCGTCGACGCGTCAACCGACTTCGTGGCGGCGGCACGGAAGGCCGGCATCGACGCGCGGCTCGGCGACGCACGGTCGCTGACCTTCGACGGTGAATTCGATGCGGTGTTCTCGAATGCCGTGCTCCACTGGGTACGGGACGCTGACGCAGCGCTCAACGGCATCTTCCGCGGACTGCGGCCCGGCGGCCGCTTCGTCGCCGAGTTCGGCGGCCACGGCTGCATCGCGGCGATCGTGCTCGCGCTGACCGTTGCGCTGCAGCGACGCGGCCACGTCCGGCAATCGCCGTGGTATTTCCCGACGGCCGAGGAATACGCGGCGAAGCTCACCGCGCACGGTTTCGAGATCGACTCGATTGAGCTCTATCCGCGCCTCACACCCCTGCCGACTGGCATCCGCGGCTGGCTCGAAACCTTCGGCGGCCCGATGATCGACGTACTGCCGGACGCCCAGCGTGCGTCGCTCGTCGACGACGTCGAAACGCTCCTGCGGCCGATGCTGTGCGATACCGCCGGCCGATGGACGGCGGACTACGTGCGCTTGCGGTTGATTGCGCGGCGGCCGGTTTCGGTGTAGCGCAAGGGCGTCAGCCGCGCGTTCAGCGACCGACGGTGTAGGTTCGGCTACAGCCGTCGCGCTACTTCACCTTCGTGCGGAAGTACTCGATCGTCTTCACGAGGCCCTCCTCGAGCTGCACGTTCGGCTCCCAGCCGAGCAAGGTGCGGGCACGCGTGATGTCGGGGCGACGCTGTTTGGGGTCGTCGGTGGGCAGCGGCTTGTAGATGATGCGGCTCTTCGCGCCGGTCATGCGGATGATCGTCTCGGCGATCTGCTTGATCGTCATCTCGACGGGGTTGCCGATGTTCACCGGATCGTTCGTATCCGACAACATCAACCGGATGATCCCGTCGACGAGATCGCTGATGTAGGTGAAACTGCGCGTCTGCGAGCCGTCGCCGAACACGGTGACATCCTCGTTGCGCAGCGCCTGCGACATGAACGCCGGCACGGCGCGGCCGTCGTTGACGCGCATCCGCGGCCCGTAGGTGTTGAAGATCCGGACGATCTTCGTGTCGACGCCGTGATAGCGGTGATACGCCATCGTCATCGCCTCGGCGAAGCGCTTGGCTTCGTCGTAGACGCCGCGCGGACCGACCGGGTTGACGTTGCCCCAGTAGGTTTCCTTCTGCGGGTGTTCGAGCGGATCGCCGTAGACCTCGGAGGTCGAGGCGATGACGAACCGCGCACCCTTCGCTTTCGCGAGGCCGAGCGCCTTGTGCGTGCCAAGCGCGCCGACCTTCAGCGTCGGGATCGGCAGCTCGAGGTAGTCGATCGGGCTCGCCGGGCTGGCCCAGTGCAGGACGAAATCGACCTGGCCGTCGATGTAGATGTAGTTGGTGACGTCGTGCTTGATGAACGTGAAGTCGCGGTTGGCGAGATGCGAGATGTTTGCCGTATCGCCGGTCAGCAGGTTGTCGATGCCGATGACAGTGTAGTCGCGATCGAGCAGCGTTTCGGCGAGGTGCGACCCGATGAACCCGGCGGCGCCGGTGATGACGACGCGCTTCTTAGTAGGCATGCTTGTGGAAGAACCCGCGCAACAGCGTCAGCCACATGATTTTCAGGTCGAGCCGCACCGACCAGTTCTCGATGTAATACAGGTCGTATTCGATCCGCTTCTCGATCGACGTATTGCCTCGCCAGCCGTTCACCTGCGCCCAGCCGGTGATGCCGGCCTTGACCTTGTGGCGCAGCATGTACTGCGGGATCTTGTCCTTGAACTGCGCGACG
>Ga0075425_100000839_pt1 | contig 29344 bp, 25 predicted proteins | sample SoiMethybrSBSTD4_FD_75300 | JGI IMG/M metagenome (GOLD analysis project Ga0075425, IMG submission 75300) | Bulk soil microbial communities from a Populus tree surrounding site in Tennessee, USA - Soil MetaG P. TD hybrid SBSTD4 | ecosystem: Environmental > Terrestrial > Soil > Tree plantation...
GACGTGCAACACCAACCTTCAGCACTAGAGCAACCGTCAACATTGGCCTCATAGCAATCTGCAACCGCCCGCGAATTTGTAAGAAAGATCTGCACCAGCATTTTTCAATACCAAGAATCGATTTTCGAGAAACGATTTTTGCTGGTGCAAACCATTGTTACAAATCGGCGTTCGGCGATTGCACACCTCAGATCTCGCCCGCATTGGCTCGCAAACTGCATCATCTCCCTAGGAAAGCCTTATCTCTTGGGGGCCTATTACAATGCAAAACACCATTCATACGCCGACCTGGGTAGCGGCCACAGCGCTGGCCGTAACACTCATAATCGGAGGAGTTACAGGCTCGGTTGTCCACAGCAGTACAGAAGAAGCGAAATATACAGTCGCATCAGAAACCCGGAATCAAATGGTTTTTGGGCAGGGATTTTCGCCCGTCGTCCGCAGTGCAGCGCCGGCTGTCGTTAATATTTCTTCGTCCAGAGTGGTGAAAGCGCCGCAAGGGAGCGAGGAACTGAAGGATCCGTTTTTGAGAAGGTTTTTTGGCGAAGAATTCAGCCGCCAATTTCGTGGTCCGCGCGAGCGCCGTGAACACAGCCTTGGGTCAGGCGTGATTGTGGACCCGTCCGGGTATGTCCTCACGAACAGTCATGTGGTCGACGGAGCAACCGATATCAAGGTTGCGCTGTCGGATACTCGTGAGTTCGACGGCAAAATCGTGGGCATAGATCCGGGCACGGACATCGCTGTCCTGAAGATCGCCGCCGATCACCTTTCTACGCTGCCTTTTGCAGATTCGTCAAAAGTTGAAGTTGGCGATATCGCGCTCGCCATGGGTAATCCGTTTGGTGTTGGACGCACGGTCACAATGGGAATCGTCAGCGCGATTGAACGCGGTGGACTCGGTATTGAGGACTATGAAGACTTCATCCAGACCGATGCATCGATCAATCCGGGCAATTCCGGCGGTGCGTTGGTTAATGTGCGGGGAGAACTCATCGGCATCAATACCGCAATACTCAGCCCCAGCGGCGGCAACCTGGGCATCGGCTTCGCGGTACCCAGCAACATGGCGCAGACCGTCATGGACCAGATCATTAAAACCGGCAAAGTTACGCGCGGCTTCATGGGTGTTTCGATACAGGACATCACGCCGGATATTGCCGGTGCCCTGAAGTTGAATGTGCGAAAAGGTGCGCTTGTAGGAGACGTCGAACCCAATAGTCCGGCGGCCCGCACCGGATTGCAACCCGGCGACGTCATTGTGGAACTGAACGGCAAGCCTGTGGGCGATAGCCGTGAGCTTCGCCTTGCGGTGAGCTCACTCGCACCAGGTACCCAAATCAAACTACGCGTACTGCGTAATGGCGCAACGAAAGATGTAGCAATGACGCTGGGTGACATGCCTGTGAAAAAGAGCGCTGCGAACACGCGCGAAAAGCCGAGCCCATCCGACAGCAATGAGCCAAAACTCGGCATCGCGGTCACGGAGTTGACGCCGGAAATACGGCAGCAGCTCGAATTGCCCGCCGATACCAAGGGCATCGTCGTAGCGGATGTTCAGGAAGGCGGCTTGGCAGCTGAGGCCGGACTTCAACCGGGCGATGTGATTCAGGAAGTAAATCGAAAACCGGTTCAAAACTACAACGAGTTTCGATCGCAAGTTATGAATCGCGGCAACGAGCCGCTCCTGTTCCGGGTCGAACGGGACGGCCACTCCTCGTATGTCGCCATACCGTCCGAATAGTTTGTTTGGCCGCGGATTACACGGATGACACAGATTTAATCGATGTAATCCGCGCAATCCGCGGCTTTTTTCAAAACTCTAAACTGCGATTAATTTTTTCTGAATGGCGTATTTGATGAGTTCAGCGCGATCGTGCACGTCGATTTTCCGCATGAGGTTGTACTTGTGCACGTCGACGGTTTTTACGCTGAGGTTCAGGCGTGTAGCGATCTCTTTGACTGATAAGCCTTCCGCAAGAAGTTTGAGAACTTCGCGCTCACGCGTACTCAGCCGATCGTAGCTGGTCTTCGGACGCTGCGAGTTCTTAACGTATCCCGCAACGACTTTCTTCAGTACTACAGGACTCAGATACCTCTCGCCTTTTTGGACCGTCTCAATCGCGTACACCAGTTGAGAAGCCGGAGCATCCTTAATGATGTACCCCGACGCGCCTGCCTCCAGGCATCGCGCGACGAGTTCCTCTTCTTCGTGCATCGTAAGAATGAGGACCTTCAACGTCTGGTCGAACTCCCGGATGCGGCGGGTCGCGTCGAAACCGGTCATATCGGGCATCGACACGTCCATTAACAAGACATCCGGTTTGAGCTCCTTAACGAGTTCCACAGCCTGCCGGCCATCGCGCGTTTCTCCGATGATTTCCAGCGATGGCTGCTCCCGCAGAATCGCTTTAATACCCTCGCAGAAAAGCGTGTGATCGTCGCAGATTAGGATGCGTACCTTAGGCTCGTTAATAGTCACAATCTTATATATAAGGTGGTCATGATGCGCGAAGTCAAAGGCGAATTTGTAAATGCTGAAATATATGCACTTACTGGGCCAGCTCGATCCAGAACCGGCTACCCCGGCCCGGTCTGGATTCCACGCCCACTCGGCCTCCCATGAGTTCGACTGCCTTGCGCACCGCACTCAATCCCAGGCCAATTCCTGGGAATTCCTCCTCCGAATAAATGCGGACAAACGGCATGAAGATGCGTTGCTGATCTTCCTTCGAGATTCCCACGCCGTTGTCGTGAATCTCAATCCGGCAGAGATCCTGTTTCGACGACGCAGACACCGTAATGTCCGGCTGTACCCCTTCCGGAACGAACTTGATCGCGTTTGATAGCAAGTTCGTCAGAGCAATTTTCATCAGAGTCGGATCCGCCTGGACGATCCGAGCCCTTCCTCTGACGCGAATATTTGCGTTCCGGCTGCGAATTTCCGCATGGAGGTTTTGCAAACACGATTCGATGTACTGCCGCAAATCGATCGGTTCGTATCGAACCTCCCCACGGCCGACCCTCGAAAAGTTCAACAGCGAGTCGACAAGTTCGCGCATTTCCGTCGCTGCGCTGCGGATGCGATTGAGATCCTGCTTGCCTTCCTCGGTCAACCGTTCCGCCTGCGATTGAGCAACCGCGTCAGCAAATATGCTGACGGCGCGAATCGAGGCGCGGAGGTCATGCGACATGGCCCGAATAAAGGCTTCAAGGTCCTCATTGCGCAGTTTCAAATTCTGCGAAATGCGTCGGGCCCGCAACAGGATTTCGATACGGGCTTGAAGTTCCATACGGGACACGGGCGTGACGATAGACTCGTCTACCGATTGCCACAATGAAGGCACCCGGGCCCAGATGTCGCGCTTCGGCGTGATTAGCAGAACCGGAAGAATACCAGGCAATTCAGCTTCGCGCCTGGCCTCGATCTCTTCCTTGAACCGGCTCAAACTGGGACCGTCGACGATACAAAGATCGAAGGCTTCTTCAAGGGGCTCGCCTGGCGAATGTTCCCCGATGGAATGGTAAGCAGAAAGAAATGCATTCAACAGTTGGCGGTTCTCTTTGCCTTCGATAATGAGCAGAATTCGCGCCATATCACGCGGCGTTCGGAAAGATCTCAATGCCGTGGCTCGTCAAACGCATGGAATGATGGCCAGGCTGAAAATCGGACCCGCGATATTTAAGAACGTGAACCGTGCGGCCGGAAACTTGCAGTCCCAGGTGCATCACCCCATCCGCATCACTGATGCAATCTCGCGCTTCCGATGCAACGAGTACAGTTGCGCCCGCGTGCGTGGCAAATCGGAAGAACGATTGGATGAGCCGACGGTAATTAAATGCATCCGCCGCCAGCTGACGGAAGTGATCGAAACCATCGACGAAGATCCGTTGAACATTCGAGTCGCGAATCGCTTTCGCGATTTCCGCAGTTATCGGTTCGCGCTCGATTTCCACAGGCGAAAAAATATCGTAGCTTTCCGCGGCAGAGAACGTTTCCGGCGTGGGAGTCAGATCCAGAATGGTCACACCATCGATATTGAGTCCCAGGGTTCCGGCATCCGTTCGCAGATGATCTTCCGGTTCCTCAAAGGTGATCAGAAGATTGCTCCCGGGTTTCACCTCCCCGGCTGACAGGAAATGGAAACCGAGGGTTGTCTTTCCGGTTCCCGGTTGTCCGTGGACAAGGTACACCCGTCCGGAGATAAGACCCCCGTGAAGGATCTGATCGAGCGTTTCTATTCCCGTTGAGAGCCTTGTCATGAGTTACTCAACCTGATCGAGCTGTTCGCCGATTTTTCGCCGCACCTCGTAAAACTTCGCAGGATCTTTTTCGAACGTGTAAGTATTCGTCACGAGCATATTCACGAAACTTTTGACGGTCGGCGCATCCGCATGCCGCGCCAGCAGCTTGAGATACTCGTAATCTTCGAGGCCTTCGCGAATGAGCTTGAGGCGAATGCTCTCGATCGGAATATCCGTGTTGCCGCCGATGGTCTTTGCCCGTCCGGGATACACAAGCGTGCCGTCTCCATTCCCGCCGAATAGATACACATCGTTCCATGCATCTTTGCCGCGGCTATACATCTCGTCGATGTTGTAGTAAAGCTCGCCTCGAATATCGTATTTCCACGCGATCCACGGCATGATCCGATTGGCCACGCCGCCGGCATCGATCATGTAGCTCGGCCAGCCGCGGTAATACTCTCCTCCAATGATGTTGCATCCATGACTTGCACAGGACTGGTACCACCACAAATCGGCGCCCCTGGCTATTTCTTGTTCGTATTCGGACCGGCTCACCATCGGGTCACAAAATCCCTGAGACCCTGGCTTCAACTCGAAGCAGTTGATCAACGGAGTCCAAATATCAATGGCGCCCGACCAATCTCTGTGTAACGGAGCCGTGACGAGATTCCTGATCTCTTTGTCCGCCTTATGGACAAGCTGTGCCTCATGGAGTACGTCGGCGAAGTTTTCGGGCTTTGGTTCGTCGAGCAGGTAGTTGAAAAGCCGGCTGAACCATCCCCTCTCGCGGAAATAAGTGGCAAGGGCCTTCCAGTAAAGAATTTTCTGATCATCGGTCTTTAAACTCGGCGGCGTTCGCATACCGACTGTTGTTGCTTTCGCACCATAGAGTGGTTCGCCCGGAAGAATGGCTTTGCCGTCCATAAAGGGAGCCAGCTCGGCATCGGAATCACGCCAGTCGACATTGATCTGATTACCGTCGAAAGTAAACCGTGGGGGCCTCATCGAGCCGCCGTGCAGGCTGATGCGATGCCATAGCGCCGCTTTGCGATATGCAGCCGTAAAATGGTCGACGTCGGCGTCGTTCGTATATTTCCCCAGATGTTGGCGAACGGCGGTAACACCGTTGAAGCCGAAAGTCGTCGGGAAACTCGATGTAGATGGCAGCGTAAAATTCCAGACTTTCAATCTCAGCGGGATGTTTGCTTCGGTTTTTCCGTTGATTTGAACAGCAACATCGCCCTCGTAATTGCCTGGTGCTGTCTGCGGCGGCACGTACACTTCGATCCAGATCGGCTGATTACGGCCGCTGGTGAGATTGAACGGGAACGCATTGCGCTTCTCTTTAGCGTACCGGTCGATCCGTGGAATTAGAGGATCAGGCCACTCTCCTGCCGCACCTTCTACTGAAGAAGGTTGAGGAAGGTCGAGATAACGCTCAAAGTAAATTGTTACGCTGGATTTCGGAATCTCCCCGCCGCGCGAATTTTTAAGATTGGAGACCTCGACGTCCATGCCTTGGATATTCTGACCCTCCGCGCGCAGGATCGCCTGAAACGATTCAAACTCGTTGCGTGAAGCGTAGAGTTGAACTGGATTTTTTGTGGTTTCCGGCGGCTCGTCGTTCGGGCGGATCTTGGAAAGTGCATCCGTAGTCCACCAGTCGAGAGAAGCCGGCGCGGCGGGCCGCACGGCAGCGAAGACAACTGGAACGATCATGGCCAGCAACAGGAGTCTTGGCATAGACATTTACCCGCCTATCCAGCGGCGGGCCTGCAAAGAGGCTGCTTAACCGCGATAGACAGCTCTTGGAGAAAAGTGAGGTCTCCACTGGACGGAATCGCGATATTTCCGCCGTGAAAAGTAAACCTGCCGGCCTGAAGAGCCGTCACAATGTCGCTGCGTGTCAGCATGGCAGCATCGACATTGGCATAAAGCAGTTTGCGCGTCTGGCTGAGTTTGTGCAGGTCAACGCCGCAGTACGCTGCCGTCTTGAGGTTCTGCCGGCGGACTCGACGAAGCAATTGGAAGGAGTCTGCGCGCGGGGCGTGGACGCCGTCATATCTCCCATTCCAGACTTCGATGCCGTCGATTTTCGCGATGATTGAACCGATGATGTTGATAGAACCGGCCGGAGGATGAGCAAGTACGGCCAGTCCGCCCTGCTCATGAATTCCGTCGACCAGCTGTTCCATGGATCCGAATCTGACACGCCGGGTGATTCCATAGCCAAGAATGTGGATATTGCCTCCGTGCAGCGCGAATTCGAGACCGGGAATGACCAGAAAGCGACTATCGGAAAGCGATTTGCAAACCCGAAGGTATTCTTCCATTCGTATTTCATCGAAGACTTCTGCATGATCGCTGACCGCTGCGAATGACATGCCAGACTGCAGGAAAATTTCAACTAATCGTTCTAGCGATTCCTCGCCATCGGAAAAAACGCTGTGAACGTGGAATACTCCGCGTTTCATCTTGCGATCTTGAACATCTCCTTGACTTCAACCGGGACGTCCGTCTCCTTCGCCTCCTGGGCTTTGTCGAGTGAAACCTTCAGGCCTACAAAGGCGAGATATAGAATGCCAACTGTTGCCAACGCTGATGAAAAGATGACCCAGGCCAGACCGAGCGCTTCGAAAATGCTCATCCCTCAGCCTCCGCGTGCTAGCGCACCTTCATTTATAAATTCAGACGGTTATGACCCTGCAACTTAAGCACCACGTCAGCTTTTGCCCTCAGAGTCCCACCACGCGAGCTTCATGGGCATGCGCCGCTCTGGACTGCGTAACAAAAGTTCGGTGCCACAGCTCAAAAACGAGCAGTGACCAGATCGTCTGGTAGCCCGGCAATCTGCCCTTCTCCTGCCTGGTGACAACGTCTTCAAGGGCTTGTGAATTGAAGAATTGCCTGCACGCCGAATGAGGCGAAAGCAACGCATCGTGTACAAAGTCTCCGAGTTCGGAACGCAGCAGCGATGTCGTCGGCATCGAAAAGCCTTTTTTCGGCCGCTGAATAATGGAGGGTGGTAATACGCTACCCATCACATGCCGCAAGATCCACTTCCCCTTACCCTGACGTATCTTTAGCGAATCCGCCAAAGTCGCCGTGAATTCCACCAGCTTGTGATCCAGGAAGGGAACCCGGAGCTCCACAGCCGTTGCCATGGTCATCTTGTCGGCCTTCAAAAGAAGATCTTCCGGGAGCCAGATCTTGGCATCGACGTAAAGCATCCGGTTAAGATCGGATGCCTTTTCGACTCTTTTGAAATACGAGTTGAATACTTCACAAAGGTCCTGTTGCGTTTGCTGAAACCTTTGCGGTCCCATCAGGGCAAGCTTTGTCTCGGGCGTGACCGGGCGGCCAATGCCACGATAGTGGTCCTCCAGCCGATTGCCAAACCGCCGCAGATAACCTCGCCCGCGGTCTCCGACCGGCAACGACGCGAGTGAAGACGACATGCCGGCAAGTGGTCCGAGCCAGCCGCGCATTTTCTCCATTGCCAGCGTTTTTTGGTACAGCTGGTACCCGCCCATCATTTCATCCGCGCCCTCGCCGGACAGAACGACGGTGATGTATTCGCGCGCGAGTTTCGATATGAAATAGAGCGGAATGCATGTTGGGTCCGCCATCGGTTCATCGAGATGCGACACAATAGTTGGAATCGCGTCGCGGAACTGGTCGGCGCTGACCCGGAATTCGTGATGTTCGGCTTTAAAGTGCGCCGCCACCTCCCGTGCGTACTCGAACTCGTTCTGCCCTGCCGCTTCTTCGCCCGAAGGACCATCGGTTTCAAATCCGACGCTGAAGGTCTTGATGCGCTCGCCCTTCGTGATCCTGCTCATCATCGCGAGCATCGTGCTCGAATCGAGACCTCCGCTCAGGAAAACACCTAACGGCACTTCAGCAATCAGCCGCAGCCTCACACTCTCTTCGAGCAAATGTTCGAACTCGGTAAGCTGATCCTGCTCACTTTTCTGGGCAGCGTTTGGGTACTGCAGGTCCCAATACCTCTTGATTGTGATCCGGCCATCCTCCACCGACATCCAGTGTCCGGGCTGAAGCTTAAAGATGTCTTTGAACATCGTCAGCGGTCCCGGCACATATCGAAGCTCGAGATAAAGATCGACGGCCTTCCGATCGACTTCCCTGGGAACCCGTGGATGCTCGAGCAGGGATTTAATTTCTGAAGCGAACACAAAGAAGTCTTTGCCCGCGTAGTAATAAACGGGCTTTATTCCGAGGCGGTCCCTTACGAGAAACAGCCGACGCCGTTTCCTGTCCCAGATTGCAAATGCGAACATTCCGCGGAAGTCGCGCATGCAGTCTTCGCCATATTGTTCGTATGCATGGACGATGGTTTCTGTGTCCGAGCGGGTCGCAAAACGATGCCCTTTTGCAATCAAATCGCCTGTGAGATCGGCATAGTTGTAGATTTCGCCGTTGAATACGACAACGACGGACCCGTCTTCGTTGAACATCGGCTGCTTACCGCCGCTTAAATCGATGATGCTGAGACGGCGGTGGCCCAGGCCGACATTTTCTTCGATAAAATATCCCTGGTCGTCGGGGCCGCGGTGGGCCTGACGGTCGTTCATCCGCTGAACCAAATGGCTGTCAACCGGTTCACTTGCGCTGAAATTGACGATCCCGCAAATCCCGCACATAGACTTTTCCCTCATCTTCGCCGCGTTCAATAACAATGCCGTTGTCCCAGAAGTGGGCAATAACATAGGTAGGTTCGCGGCTTTCAAAGACATTCTCGCCCGCGTAACTGAACGCTGTTGCATTCACTGCGAACAACTGCTTCAGCGCTCCGTTTTCGGTTCGCAACCAGAAGAACTCGCCTTTCATGGAACAATCGATCAACTGCAATTCGGAATGGCCCGTCGACATAACAGCGATGTCGTCGTAATTTCCGTCCCTTATCGCGCTGGCGATTGCACTGCGGTCCTCAAGATCGAATCGCCGGGATCGGGTTGGTAGATTTCCCGGCATCAGGAAGGCCATCATTCCGGCAGGAATGAAATCGTTGAGAGTCGCTCGAAGCACGGGGCTGGGCTGGCGCTCACCGTAACGATTCGAACACCATCCCTGGATGGGGTCGGTCTGTCCACATATGGCCTCGGCCTGTAATGGGCCCGTTGCGTAAAGGAACATCTGCAGGCGTGTTTCGCCGAGTTTCACCCGGCAGTCGACCTCGCCTCGGCGCTCTTCTCCCACCACCATCAATTCGGCACTAGGCGCGAAGTGATAGAGGAACTGCAATTCGTGCTCGCCTCGGCCGGTCAGGTTGTCGAGTGCAATCCAATAGTTCGGACGGATGTAGATTAAACGCCGGCGGTGCAGCACCGGCTGCGGCAATGCGGAATACCCGTCGTGTTCTCCATCGATGTATTCGATACTCGCACTGACGATGTGCTTGTGCAGATGCGCATTCGCCTTTCTATTCCAGGCAAATGTCTCCCCCGGGTGGGACTGACTCTCCCTATCGACGACAACGGTGTTGTGGGCGGCGGTAGACCTGAAGAAGTTTCTCCATTCGGGCGCGCAATTGTAAACGGAGGTGCCGGGATCGATCAGTAGCTGCTGTCCGCCGCTGAACAGCGTGAACGACAATGCGTCTGCATGACCATGGCCCCCGCGGATGATACCCAGCCCACCGCAGTCGAAAATCGCGTGGCTGTCGTCTGCATTCCATCCAGACCGTTGGATAAAGTAACCGTCTTTTTCGTAAGAGTGACTCAACTGGGTGGGCGGCTCCGCCGTCATCGAATTAAATACCGACCACGCATCAAGTCCCATCAACCACAGCGACTCTTCCTGGAAAGCACCGGCTTGATGTTTGAAATCGCCTCGGCCGAAATGAACCGCCGCTGTAGACAGCCCATCACGGAACGAGCCGTAATGTTCTTTGGACAATTTCAAGGCGCGGCCGCCGTCATCATCGCCGATGAGGGGAAGCGTGCCGTCGGGTCTGCTGATATGGGCGACGAACTCGACCATCTCCATAAGTCGGGCCGAGAGCCCGTCGGGGAATGCAAAGCGGTTCAGCTTTGCGAGAATCAGAACCTGCAGGTAAAAATCGACGGTATAGCAATGGTAGTAGGGCGAAAGCTCGCCGTACACCCCATCCTCTGACACCTGATGCTGCATTTCATTGATGAGCACCGTCGAGCCGAACTGACGCCAGTCCTGCGCTCTCGGGAGTTCCGGAAACAACAAGCCGCCCATAAGCAGTGCTGCCGCTTCTCCGATGAGGTGTGTGTTTGGACTGCTGTAGATCGACGGGTATCGATAAACCTGGTCGAGCAGGGCGAAAAGAGATTTCATTATTACTCGCGTCGCCTGCTCATCCAGGGAGCGCGATGGAAGCAACAGGAAGATCGTCCACATCCAGGAAATCGCGCGGAACGCGATGTCGAGACTCGATCGCCAGTTCACGCCGGTCCATTTCGGATTCTGCCGGATCCAGCTCTCGAGCTGCGCGACGGCTTCGCGGGCGAACCGTTCATCACCGGTTACGAAAAACGTCTTTGCCAAACGCGGCACATGTTGATGCCGGTTCAGTTCATGGATGATCTTGGGATCGACCCGGCTCGAATGCACAAGGTCGAAATCGGCCCAATATTGGCGCGACCATTCGTATCCCGTAACGGGATCACGATGCCAGTCGATTTCGCGGCCCAGGCGCAGATCGGGATATCCAAGCAGGTTGATGTGATGCTCACAGAGCTGCTCGGCATCGTAGATCGCCTGATCAATCCACTCCGGAAATGTCTCGGCAATGAAGGATGCCGTGTCTGCCCGGTTATGCGTCGAGAGGTAGAATCGACGCGCCGGCCCGTAGTGAAGATAATTTTTGCACGATGAACCGTAGCGGGCGAGAAGCGCTTCGAACTCCCTGTCCTGCTCGAGCCCGATACCGAATCGGAATCGGAGTCGGTCGGTTTCCAGACGATATTTCTCACGGAGGCGATACCACAGCTCTTCCGCCGGCATTGTGCGCAGTTTCTTGACTTTCCTAAGCATATTGTTGCTGCCCCTTGCCCCTGATGGACAGGGCTCGTTCTACCTGACCAATCAACGCCTCAAGATCTCCGGCTTCAAACAGCAGCGCTCCCTCGGGCCGTGTCCCAACATTGCTTGCGACGACGGGCACTCCCATCGACATCGCTTCACGTACAGAAATCGAATCGCCATCACGAAACGTTGGCCGCACAAACACCGTCGAATATGAAATGGCGGTTAAACACAATTGATGATCCACGTCACCGGCAAGAAACACCCGATCGCCAAGCCCTCGCTTTCGGATCAATTCCTCCGCCTGGGTGCGATCTTCTCCGGTTCCGATCACAAGGCACCCGAGCTGTGGATGCTTTCTGTTCAAACGCGACATGGCATTCATCAACAGCTCGAACCCATACTCCGGCCGGAACGACAACGTGACCGACAAAAACATCGGATGGCGCTTAATCCAACGATCGAGTTGGTCGGGCACTTCACATTCAACTCTCGGGACCGGCACGAATGCAGGTTTGATTTCCATCTGGCGCCTCGAAATGCCGAGCCCTGCCAGGCTCTCGGCTATCTCTTCGTTGACACAGACGACACGGTCGTACATCAGGCAAGCCAGGCGTGCGACCGTTCTTCTCCACCCGCTTCCACTTCGCAAATATTCCGGAGCCATTCCGGAATGGAGAGTCAAAGTTCCTCCACATCCGAATTGCGCCGCCACACCGCACAGCAACCCAATGAACCAGCTTTTCCGGTTGTGACCATTCGTATGGACGCTCAGCGTCCATCCATCCATAACGTGCCGGGCGAGTTGCCTCGCCAGATCCAATCCGCCGGACACCTTGATGTAGGCGCTGCTCGACGGGGCGCGCGGCTGAATGTTAAGTACATTGCACTGCAGCCCCATCCGCCGCATCCGTGTGTGCGTGTTCCACACGTGCACCGACACTCCGCCGTGCGGGGGCGGGTAGGGACCGACTAAAAGCAGTTTCATCAATAAATCTCCGGCACCAAAGCTCGAATGTGATCAGCGTCCATAGTGGGAGGTCCATGGAACGTCCACGATCATTTAGTTCGATCAAACGCTCGATGTACGCTTTGCGGAAAATTCCACGATTTACGCTTCTTTGCGAAAGAAGGAGGTCCCGAACGAAGGGACCGAGCTGTCCGCGGAACCACCGGCTCAGGGGAATGGCGAATCCACGCTTGGGCCGATACAAAATTTCCTTCGGCAAAATGCCTTCCATCGCGCGTTTGAAGATGTACTTGGTCGTTATACCTTTCAGCTTCAATTCGGGCGGAATGGTTGCCGCGAACTCGACAAACTTGTGATCGAGCAGCGGCTCCCGCGCTTCGATCGAATGCGCCATGCTCATTCGATCGACCTTCGTGAGAATGTCGTTCGGCAAATAAGACTTGATGTCGAAATATTGGAGCGACGATAACCAGTGCCTGTTTCCGTTCTGAAGCAGAGACAGCCACCGGACTCGCATATCGTTGCTCTGTATTTCACGGTAAGCGTCCGGCTGAAACAGAACGCTCTTGTCGTAATCACGGAACAGCATGTTTGCATCGATATAACGATCGGCTCCGTCGAGCGCGAGGTGACGCAGGAACCGCCTGCCCGTCATGCCTTCGCGCATCATTCTGCCGGCGAGGCCGGCGGCCTGCCTTACCGGCCGCGGAATCCTGCTGTACTTCCTCTCTGTGCGTTCGACCAGGTATCGGTCGTAACCCGCAAACAGTTCGTCGCCACCGTCTCCCGACAACACCACCGTTACACTCCCGGCGGCGAGCTTGGAAACCATGTAGGTCGGAATTGCGGAAGAATCGCCGAACGGTTCGTCGAGATACCACGCGATGTCGTCGATCACATCGAGAACATTCGGCTCGAGGATCAGCTCGTGGTGTTCCGTTTCGAACTTCTGCGCGACCACTCGCGCGTAGCCGAGCTCGTTGTACTCAGGATCCGAGAATCCAATCGAGAATGTCTTTACAGGTCGCGAGCTGAGTTTGGCCATTGTCGCGACAACTGAACTGGAATCGACTCCGCCGCTCAAGAAAGCGCCCAGCGGCACGTCCGCGATCATGCGAAGCTTCACGGATTCTTCTAAGAGGTCACGAAGCCGTTCGACAAAAAAGTCTTCCGTCTTTGTATAGTCCGGCTCGAATTCGACATCCCAGTATTCGCGAACACGAACACCGTGTTGCGCTGATGCGGTAAGAATGTGCCCGGGTTTCAACTTGTGAACCCCGTCGATGATGCTTTCCGCGGTGGGCGTACACATCGCGGAGAACAAGCTACCCATGGCGATCCAGTTCAGACGCCGCTCGATGTCCGGCAACTGCAGCAGCACTTTCAATTCGGAGCCGAAGGCAAGCCGTTCCTTGTTTACTGAATAGAACAGAGGTTTGACGCCAAGCCTGTCGCGCGCCAGCAGCATTTTCTTCTGCCTTCCATCCCACACCGCGAACGCAAACATGCCGCGCATTTTTTCGACGCAGGAGTCGCCATATTCCTCGTAGAGGTGAACGATGACTTCCGTGTCAGTGTCAGTCTCGAAGATGTGGCCTTGTCCCTCCAGAGACCGGCGAAGCTGTTTGAAATTGTAGATCTCACCATTGAAGACAACCCATACCGAGCGGTCTTCGTTGTGGACCGGTTGATGTCCGCCATCGATATCAATAATGCTCAGCCGCCGCATGCCGATGCCCACTCCATTAGAGATGTAGTAACCGGCATCGTCGGGACCGCGATGGACCATCGCGTCGCACATCGCGCGTACCTCGTTCTCACCAACGGGCTTTCGATCGAAATTAAAAATTCCAGCAATTCCGCACATAAAGCTCCGATCAAATCGACTTCGTGATCTGGCCGCGAAGCTTTGCGACAGGCAGCCACACGGCCTGTTTTTCGCCTTCAGTCAACATTCCAAAGGCGAGAACGAGCATGGTGTAAACAACTGCGAACGTTATGCCGGAAATCGGCAAAACCAGCAGCGGCGGCAGGTCCAGCTTCGCATTCAACAATGCGGCAGGAAGCGCCGCCATCATGCACACGAGTACAGTCATTCCGAGATGTTTCCACGGCAGCATTTGAGAGACCGTTGCCTGAAGGAGACGCTTGGTTCTCAGCAGCGCCAGGCCTTTTGAGATCGACATACCGATCAGTGTCACGAACACCGCGCCCATGAGTTGAAACGTCGAAAGGAACCAACCCATGAGAACGATCGTAAAGACCAACCTGACAATGTTCTGGAAGAACAGCCATCGATTCTCGGCAAAGACGCGCAGCACGCCGTCAGTCTGAAATGCGGCGAAAAGAATCGAAAGCGACCAGACCATGAAGATCGGAATGCTGGCGGCGTAGGCCTTCGTGAAGAGCAGTGTGATCAACGGGGCCGCGCTCACGATTAACAAAGCGACCATTGGGAAAAAAACAAATGACAGCTTTCGCGTCGTGTCGTGCCAGATTGCAAGCAGCCGATGCCGCCGATCGTCGCGAAGATGTTCGCCCATCTGCACCATCATTACGTTGGAGGCCGGTGTTGACAGAAAATCGACCAGCGGGATCTGAAGGCACCCGACGGAGTAAATCGCGAATGTCGCAGCATCAAAGTGAAATGAAACCGCGTACTGATGGTAGTTCTGTTGAACGATCTGAACGATCACGGACATGAAGAACGGCAAGGCGTAGTGGATCTGAGTCTTCAGAAGATTTCGGTCGAATTTCAATGAGCCGCGAAACTCAGCCCGGAAATATCCGAGAATCGTAATCACCCGCAGAAGGCAGAACAGAATCGAGCCGATCAACGTCCATCGCAGGTTGCGCGTCAACAAACCTGGAACAATCAGAAAGGCCGCGCGAAGAATATCCGATGACGCATAAGTTGCGGTCGCCAGCTTGAACCGCTTGCGGCAAATCATCGTGATCTCGAGCACGGTCCCCATCAGCATCAGGACAACGGTCAGGCTTGCGAGAGGCAGATAATCGCCGAGCCGCGGGTTGCTCAACAGGGCCCCGATCGTCGAAGAATTAGCGAGAATTCCCGCGCCGAACATCATGCCGATGACGCCAAGCATCACAAGCGAATTAAACGCGTATCGGCCGGCATTATCGGGATCGGCGGGCAGGAAATAAAACAGACACTCTGCAAGCCCGAGCTGGCCCAAACCGAAAAGCGTATAGGTGATCAGGTAAAACTGCTTATAAGTTCCAAATTCCGTTTGCGAGAAGACGCGTGCCAGGACTGCCGGTACAAAAAACGTTACTGCAAATGCGATCGCCCTTCCCGACATGAGCATGAGCGCGGGCCTGAATGTTGAATCGTCGGTTTTCAAGCTGGAGTCTCCACGGCATTCGATTGAGTGATGTGTTTAGTCGCCACGATCAAAGCGATCAGAAGATAAGGCGACCACGTATAAATAAATCCGCCTGCGAGGCCGCACACGACGAATACCCACAAGGAAATTTCAAGTCCGCTGGCGTAAGCGCCAATCGGCCCCGATTGAAGTTTGCGTACGTCCAGGAGCGAGGTTCCGAGGAGCGCCATGAAAAGGATGAAGCCCGGCAAGCCCAGCTCCGCCAGAACCTGTACGAACGAGTTATGGATTACCAACTGGTTCTGGCATCCGCAGTCGAGAAACTCTTCCGGAACATACAGTGGGTATGCGACGATCGAATTAAGTGGACCGACCCCCAGTATCGGATGGTCCAGGAACATAAAACCACCCGCCTTAATCGTCCCTATACGCTGCCGAAACGTGGTGTCCTGCGACAGATCTCTGTTGAAACCCTGGTTCCGCGTCCAGAATGCGCCGCCCCCTAAAAGCCCACCGACGAGTCCGGCGATCATGAGCATTCTTATGACGACCGACCGTTGCCGCCAACCGACGAGAGCAAGGCCGGCAACGAGTCCGATCATGCTCCCGCGCGAGAATGTCAAAAAGATGCCGACGAGGTAGATCCCTGTGATTGTCCAGAGAAGCAGACGAGCTGGAAGCTTCGATTTCGCGCCAAGAGCAAGCGCGAGAGGCACAAGCACGGCAAGACAGTATGCGTCTTCGTTCGGATTCTTGAAGACTCCGACCCAGGAACCACGGGACCCTTCAATAAGAATCCCGTTTACGAAGTGATGAATGGTCCCGAGTGCGGGGAACAGGCCACCGATGACCAGAGCCCAAAGAATCTTGCGTAGCCGACTTTCGGTTGTAACGGTGTTTTCAATGACGATGTATATGAGAACGATCTTTGAAAAATCGAGCGTCGTGTTGAACGCCAGCTTCATATACAGCGCCGTGAATGTCGAAGCGACAGCAACACCGAGGAATGCGATCAAGAGTAACGTCTGAGGCCGCGTGAAGCGGAAACCCTGCGCTGTTTGTGGCAGCTCAATAGCCAGCATCACGAGCGCTGCTGCGGCAACCAGGAGAACAGGACGAAGCGGATTCAACTGAGGGAGAACGATCGCGATGCTGGAGTACAACATCAACACGAACACGATCAGCAGCGCGAATGCGATCTTCGGTCCGTCCGTCGAAACAACCGGCACTTCCCGGATAAACCATGGGGACGATGCCGCGGGGAAACGAGCTTCAAGAGGCGTTTGCATAATGTTCCATCTGCGGAATTGATACATGGTGATGCCGGGAACATTCCCGTTCCCCGAAGACCCAGTTGACGTGACAGTTCATCATCGCCGAAGAAAACTTGCTCATCGCGCTCAGGCACGATTGTTCCCAGAGAACCTTTCTTGGTATGGTCAACAATGGAAGCTGTTCGTCCCGCTCTCTGCAGATCCCATATGCATATCGGTAGCCCGCAGAACTCGCAGCCTGAACGACACTCGGGTTGAAGCGGCCATCGGGATATGCGAAGTGATAAATGGGCATGCGGAGCCTGGTTTCGAGGGCGAGCTTGGATTCGCGCAACTCCGCGCGCACGGTATCGGCATTTTCATTCGTCAGGAGCGCGTGTGATCTTGTATGCGAGCCGATGATGATGCCCTGCCCAGCCATTTTTGAAACCATTTCCCAGGTCATGGGCTTCATCTGTTCCAGAACCTCGTTCTGGTAGCCCCTTCCCTTTTCAAGGGCCGCGACAATTTTCTCAACGTGGTTGTGGGGAACAGCCCACAGCAGTGCGCTCATCACACGAAAGGGCTCGTCGGCGGATGGTCTGAGCCGATCGAGAATTCCTGTATCGATACTCAGCGAACTCGACACTCTGTTGACCGTGCAGGCCACGGAAGCGCCCCGAAGTTGGAGATCGCTTAACGAGAGATACAAACGATCGAACAGCTGAGGCCACGTTGTACTGATCAGCCCGGTCACGGTAAACACAGCGGACGGTACGCCCTTGCGCAGCAGAAGAGGCATGGCGTTGTAGTAGACGTCGCTATACCCGTCGTCGAACGTGATCGCGGCCGGAGGTTTGGAGAATTTGCGCGGCGATTCCAGATGGGAGCCGATCTCATCGAGGGAAACGATCGAATATCGTTTCGCCAGCCAGTCGATGTGACGTTCCAGCATCGCCGTGCTGATCAGCATCGAAGGTATTGCATGCTGCGCGCTCTTTTCGAAATTTTCGACGACGCGGTGATAACAGACGATGAAGGGCAGTTCGCATCCACCCCAGAGAGTTCCAGGCAGCAGGCCACGCACAGCGTTAGCGCCGCTATACGCATACGCAAAGCAGGTCTTCATGACGGAGCGCACCATAAGTTAAACCCTTTCTTGCACTCTCTGTGCCATCCTTAAGCAAAATCTGGAATCAGACCGGCTGCGAAGAAACAACGCCTTTGGCTGCGCAGCTACGGTTCCATTCCGGGTGAATGGAACAGCGGTATCCACAGGTGGGACTTCCGTTCATGTAAAACCCCTTCGGGGGATAAGTTGGCCTGAAAAACCAATGCGGTATCTGTATTGCATAAATATTTGCCTGGCATTGGGGACTCAGGATGAAAACGCTGCTCATTTGTCACGCTGGCGATCGGCTCAATGAGACGGGGCTTGCCCGCTGGCTCGCTTCGTTTTCCGAGCTCCGTGGAATCGTCGTCATACATGAAACGAACCGTCGAATCTGGAAACGAATCCGTCGTGAGGTTAAGAGAGTCGGCCTTGTACGCTTCCCGGACGTACTCGCGTTCCGTTTGTATTACCGGCTGGTGCATGCGGCGCGCGACCGACAATGGGAGGAACGAAGACTCCAAGAGATATCCACCGCATACCCGCAGTTGAGTCCTTCGATTCCGGTCCTGCACACCTCGACTCCAAACAGCGACGAGGCAGTGGCGTTCATCAGGAAGAATCAGCCGGACATCATGCTTGCGCGTTGCAAGACTCTTCTGAACGAGAGCGTATTCTCCATTCCACCGCGCGGAACCTTCGTGATGCATCCTGGTATCTGTCCGGAATATCGAAATGCTCACGGCTGCTTCTGGGCGCTTGCCACCGGCGATAGGGAGCGGGTGGGCATGACTCTGTTACGAATCGACAAAGGTGTGGATACCGGCGCAGTGTACGGCTACTACACGTGCGATTTCGATGATGTCAGAGACTCACACACCATAATTCAACACCGCGTCGTTCTCGATAACCTCGATGAGCTCCGCAATAAATTCGAGGAAATACATTCCGGGACTGCGCTAACGATCGATACCACAGGACGTGCATCGGCAGCGTGGGGTCAGCCGTGGCTCACTCGATATTTTTCGTGGAAATGGAAAGCCCGAAGGGAGAGGAGACGACGTGAGAGCCGTATCGCTGCTGTATCATGACGTCGTGCTACCGGGACAGCTGTCGTCCAGCGGGTTTCGGGGCGGGGACGCAGACATCTACAAACTGACGCTTCCTGATTTTGAACATCACCTGGACGCGATTCGCTCTGCGATCCCGCGGCCTCCCGCCACGGCTTCACAACTCGGCGACATGTCCCGCACGCCGTTTCTATTGACGTTCGATGATGGCGGGGTCAGCGCGCACGAACACGTCGCGAGCCTCCTGGAAGAGTTCGGCTGGCATGGACACTTTTTCGTAACAACCTACTGGATCGGAAGGGAAGGCTTTTTAAACGCCGCACAGATTCGTGATCTTCACGCGCGCGGGCATTTCATCGGAAGCCACTCGTGTTCGCACCCTGCACGGATGTCATACTGCAGTCGTCAGCAACTACGCCGGGAATGGAACGAGAGCATCGCGGTGCTGTCGGACATTCTCGGTGCGAAGGTCGATATAGCCTCCGTGCCCGGAGGCTACTACGGACGAAATGTGGCGGAAGAAGCAGCTGACGCCGGCATCAAGACTCTTTTCACGTCTGAGCCGCAAACGCAGGCGGATATCGTGAACGGCTGCTGGATTCTGGGACGCTACACGATCAAGGATGGCGTCAAACCAGCAACAGCCGCGGCCGTTGCCTCCGGCCGAATGCTGCCGCGGCTTCAGCAATTCGCCTATTGGAATACCAAGAAACTCCTCAAGACCGCCGGCGGCGCATCCTGGATCCGCATGCGAAAGTGGATCCTCGCGCGACAGAGTAACCGCGACTAGAATACAAACTCGTAACCGGGGTCGAGCGAGCGCTCCCGCGGATCCGCGCTGAGCATGAACTCCCGAATCAGACAAGGGTTAGTGCGCTTTCGGAAAAGGGCGTTGTCGATTACCTCGAAGCCGTGTTCGATGCCTGAAGATTCGTCGATATCGATGTCCGCAGCCAGTTGCCCCGTCTCTTCATGCCGCATGAACGTCACCTGAAGATTCGCATGCGCGTCGCGAGTTTTGAAGCTACTTCCGGTTAGCTTGAAACCAAGCAACGGCTTATGTAGACAATTTGGTGCTGTTTTGTATAACGGACTCTTTGCAAGCTGGTTCGGAAGTGAGGCGTCGACGAAGGCAAAAAATCGATCTTGCCGGCATACCAGCAAACCTTTGATGAACGGTAAACAATTGTCGGCGGTTGAGTGCGCGGTCTTCTTGGCTATATTCAACAGGCATGCCTTTCTCAAAGGACCCAATGCGTCGTATAACGCCTGACTCGATTTGCCGACCAAATCCTCGTCCTCGGACTTTTCCTCACGCATATCAGCATCGCTGAGGATCGTGCGAATTTGCGCCGGCAAATCATCGAAACCAGGCGCACGAATATCCTTTACATCTCCAGGCTTGACCCAAAACTCGATGTCGTCGCTCGCCGGATTCGCCCGATTCTCTTGAATCAGTTGGAAGAAACTGTAAACGCGATGATGAGGTGTTGAAGCTGAAACACGGTACATGGTTCCCGGTCCACCGCGACACGAAATTCCCGTAATGGTGACGTCGATGTCTGTCCCCATTCTTACTACCGCATTCATCGCTTCTCCCCCGGCTCCCAAATCTCCGGAAAACCGTCCGAAATCCATTTCGACTTTGTCGCTTACGGGATTGCCGGCGAGGTCGGTCACTTGAACTTGCAAATCTCCTTTGGGCATAGCTCGAGAATCCTAGCACGCCAAACGTGTTTGACAGGCATTGCCCGCAGAGCGTATAAGCACCTGAACGACTAACCGGAGAGACCAAAATGAAAAGGCGATTTCTCGAGTTCATCGGGGTCGTCGCGGTGATCTCGGTGATTATGGCCGTGATCGTTCTCCTGCACGCCTCGAGTCCTTCTACCAAAACGCCCTGGGGCGAACCAGACCTGCAAGGCATCTGGACCGACATCTACCAGACACCGTTACAGCGTTCGGCCAAGTATGTCGAAAAAGAATTTTTTACCGACGCGGAAAGGGCCGCCTTGGATAAGCAGAGATCGGAGATAGAGCTTCGTCCTCGCCAACAGGTCGGAACCGAACGTGACGTTGCCGGCGCATACAATCAGGTCTTCATGTCCGTGCGGCCGACGGGCCGACGCACGTCGCTCGTTGTGGATCCGCCGGACGGCAGAATTCCTCCCATGGTTCCCGAGTTGCAGAAAAAGATAGCGGCCGAACGGGAGTATCGGCTCTCTCTCCTGCAAGCGACGGTCACATGCAAGAACCAGGACCAGGCCTGCCGTGGCTGGAAGTATGGCCCACCTTCCCCACGCCGCGCGGAAATCCCTCCGCGTTACAGCACCGGTAACATCAATCGGGTTGATAATCCCGAAGACCGCAGCATGTCCGAACGTTGTATGGCCGCCGTTCTACCCGATTTCACTGGATTCCGCCGAATTGTGCAGTCTCCACGATCTGTCGCGATTTTCTACGATGTCGGTCAGGGGCAAGGATGGCAGCGCATCATTCCGTTGGATGGAAGTCATCATTTGCCGAGTCACATGCGCCAGCGCTTTGGAGATTCCCGCGGCCATTGGGAAGGCGACACGCTGGTCGTTGATGTCACTAATTTCAGTGCGAAGTCGGAATTTCAGGGTGCACGTGAAAACCTGCACTTGATCGAACGCTGGACTCGCACTGGTCCCGACACACTGGAGTACGCCGTCACAATGGAGGATCCAACCACGTGGACGAAACCGTGGACGGTCAAACAGGAATACACCAGGCAGAATGAACAGGCGAATCGGATTTATTACGAGCCTCGGTGTCACGAAGGAAATTACGGCCTTGCGACATTGCTCTCAGGCGGCCGAGCCTCAGATAAAGCGTTCGCGGAAGGACGAGGGCCTAATCCGGCCACAATAGACAACGCGACGGGAATGCAAGCGCCTGATGATTCAATTGATCCTCTGACGCAATGATCCTGGCTATAGCTCCGGGCTTCCTATCTTCCGGGCAAATGCTCCAGGTCGCGGTTGTTCTCGTTGCACACGAACTCCATGAGCTCGGTGTTGGTCAATAAGTTCAGCGGTTCCGTGACGGTCCAGGGTTTTGTATAGGCCTTCGGGTCATCAATCGTGATTTGAATTTCCATGTGACCGAAATCTTTACGCCGGAACCGTTCGATCACATGAAGCGCATCAGTGGCCGGCTTGCCTCCCTGATCGAGCCACGCCTTGCCATTGAACCCTTTCGTGTCCACGACCAGCGTGTCGCCTTCCCACTTACCGGTTGAATATCCAAACCAGCTCGGAGTGGCATCGTCGGTCAGTTCGCGGCCATCGAGGAAGATCTGCCGCCAAAGATTGAAATTCTCATAAACGAGCACGACGAAGGTCGGCGTCTGCACCAGTTTCCACGGGAACGGCGCGGCATTGATGCGAGGCGTGCCCGGTGGAAGACAGTGCGCAGCATTGTCTTCATACGAGTGAGATCCATCCTTGCGTTGATCGAACAGCGCCTTCGCCCAGGGCTGAAAAGGAACGTCTCCGGGCTTTAGATCAGCCGCGAGATCGCGGACGTACTTGTTATCGGGCTCCCAGATTCCAGAAAGGTCCGGCTTCCCATTAGCCAACCGTGGGGCAGGCGCTGAAAGATTTGGCTGCCCATTCGGCATTCGCGGAACATCCGGTGGAGGCACCTTCATCCACTGCGCGTGAACCGGTACGCACACCAGGATGAGGATCCCAACGGAGCAGGCGATTAGTTTTTTCATGTCGATCTCCCAAAAGTTGACGCAATTATGGCGAAATGTGGAGTCTGGTGCGAGAGATTTGCACCCGGCCGAAGAATCAGCCGCGGATTGCGCGGATTACACAGATTGAATCTGCGTAATTCGCGTAATCCGCGGCTGATCAGGCAGCGATTGTTGTAACGATTCGGCTGAGCTCTTCGACTTTGTGGTCCCAGGACTCTTTTTCCATCTCGAGCGAGATGGATGGTTGCGGGCCGGTCTTTCCTGAGCCCATGATCGAGTCCAGATGCGCGAGGAACTCCTCGTAATTTCTGCCGACGCGCAGCGCGCCTTGAAGCCTTGCTGCCTCAGGAATAGCGGTCGAGACGACCGGCAGACCAGCGGCGAGATATTCACGCAGTTTGAGCGGGTTCGAATTCAGAGTGAGCTCATTGATTGCGAACGGCAGGATCGCGGCGTCGAACGATTTTGCGTAACCCGGCAGCTGCGGGTAAGGTTTCGATCCGAGCAGGTGCACGTTCGACACACCTTCGACGATTTTTGTGTCGGTCGTTATCTTGCCGAGAAGTGCGAAGTTCCAGTCCGGCCTTGAATCCGCGAGGAATCGAATTAACGCGAGGTCAACCCAGTCCGCGATCAAACCGAAGAAACCGACGATGGGCTTCTTGATGGATTTCATTTCGGCAGGAATGGCGGTATGGGGATCGCATGCCTTTCTGAAATGTTCAACATCGACGCCATGGGTGACCAGGAATGTCTTGTCGTTGTACCTCCGCTTGCTTTGAAACAACCGGTCCGAGCAAACGATCACGCAATCCGATTTCTCGATGAGGTGCCGTTCGAGATTGAGCAACGCCGTCTTATCCGTGCCCGTAAACTCCGAGTATTCATCGACACAGTGATAGACAAGCATCCGTTCGTTCAAGGTACCCGCCACCTCGGCCGAAGCCGGTATGAAAACCCAGGTGATCGGATTCGTGAAGCCAAGACGACGGCATGTTCGCAGCAGACTCCAGCGCAGGGCCTTTCGGTTGACCCACCGCGCGACAGGATTACCGTGGAACGGAATCACCAGCGGTGTGAAGACGTTTATCGAGTCGCTGACCTTCCTGTGACCTGCGCTGAACGCGCGGATCTTCTGCACAATCCGCTTCAAGTCGTATACCGACGCCGTCGGATTCCGCACGCCCACAGAGTTGACCCACAGTACACGATTCCGCTTAGCGAACCGCGACATGATGTGTTTCTTGCTTAGCGGATCTCCGTCCCAGTCGTTGCAAAAACAAATGATGTCCTGGCCCTCAATCATGCCGCTTTTCCGAGCATCCGTTTTGCCACTTTCCTGACGGCACGATTGAAGTCGACAGCGCGCCTCGAAAGCTGCCCTCTGGAGTGATGTGGATACAACTCGAGCCGGCCAAGCTCTCTCGTCAGAGGCGCCCAGTGGTACTTGTATTCTTCTGTGCCATGAAGAAAATCGTACTCGGCTACCCCTTCTTCAATGGCCGAGCGGATCGCGAGCCCCATCATTACAAGCCCCACGCTTTGCCGGCTCCAGGCGGGATCGAACCCGGATTGGTAAAAATAGAAAATGTCACCGTAGCGCAGGCCATAGAGCGCCGCGGCGGGGACATCATCAATCCGCATCAACAGCAGGCGCAGCCAGCCTTGCGCAGCGGCGAGATCGACGAATTCTCGATGGAAAGCGACGGTCGGCGCGTCCTGAAATGCTTCGGACAGCGTATTCGATGCCCAACGCTTCCGGTGCAAATCCATGACGATATCGAGTGCCGCTTGGGCCGCCGTGGGTGTCTGCGCGATATCAAGACGCAGGTCAGAGTTGTTTTTCAGACTTTTCAAACGACGATTGAAGTTGTACCGCTGGGATGAACCGAGCATCGAAAGGTATGTTTCCCAGGTCTGGCCCCGCAGATCAAGATACGGACAAATGTTGATTGCCGAATCGCTCACGCTCCATCCGGTGCGGCCAAGATGACTGGCAAGATCAGCCACAACCGATGCTCCACGCCGAATGGCGGTCAGATGGAGCACCATCCCGGCGCGAGATAAATGGTTGCTGAACGCCTTGATGACTTCGTGCTCAAACCCAGGCCTTGCTACCGCATCAAGGTAATCGGATCCGACAAGACCGCTGCCGATAAACTCCAACGACCGCGGGATCATTCGCGAATACTGCGGCCGGCGCATGGCAAGCGGGAGAAAACCGGCAAGCCTGCCATCTTCTCGGGCCGTAAGTATGGACAACGTTCGGGTGCCGGCCAGGTGTTTCCACCACGTGAACAGCCATTCATGAGTCAGGAAGACGCATTTGGATCGGCTGGCTTCGAGTAGTGAATTCCATTCATCGCGAAGGTTGGCGAAGCCGTCTATCGTTTCGATACGTTCGACAATCAAGGCCGCAACCCTATTCCCAGATCGATGATCTGGTCTGCGATGTACTCGACTGCCTCGGTGTCGAGATCCTGGTGAATCGGTACCTCCAGTAGATGCCGCCGTAGAAATTCAGCCTCCGAGCCCGGCCGGAAGGAGTCTGATGCGGGAGGATTCCAGAACTCAATCGTTTGTACTCCGCGATCGCTCAACCGACGTGTAGCTTCTTTTTTGTCCGTCACGAGAAGTGGGAAAAAAAGCGGGCAGACACCATCGGTCAGAGTTACCTCGAGCAGTCTCACCCTGTCTCGCAGCCGGTTCTCCAACGCGAGAAAGTTGCTGCGGCGGCTTTGCTTGATTCGGTCAAAACTGAAACGTGGCAGCAGCGAATGACAGAACTGCGACATGCCAACACCCGTCGCGTCGACACTGAAGCCGCTGTCACCGACAGGCATTCTGCGCAACTTACCCGCCGTAAGAGTTTTCCCCGCCGCCCTTTTCAGTGCGAAAAGACAACGGCCCGACAGTTCATACCGCGACCTGAACCACTCCAGCATAAGTTCGGATGTTCGGCCGGCGAGCGAAACGGTACTGCACTGTCGCAAGTCACCGCCATCGAGACGAATATCGGGTTTGCGATTTTGCACGAGCACACCGCCATTCGGAACGGGAACAGTCTTGTAGAGACAGAACACCGAGTAATCTCCGAAGGAACCCAGCGGTCTGTCATCGACCGCGCTCATGAATGAAAGTGCGCAGTCCTCAACGAGCGTAATTTCCAATTCGTGACAGATCTGTTGAATTTCCTTTATCGGCTGAGGCCATCCGATGAAGTGTGTGATGTAGAGAACACGAGGCCCCGATTTACATAACCGGTAAAGTACGTCGAGATCGAGTTCGAGATTTTTCTTGATCGGATAATGCTGGATTGCGGCGCCTGCTGCACGAATGGCGCGGATTTCGTTTCCATGGTAATAGTCCGGAGCCAAAACAGAACCGCCGTTCTGAATGGCGAGTGACCGCATGAGGTGATAGATCCCATTGCGGGCAACGTAGAAATAGACGCTGTTGGACCGATCAAGCGGGAACGGCATTCGCTCTGTAAAGGTGCGTTTCAGGAAATACGCCGGGCTAAGGCCGGGCAAGACCGGGATATACATTGCTTCACCCTCGGGAAAAGGTTGAATTTCAACCAATGCAACAGGCGAGGACGCATACGATTCGGAAATAAAAACAGCCAGTCGTGCGCGCGAATTTCTTTCGTCCAATCGTATTTCCACTCATCATCGGAGCCGAGAAAGTCGTATTCCTTGTATCCGTTGTCGCACGCATCCTGGAGAATGAGATTGAGAAGCAGGTTGCCGGGAGAGTAGGTGTGATACTCGGGGTCGTAGCCGATCTTCACCGGGTACAGAGTGTCCTGACTGTAAAGCAGGTAACTGAACGCAATTCGTTTCCCACCCACCCGCAGGAACAGCAGCTTGAGATTTCGCGCGTCGGCTTCACGTTCCGCTAGACGTGTATAGAAAGCCGTGACATCAGGGTCCGAGAGAATCGCCGTGCCTTCGTCACCCTTCCAGGCAGCGGCTTCGATTCGCAGACCATCCTTGATCGCTTCCTGTATTGCCGCGGTATCGGTGATGACTTCCACATCGACTGGACCCAACTTGCTCAGGCGCTCGTGCCGTTTTCGAAGGTTGTACCGATCACTGCCTTTGATTCTGGACAGTACTTGCGAATGCGTGCATCCCAGCGGGATGTAGGGCGACGGCCGAGCCCCCCAGCGACCCACGGCCCATCGATCGTGCGTGGCGAGCGATTCAAGAGACGTCAGCGTGTTGGAGTCGGCGGGCACTTGCTGCAACAGGACAACGTCACAGCCGGACTCTGACAAGTTGTTCCAGATTAGCTTGTGCAGAATCTCGCGAGGCATATCTGCAGCCAGGATGAAATCGAATCTCGGCGTATGCCAGTTGTAGATCGATGTGATCGTGTCGAGCGGAACGAAGAAAATCTTTGTTCGTTTTCTCTGCATGGGAGCCGCAGCAACAAGTTCAGATTCAGCCCATACCGTTACCACGAACAGTTGGGTTGCATGTCCGAACGCCTCCCACCATGTACGAAGCCATGTATGAGAAAGAAACGGGTGGCTGGTTCGTGCACGCGCTACAAGCCCGTCCCATTGCGAACCTAGCGCATAGAATTCGGCCGGATCGGAGATGACCTTGATCTGAAAGGTGCCTGGCTCTAGATCCTGTGCTTGTGTGAAGACCTGTTCTTCGACCAAATATCTTTTTTCCCCCTAATCAAGTAATACAGAGCGGCAACCGCGGCCCAATTCATCAGAACAAATGCATACGGAAAAGACAGAAGTCGTTTCATGCTGCTCTCTTGCTTTCACTGACGAAGATGGGCGATGCCACCTCGGCAGGGGTCTCGGCGCTGTCGCCATCTGTTGCCACAGGCCTGGCCAGTACATAACCGATCGACGCGAACGCGTACCAGACAACCTGCAGCGACAGCGTCAGCGCATAAACGCCGCGGATCATAAATAGATTTGAAATAAAGAGAGCCAACAATGCGTACGGCACCAGAAGCCGGCCGATCTTGTGCGAGAGGAACTGGAAAAAGATTGGATTACGCCAGGGAACGAGCAACTCCGGCAACTGGGTCAGTAACTGATAGTTGCCGGCGAGTGTTCGAACTTTTCTGCCGAACTCCGCATTGGGGCAACAGGCAACCGTGTCGTAAGCCTTCGCAGCCGGGTCGAGAACGGCGCGTTTGCCGCCAAGCACGATGCGCATGGGAAGGAGCGCATCATCGATCAGCGTGTTCTCGGGAAGGTTCTGATACGACTCGCGCCGTATTGCATAGATAGCGCCTGTCGCGCCTGGCACGGAATGGATCTCACTTTCAAGTGACCGGATCGCCTTTTCATATCTCCAGTAGATGCCGACGTCAGTCCGGGCCTCCGCCTGCGTTCCATCCGTCAGAATCAGTTCCCCACTCGCTACACCCACACGATCATCCGCAAAGTTCGCTGTGAGTTCGCGGATCACCGCAGGATGGAAGGTCTGCCGGACATCGGCAAACACGACGATTTCGCCGGTTGCATGTCGCATGGCGGCGTTCAGCGCCGACGGCTTGCCCCGATGTGATCTCGAGCGAACGACCGTGACTCCCTGAGAGGCGAACGTCCGAAGAAGAAATTCGGAACCGTCCGTAGAGCCATCCAAAGAAACGATGATTTGCAGTTTTTCCTTTGGATAATCCAGAGAGAGACAGTTTTGGATTTTCTTCCCCAGACGATCCCGCTCATTGTACGCAGCGATGACGATACTGACCGAGGGCTCACAGTACGCTTTGTGTACGGGTCTGCTCGTCACACGCCGCGCCAAAGCCAGCAACGACGGATAACCGAAATAGACGTAACAGATGAATAGCAAGCTAAGCCAAAAAAGTGTTTCCATTTACAACCGCACGATATTTTTCGCCGTCAGACCTTCGGTCGCATTGCGCGTATCGAATACGACGGGCGCATTCTTTACGATTTCCGGGTAGTTGAATGCCGTGTGGTTCGTGATGACGATCGCAAGATCGCTCGAAGACAAGACCTCACGACACGGCTGAACGGATTCCATGACTTGCCCATCGACGGTGAGCGAAGATACGAAAGGATCGCTGTAACTCACTTCCGCGCCCAGGCCCAACAGCAGCTTGATCACTTCGATCGCCGGAGACTCGCGGCTGTCGCTGATGTCCTTTTTGTAAGTCACACCCAGGATATGAATCTTCGAACCGCGGATCGCCTTCCCCTGCTCATTCAGTAATTCCATCGTGCGCGTCGCTACAAATCGCGGCATGCCGCTGTTGATTTTGTCGGCGAGGCCGATGAATCTCGATTCGAACCCGTCGATCTTGGATTTCCACTCCAGGTAGAGAGGATCGATGGGGATGCAATGGCCACCGAGTCCCGGCCCGGGGTAGAACGGCATGAAGCCGAACGGCTTCGATGAAGCCGCTTTGATGACTTCCCACACGTTGATTTTCATGTGCGAACACATCAGCGCGATTTCATTAGCCAGTGCGATGTTCACACTCCGAAATGTGTTCTCCAGGAGCTTCACCATTTCGGCGACTCGAGTAGACGACACCACCACGATGTTTTCCATGCTCGTGCCGTAGAGCATGCCGGCGAGCTTGGAGCAGC
>Ga0075425_100000841_pt1 | contig 29318 bp, 23 predicted proteins | sample SoiMethybrSBSTD4_FD_75300 | JGI IMG/M metagenome (GOLD analysis project Ga0075425, IMG submission 75300) | Bulk soil microbial communities from a Populus tree surrounding site in Tennessee, USA - Soil MetaG P. TD hybrid SBSTD4 | ecosystem: Environmental > Terrestrial > Soil > Tree plantation...
CTTCGATTCCGGGGATGGTTACGACCCGAAGTTCATTCTTAGCCGTTACGTACCATTCTGCTATTAGAGTCGCATGGCTAAGGTTAACGCTGTTGAGCGGAAATGATCGCCAGTAGGCGGCGAGGGTCTGTCGATGTCTGTCTGGGTTGCCCTTCTTCGGTGCAAAATGCATCGCATGGTCGTTCTGCAATGCGACGAATAGCAGCATGGCGCGAGCCTGTACCAGTTTGTTATAGCGTGCTTGCGCCTCGGGGTTGATGAAGGACTCGCCAGAATTGCGTGGCAGACCAATGTAGTTCCGCGCTCGATCCGGTAGTCCTTCGATCTCAGCTTCAAACCTGTGCTCCCACGCGGCACCCGGACCCTCTGTTTCCTCATACATGCGTCGCGTACTGTTGCACCGACCAGGGATCTCATTGACTAATTCGAGGAGCGTTTCCAGCTCGGAGGATGGCTTTGCTACTCGAATAAGTTGTTGCGGTCTATCCTCCATTATTCACCGAATCGGCTGGAAACAGAATGTTGACTTGGACCAGTATTTCTCTATACTTGCTATGCATATCTAGTACCGACGGGGAGTATAAGAGACATGCCAATACAAAGCAACAACAAAATGCAAATCGAGGCAAACGAGCCCGAGCTGATCGGAATCGAGGCGGCAGCCGCGCGAATGAGCCTTTCGCCGTGGACTCTACGCCGCTGGATCTCTGATCGGCGAATAACCTCGGTCAGAATCGGCACCAGGCGCCTAATCCCCGTTTCCGAGATTGCCCGCCTAATCAATGCGGGCACAGAGGAACGGGACGATCCCCCTAATAACAGCACGCCTTAACTGCGAGCGGGTGACATGGCGACATCAAATGAGCGAGCGTGGGGGCAAGCTGCAACCGTGGCGGATGTTGCAGGCCTTAGCTCCGAACACTACAAGACTCTAAGTGAGGGCTCGGGCATCTCTGATGAGATCATTCGCCGGCGCGGCTATAGAACGATTACCGACTCAAGCGAGCTTGCGGCGCTTGGCTTTGCACGCCAACAGGCACGGGTGCCGGGCTTGCTGCTACCGGTTCACTGCACCGATGGTAGCAATGGATTCGCGGTCTACCGACCCGACATTCCGCGTGTTGCCGAAGACCGACGAAAGCGAAACCCCGACGGCACCTTCAAACAGCGCCTCATCAAGTACGAAATGCCAAAGGGAGCCGCCGTTCGACTAGACTGCCCGCCGCTTGTTCGCGCTCAGCTAGCAGACCCCAGTGTACCGCTCTGGATCACCGAAGGTCAGAAGAAAGCCGACTGTCTGGTGAGTCGCGGTCTTTGCGCGATTGCGCTTTTGGGCGTGTGGAATTGGAAAGGCAGGAACTCATTCGGTGGCGTCACATTTCTTGCGGATTGGGATTACATCGCCGTTAAACGACGAGATACGCGAATCCTCTTCGACAGTGATCTAATGACTAAGGTGGAGGTCCGCGCGGCCCTCGATCGTCTCATCGAGCACCTTCAACGCAAGGGATCTCATTTGTCGGCCGTTTACCTCCCGTCCGTGGCCGGCGGTAAAGTTGGGGTCGATGATTATATGCTCGATCACAGTGTCAGCGAGTTGGAGGCATTGATTGAAGGCCCGCGGCCGAAGCTTCGCGCCGCCGAGCCAACAGTAGAGCTGCTCGAGGAAGAACCGCTGACGATGCGGCGACCGATTGCGCTCATCAATGACGCGGCATACGTCGCGATATGGCCTTACGTGCGAGTCACCAGAACAGAAGATTTAGACGCCAATGGTAACGTCGTCCGTTTCGATAAACCGGTTACTGTCGAAGAACGCCGCCTCTTAGTGATGCGTGAGGACGGGATGACCTTCGGTGACGGTGGATTCGAGCCGATGAGCAAGCTCGGAATCAACGTAGTCCTGCCCGAGATTCCCCTCGACGAAAAGCTGTGGTCCGTTAAAGGTATCAAGAGCTTTCGAGGCGGAGCGCGACCAGACCCTCGAGATGTCTTCGAGCGCATTGCCGATGTCATTGACCGTTTCATAGACTTCGACCGCAGCTTCGCAGAGCAGCGCACAATGGCTGAGCTCGTCGCTTGCTATGTTCTCGCCTCTTGGTTCCTCGACGCGTTCAACGTGATCGGTTACCTGTGGTCGAACGGGGAGCGTGGTAGCGGAAAGACGCAACTGCTTTTGCTGATTGCTGAGCTGTCCTATCTCGGCCAGGTGATTCTTGCCGGCGGGAGTTACGCAAGCTTGAGAGATCTTGCAGACTACGGCGCCCTATTGGCTTTCGACGACGCCGAGAATCTCGTCGATATGAAACAAGGTGACCCTGACAAGCGAGCGCTGCTTCTCGCCGGTAATCGACGCGGAAACAAGGTTGCGTTGAAAGAACTCGGGCTTAACAAAACATGGCGAACGCGTTACGTTAACACCTTTTGCCCGCGTCTCTTTTCAGCCATCCATCTACCTGATCCTGTCCTGGCCAGTCGCACGATCATTATTCCCCTTGTAAAGACTGCTGACCGTTACCGAGCTAATGCTGATGCGCTGGACTATCTGCTGTGGCCCCACGATAAGCGCAAGTTGGTTGATGACTGTTGGGCAATGTCACTGTGTCACCTGCGCGAGGTAACCAAGTACGAAGCGCTCGTTAACCAAAAGGCTGAACTTACGGGTCGTACTCTAGAGCCGTGGCGCGCGATTCTGGCGACGGCTGCTTGGTTAACTGACCGGGGGGTCGAAGGGCTCTACAAGCGGATGCACGCGGTATCGCTGAATTACCAGGGCGAGCGCGACGATATGGAGCAAACGGACCTCACCCGTCTGGTGATCCGCGCCCTCAAAGTGTGCCTCGACCTTGTCGGTGACGTTTTGACGTTATGTGACGTTTCGCTAGAAGACCGCCCTCACTTCATTAAGACTCGAACGATAGCCGACAGCGCTAAGGAAATTGCCGAAGCTGATGAGCTGGCCATTGATTCCGACAAGATCAACAGCAAGCGTATCGGCTGGGTGCTGCTGCGGTTACGGATTCGAAAAAGCCGTGAGCCTGGTACTGGACAGAAGGGCTGGAAGCTCAGCCGGCTTGAGCTTGAGAAGTTTCTCTTAGCATTCAATATTTCCTCCCAGAATAACGTCACATAACGTCAAAACGTCACGCGTCCACTGTTAAGGTCTCCCCTGTCCGAACGCCTCTGAGATTGGTCCGTCCTGGTGAGTGAGGTTTGTTGCTTTGTCGCAGAATCGAGTTACCATGAGGGCTACGCGAGATGTAGCGTATCGGGCTCTTGGAAAAAAGATACTAGGACCGAAAGCACTCCAGTGTGCGGGCCATCAAAAACTGGTTTTGCGCTTTGTTACCCAAGACCATGGCGATCTGCAAACAGTACCGGAAGTGTGGAAAGGCGCGATGTCGGTGCAGCCGAGGTGCTCTGCATGGTCCTTATTACTATCGTTTCTATCGCGTGGACGGCCGGCTAAAAAAGTCATACATCCGGAAGGCCGATGCAAAGGCATTGTGGGACGCGTATTCTCGCCGGCGTAAAATCCAACGCCAGCGAGTGGCCGATCGAAAGGACTTTGCTTCGATATGCAGAGACTTGCGGCGCTTTGATAGGATGGTGATACAGATGCTCTTCTGGAAGGGGACGGAGGGATCAAATGAGCACGCGATTAGTCAACGATAACGAGATCGAATCGATCACCGCCCTGGCGGCGAAATCTTTCGCTCGGGTACTTGAGGCAGAGAAGAAGAGCGGACCGGCTCCAGTCCAAGGGCGCTATAGGGTTGACTCTTTGGATGACGCCCTGAGCATGTCACCTGAAGATTTGGCGTGGAATGCGATCGGTCAGTTCGAGGATGAGAACCCTGGCAGCTTCACCACGATCTGGGAACGTGTAAAGCAGTATGCCCGTGATGAGTTGGAGAGCGGTCATCGCGCGGCCTCGGTGGCCGTCGGTGATCAGCGACCAATTACGCGAGCCAGGTTTCTGATTTTGCGCGAGAAATACATACGCGAATGGGAACCACGGAATGTGTTAGAGGGCCAGATGATTGATGCAATCTGCCAAGCCCAAACAATCAGGGAGTATTGGATGACGTTGGCGACCGGAAGAGTCGCAGTTGAATGCGAGGTCGAGCGATTCTGGGTCTTAGTGAGTGGCAAACGTACCGAACGAAGGATTGACGGGAGTGAATCGGCGCGTGATGCGCGCGAAGAAGCGGAGCGATGGGACCGAGTTTGGGTGCGCTCCGTCCGGGCGCTGCGCGATCTGCGGCGGTACACGACGCCTGTGATAGTAAACAACCAAGGCGGGCAAGTAAACGTCGCCGCCGATCAAAGCCCGCAGATGAATATCGTGAGGAAGGCCAAGAAGAAAAAGCGAAGTCGCGCGTCCAGGTAACACCTAAGAAACGCGGCGAAGAGAAACCACATAAAACGATCACCCAAGAAAGAGGCAAAGTTCCTATCCGAACTGGCCGCGGGTAAAAGCATCACGGCGGCTTGCCGAGCGATTGGTATTGGCCGACCAGCAGCTTACCATTGGCGCAAGGATACAAAATTCGCGAAGCGTTGGGAGGATGCCCTTGAAGCCGATGCTGACTTGCTCGAGGACGAACTGAAACGCCGAGCCGTTGATGGAGTCGACGAGCCGGTGTTTTACCAGGGCGATATTGTTGGTCACGTTCGTAAGTATTCAGACAACTTGCTGATGATTGAAAGCGTTGCGCCCGAACAAGTATCGCGATGTGATCCGCGTCGAGAATATCGATGTATCGCAACTCACCGATGAACAACTGGAAGCCATCGCTTCAGGCACGGTGCCGGGCGGTGTAATAGCTTCGGCGCCGGCTACCGGGTGAGGGCTTTTATACGAGACTTAAATAAAGCGTAGTCGGTCAAACCGGAGGCAGGCGGTTCAAACCTTCTCGTTTGAGGCGAGGACCGCCTTTGACACCGCGAGCAATCCGGTGTCAACCGCGGCCTCGACAAGCAGGATTTCGGATCACGGAGCCAAACAAAATGGATGACGACTCTGACGATCTCAACGTGTCCGCCGAGATTGAATTATTCGAGGACTACGAGGAACTATACTCGCTCAGGACGATCGAGTTGCTTCGCGACGTGATTGAAACTGCGGAAAAGGATGACTCCACCTCGGAGGTCATCATTAGTTCCACTACCGCTCGTGGTCTCGAGCTCGTCGAACGATTCCTGTCGTTGGATGAACTGCGGGAGTTCCTCGAGCAATTCGGGTGGGAAACCACTATCTTCCAAGGTCGGCCTCAGGATTCCGGCATCTTCGGCTATGGGGGACGCGACCAGGTTTCACGGTCGCAGGTGGCGAGTGCACTTGATGAAGCGGAGGCAACGCAACTGTTTGAACAGTCACTACCGAGTAATACGTCGCTCTTTCGCGTCCAGCCTGGCTTGCTCATACCTGAACTAAGGCTTCAGCTTGCCAACGTCAATGAGGAATTAATTAGGTATCTCGCGGCGCACCCAACCGCTCTGCATACGTTGGACTCGCGCCTCTTTGAAGAATTGATCGGCGAACTGTTCAGAGACTTGGGGTATGAAGTCATCGTGACGCCCCGTTCGCGGGACGGTGGTGTTGATATCAGAGCAGTCCATAAGAGTTCCGTTGGCACTTTGCTCTATTTGATCGAATGCAAGCGCTACGCGCCCGAACGACCGGTCGGAGTAGAAATTGTGCGCGCCCTGTATGGCGTTGCAGCAGCTGAACGAGCATCATGCGCTGTCCTGGCAACTACGTCATACTTTACTAACGGCGCGAAAGAGTTTGCGAAAGCAGTTGAGTATCAGTTTTCATTGCGTGACTACGCTGATCTGAACGCTTGGCTCCGTCAATACCCGACTGCCGGAAAGAGTCGTTGAGTTAGAATGGGTGGGTTGTTTGAGGCTTCTCGTGCGAAGGACCTGCCGATCAAGAGCGACGTGGTGGTACTCATAATACGAGCCGGACTGTGCCGCGCGCTTGACTCTCTGCAGGACATCGCTGAGCCGCTTATCTCGGCACCAGTAACCTTGGCTCTCGCAGACCACTTTCGAACTGACAAACGTGTCCCGGATGAATTACCGCTTTGGGCACGTGGGAGTTTAGATTGGTTCACCATCTGCTCCTGCGTTAGCTCAAGTGCGGCTCTAATGCGATGGAGCAGGTTAGGCTCAGGATGAGGTCTTCACTAATCGGGCTGCCGTCGGGTCATAAATATATTGCGTGATAGTCCCATCCTTGATGCGCTCGACCACTTCGTTCACGACGAATACCGGAACGAGGAACCACTCGCGAGGTCTGACCGGGTTGCCGAAGCGGTCCTTGATTTCGATATCAACTTGCACGGGATCGAACACACGATGAATCAAGTTTTCGAGCTTAACTCGGTTGACGTTGAATAGCTCGTACGTGGCGACGACATCCACGTCGGCCATCAGGAAGGTTGGGTCCAGCTTCGCGTTGGCGACGCGGACCTCGATTCTACCTCCGGTAACACCGATCTTATGTAGAACATCGTGGTTGGCGGCAACAACCGGATGGTCGGACTTGCTGCGCAGGACATATATCGTGCCGCTAGCCAGATCATCATCAGCGGGCTCCTCGGCGAACAGAGGACCTATATCGGGATTAGTAATGAGCCGGCCCGCCGCGTCGCGGTGAAGTGCCCGCTGGAACGAGCGCATCAGCAAATTACTCTCGGTGCCGTTGTCGTAGATGACACGCAACCTGCTATCGCGTCGATCGTATTGCGTTCTGAACCCCTCATCCATTTCGGCGACGTAAGCGATCTGGCCCTGCACAATGAAGTACTCTCCCTTTTGAATGACCGTCATCTTGATCTCGTCCATCTTCTGGACGGGGAGGGTGCGTCGGATGCCAGACTTCAACTCCCTTTTCACCCGCTCGAAATACGGTTTGAATTTCTCGAAGTCCTCGCACACGGTGCGATTGGCGATTTCCTCCGCGGCGCGTTTGTCAGCACTCTTACGGACGTGCCGCAGTTGCGTGATTGCCTCTCCGCCTGCCGCTCCTGCCAGCTCCGCCATCAGTTCGTCGTCGTCTATGGCCTCCGGCGACGCAGCGACAATCTCCTTGCCGGAGAGCAGTTCCTGATGATCCATTGGCGCCAGCAAGGATCTACACTCCTCAAGCGACCGTAGACGGTCAAGGCGCACCGCACACAGCCGCTCAAATATGTCGCGATCTTCCCCGTGTTGCGGAGCGCGGCCGTGTTTGTCGACAAAGCGCTGTATCTCCTCGAACCCGGCGATGATGCGCTCCTCCCGTGGCGGCCGCCCGCCTTTCTTTTCCGGCTTGGCGAAGTCGTCGAGTTCCGCGCGCAGTTCGTCGAGGTCTATGTCACTCATAGCGCCCCTCATCCTTATAGCGAACATAGGCTGCGGCGCCTTCCGCCATTCGCTTCTCCCAGGCGTCCTGCGAGGTGAGCGAGGGAAGCCGTCCTCGCTCTTTCTTAAATTTGACGGCTCGCACCGCGAGGTCCTTTGCTTCCTCAGGGGTCAAGCTCGTACGTTTGGCGGCGATGGCGGCCGCAACCTGTTTCAAACTGTCCTCACTCATGGTCTTTGCGAGAATCGCATAGGCTTCGCCGAATGGATTAATACGGTCGATTAGGTCGATGTCAAGTTCACGCACATCCATCGCATACTTGCGCAGTCCGTCGATCAGGCCGGTATTCGCGGTCGGCTCGGCATTGTCTCCGCCGCCTAGCGCAACCTGCTTCGCCTGTTGTGTCAGAGTGAGAGCGGCGATGGCGTGCTGGCGCACGGCTTCTTGGTCATCGTCGTCAAGTTCCGGATATTTGTCCTTGACGATCTTGCCCATGCGGACCTGCGTGAGTTCCTCGGGCACAAGCTCCTCATCGAACAGGCCGCGTTCAAGGGCGGTCTTGTCCTGGACAAAGGCGGCAATAACCTCGTTTAGATCTTCCTGACAGATGCGTGTGGCCTCTTTGCTCTTTGGTTCGACGAGGCCTTTGATCTCGATCTGAAACTGCCCGGTGTTCTCGTTGACGCCAACGTTGCATTTGTTAGGGTCATACCCGCCTTCGCCGTAGTCAAAGCCGGGTGTAGGTCCGCTCTCAGTGCTCTTTGGCTTGAACTCGAAGCGAGGCGCCAGCACCTGCTCCATGAGCAAGCTCGCCGCGATCGCTTTCAGGGTGTCGTTCACCGCCTCGGCAACGGCTTGCTCGGAAGCGTCCGGCTCCGCAATAAGGTTAGTGAAACGAGCACTGGTCTTGCCGGGAGCGTCGCGAGTGGCGCGCCCGATAATCTGCACGATCTCCGTCAAACTCGACCGATAGCCAACGGTCAGGGCGTGCTCGCACCAGATCCAGTCGAAGCCCTCCTTCGCCATGCCCAGAGCAATGACGATGTCCACATGTTCCCGGTTGTCCTTTTGTTGCGGATCTTTCAGCGCAGAGGAAACGCGATCGCGTTTATTAGGATCATCGTCGACCAGATCCGCGATGCGCAGTACACGACCTTGCGGTGGTTTTACAAGCTGGAATCCCGTCGCGGCGTCGATCCCTTGCCATTCACCCAATGCTCCGATTATGCGCTCTACTTCCTTGATCTTGTCCCTCGTACTCTCGCGCGAATTGACGTTCGGAATGTGGACGATGGTTTTCTCGACCGGGTCGAGGACGTTCAAGATGTCGTCGACATACGAGCCGCTATAGAAGAAGTAGCCGATGTCCAGTTGCTTGAGATATTCGTAGCCGTTGAGCTGTTCGTAGTAGGTGTAGGTGACGCTGTCAAAGTTCGCCTCATCCTGCGGCGCGAGCACAGCTGCGGCATCGCCCCTGAAGTACGAGCCGGTCATCGCCACGATATGCACTCGATTCCGCGCGATGAACTGGCCAAGATGCACGCCGAGCTTGTTGTCGGGACTGACTGAAACGTGGTGGAACTCGTCCACGGCGATCAGCCGATCATCGAACCTATCAATGCCATATTGATCAACGGCGAATCGAAACGTCGCATGCGTGCAGACCAGTATCTTATCGGTGCTCTCAAGAAACGCCGCGACTGACTTGACCTTACCGCCGTTATCTTCGCCGGGCGCGTTGCAGAGGTTCCATTTGGGCTCAACACGCCAGTCTTCCCAGAAGCCGAAATTCGACAGAGACTCATCATTGAAGCTGGCGCCGATGGCTTTTTCCGGTACGACGATGATCGCCTGCTTAATACCTTGATTCCTAAGCTTGTCGAGCGCGATGAACATGAGAGCGCGGCTCTTTCCCGATGCTGGTGGCGACTTGATCAGCAAGTATTGCTCGCCCCGCTTTTCGTAGGCGCGCTCCTGCATCGGCCGCATACCGAGCGCGTTGGCCTTTGTCGAGCTTCCATTGCGGGCGTAGGAAACCGAAATGGATGGAATTGATTTCACCTCAATTGTCATGCGCGTGCCTCCGTCTTTCGCTCCCTGCCGGCGCCGGTCGAAGCAGTCATTTTTGCATAGAGGTCGAACAACTTTTCCAGCCGCTCGGTGTCGTTCTTGAAGCGACGGCCGATATAAATGCGCTCAAGCACTTCGTCGTTTCGCTCGTGTGGCGCCCGCAGATCGTCCGGCATGTTGTCGGGGTCGTAGAGATCGGCGACTGTTGCAGGGAAATGGTGGCCACGAGCCAGTAAGATGTCCTCAGCGCAGCGAGTCAAATCATCCTTGTTCTTGTTGGTCAGAATTGGTACGGGGAAGGTGTTCCAGCCAAGCGTTGATGAATACCGCAGTCGCGTTTCAAGCTTACCGCAGACCGTTCTTATCCAGACGAGATGCAGCCTAGACAGGATGAGCCCAAGTTCCCACATAGATGGGTCGTATATTGCAAAGGCCGCATCGGAGATCACTGTATCCGGCTGGAAGATATCCGCCGGAAGATACTCTCGCACTTCCGAGGACGTTTTGGCGACACCAATCGAGTAAGTCTCCTTGTGCGCCCTTTGCGCGAACTTGTGCGGAATTGCGGCATAACCCTGAGTGGTTTTCGCTGAGGAATCTTCCCTGAAGCGCCGGACGTTCTTTATTCGTTCTGCCACCTCGGGAATGGTGACTGCTAGGCTGAGACTCTCATCTTTTATCCACAGGCACCGTCGATTCCGAAAATGGACTAATTCTTGTGACCCTACGAACCCACGCACGATGGATGCCGCAGAAGGCCATCGCCGAATCAGCTCTTCCGATTCGTCGTACCTCAAGATTAGATTGCTGTCGTCCCGGGCCATACTGCCTGATACCATCGCACTGAGTTCCCCACAGACCGGCTCATCCCGAGCCGCGACATAAAGCTCCTCACCCGCGATAAGATATGGCGAAATCGAATCCACCGCCCTTTTAGTTTCGTCCTCGTACAACCAGCATTTGGATGGCTTTGTACGCGCCACACCAATGATCACGCACTGCACGACCGCGTTGTTGGACGCGTTGTTGCTCCACTTGAAGCCTTGGTGCGCGAATCTAATATGGCAACCGTAGCTGTGGAGACGCGACCAAAGGTGCGCAACTTGTTCCCCTTCACTAATCGAACTCGTGGAAACAAATGCGAAAGTTGCGTCGCAGCGATTGATGAAATCCGCCGCTTTTATGTACCAAGCTGTTACGTAGTCACAATCCTTGAAGTCTTTGTGGCCCTGAAAGATGAGGGACATGTCCTCTTTCTGTGCCTTCGTCTGCTTCCTCGCCCCCTTGAATTGTGGATTCCCGCAGATGTAGGTTTCGCCCCCTTCGTTATCGAAGTCGATCTGCGCTTGATCCAATGGTGTGCTGAAGAGATCATCGGCCTGCAATTTGACACCCGTACCAGTAGACGGGCAGATGCTCACCCAATCGAGCCTCAGCGCATTGCCGTGAATAATCCAGTTCTGCTCATCAAGCGGCAAGAACTCGGCCAATGCTAACTTCTGCCCGCGATATAGGACGTCGCACTGGTATTCGGCGATCACGAGGGCGAGGCGAGCAATTTCCGTTGGAAAATCGCGCAACTCGATCCCGCAAAAGTTTCTTTTGGGAATTTCGGAACGCCGATCCGCTTCGCCGCGTCTTATGTTGATCTCGGCCTCAATCGCGCGCATTTCCTTGTAAGCAATGACGAGAAAATTGCCAGAGCCGCAGGCTGGATCGAATACGCGGATTCTTGCCAAACGGTTGCGCAAGTTCAGGAGCATGCGTGGATTGTCGCCAGCCTCCTGTAGCTTTGCGCGCAGGTCGTCGAGGAAAAGCGGGTTCAACACTTTCAGGATATTGGGCACGCTTGTGTAGTGCATGCCAAGCGCGCCGCGTTCTTCGTCCTCCGCAACCGCCTGAATCATTGATCCGAAGATATCCGGGTTGATCTTCGTCCAGTCCAGACTGCCAATGTGGAGAAGGTAGGAGCGGGCGATCTTGCTGAAGCTAGGTATGTCGAGGCTGCCCGAGAACAGGTCGCCATTGACATAGGGAAATGAGTTAGCCCATCGAGGTATCCCGGCGGCTTCGTGATCTTCACGCTTTGTGTTCATGGCGCGAAAGAGCTCGCCGATTACCTCATGGGTGTTCGACGAGTCCCTGGCAGTCATTTTCGCAATGGCATCGGTGAATAGGCCGGTTCCAAAGATACCGGTATCCTCGGCGAAAAAGCAGAAGATCAGTCGCGCCATGAAGTGGTTCATGTCGTGGCGCCGCTCAGCAGTACCCCACGAAGGATTATCCATCAAGAGTTCAACGTAGAGCTTGTTCAGGCGGCTGGTTGCCCTGATGTCGAAGGCGTTCTCGCTGATTTGCCGTACTGTCGTGATGCCGGCAAGTGGCAGGAAAAAGCCAAAATGGTCGGGGAATTCCTTGTACGAACAGAAGACTGGAGGCTGATCACTGACCAAGTCTTCGGCCCCCAAATCCACGCCGTCAGTCGTCAGGATGAACTTCGCTTTCGCCTTGGCCGTCGCCGGGCTCTGTTTCAGGGCAGCTAGCGTCTTCGTGACTTGGCCCGCGTCGCATGTGACGATGTGAATGTTGTTGGTCTGAAGAACCCCTCCAAGGTCGGACTTGTTCGATGCGCCGGCGCGGAGCCTCTTAATCGTCGTCTCCTTGTTGCCGAAGGCTTCAAGGAAGGCATACGGAAAGTTCTCCGCGTCGAAGGGCTGATCTGCCAATTGAGAGATGGCTTCTTCTATTTCAACGGCGTTCAACTCTCTACCTCACGGGTGTACCGAACTCATGGTCCTCTTCTGCAGAAAGTTAGTGCAAGCGGTCAAGACGAACCTCGTTCGGTCTGGGAAGGTGATTCGTGTTCGGAAATGTGTTTCTCCGAAGGCCACCTCAGCATGAATCGCCATCGAGAATTCCGCATTCTCATAGAGTTTCGGAGCGACCAATCTCATCAGCTCGCATATCTTCCTTATGTTCCCCGGGGCTAGATTAGATTCAAGTCACCACGGGCGGTCCTCTAAGTCAGGCCGCCGGAACGGAATCGATGGATCCACCTCTCCTAATGATCTGCTTGTCCTCCCGCTCCCGCCCGTCGAATACTTCCAGGCGAATGTGATGTCCTCGATGAAGTGGCCGGATATGGAGTTCTTCACGCCATCGTAGTAGCAACTGCCCTTGGTAATCGCCCTGAAATCGGTACGCTCCATTGTCTCTTCGACCGACGGATCCAAATCACATCTTGTGCTGACTGTGTAATCTACGGCAAGGCGATCGGCGTGCTCAGTTCGGAAGGCTGTTATCTCTGTATCGAGAATCTCTCTGATCTCAAATCGGTTCCGGCGAGCCTCCTGTAGAAGTTGCGGCATGATGGCGTCATAAATCAAGGATATCAAGCGTTCCCTATTGAAAACTGGCGCGTCACTCCTGATCGCCTTCAGGCACGAAGCAAGGTCGCAGTATACGTCCACCTTTCCCTCAACCCTGACGCAGTCTTGTTTGAGATTCGCCGCGAGCCCCTGGGATGGGTCATCGGTCTTGTATAGAAATGCGCGGTCGTTGGTGATGAGGTGCGTGGTGTACTTGCGCGATAAGGTAAGCACTGCTTGCCAGATTGCAGAATCTTTGAACTCCTGGCTCTTTGAATTCGGCGGTAACTTCGCGTTCACCATGTCGAGAGCCGCCTTCGCGTGCTCCAACGTGAAGGGCACCCTAACGAGAATTGGCTCGAGTTCAGCGATCCTCGCTTCCACTATGTTTTCAAGGGCGATCTCAGCAGGTAAGGTGGAGAATGATAAACCAGTCAGAGTCTCAATGATGCGAGAAGACTTCTCTAATGTTTTGATGGCCTCACGCCCCGCTTCCACAACGTGCTTTGTCAACTCTCTCTCGACAACTTCAGGAAGGCCAAGGAACCCGCGTTGCCTCGCAAGCGCGTAGACGAGTGAAACGCCTACCGGCGTTTTTAACAAGAGACCCGAACGCCACACGTTGGTATCAATCACAACACAGTCGGGCTTTTGGACGGCGTTGTCTGGCCATGCATTCAATCCACCCGCGCACGCTGTATTCATCTTGATTGGGAAACCTGTAGCAGATACTGTAGCGACCACCTGTTGAGATGGCTTGGTATGGGTGAACAGAGCAATTTGTTATGTGACTGAATCAACTCAGCAATCCCTCCTAGTCCAATCACGTACAAAGCCTCATACCGGGATTTTAAGTCCTCTGTGTCTGCCATTCCACCACCCCGGCAAGTTGTTTATTGAATTGAGCTTGCGCCGATTTCCTATTGTCCAATGTGGGGACTTTTGTGGGGAGTCCGTGGCCTTCGAATCGTTCAAACGTTCGCTCAACGTGTTCTGGCGTAGGGTGAACATAGCGCTCTGAAATCGTGATGCTGCTGCTGCTGTGACCCGCGATTCGTTTGATCGTGAAGGCATCGGCCCCGGATTCTCCCAATCTTGTTAACATCGTATGACGGAGCGAGTGTATCACGAAGTCTTGATCGAATCCGAGCTTGACTCTCAAATCCTGGTGGTGGTGCTGGAGCGTGTCCGCTGTCACCGGAAAGACTCGCTGTCCGATGCGCAGTTTTGATTCAAGCATTGCTCGAACTCGACCAGTCAACGGCACTGTGCGCCTCGCGTTCTTTGTCTTCCCTGCTCGCACCAGAAGATAACCAAACTTCGCGGTGCCGATCGGCTCGGAATGGCAATCTTCCCAACGCAAAAGCGGCAATCTCCCGTTCTTGCATTCACGGACAATTGCATTCTAGACTCCAACACACGATTCGGACTCCTGGGGAGCCGCAGTTGTTATGCAGATTACACATTTCCAATCGGTCGCCATAAGATTCCTGGCGACCCTGACGCTGCTTCTGACAGGATCATTGGGACTTCAGCCAGGGAACGCAGACAGTCTCGGACGGACGCAGACTGCCGACGGAATCGATGTCAATCGAATTATATCTGAATTCACTGCCCGCGAAACAGAGGCTCGAAAAGCATTTGAAACCTATGGTTACAGGTGTGATCTGATTATCCAAACCGTCAGGAACTCAACGATTACTGGAGTATTTAAGCACTCGACCCGAACGGTCTTGAATAAGAAAGGTGTATTGGAGACGAAGTCAGTCTCATTCGATCGTAACACGATAACCGAAATCTCAATCACACCGCAGGATATCGAAATCATATCTCCGAAATACCAGTTCGCTCTTGAAACAGTGAATGCCGCAAAATATAAGTTCACATTCGTTAGTCGCCAGACCGTTGACCGAATTGATTCCTTTATCTTCAAAGTGGAACCAAAGCGACTCCTGTTTAGAGAGCTCCTTTTTAATGGGCACATCTGGGTGCGAGCGAGCGATTCGAAAATCTATCGCATGATCGGTCAAACCGAGCAGATGGGGAATCAGAAGTTTTCCACGGTTGAAACTCAAAGGGCATTGTTTGAGGAACAGTACTTTTTCCCGATCCAACTGTCCTCGGACGAAGACGTGAGATTCAGAGTCGGAGTGTCGGTTCACATTAAAGTGGACGTACGGTTTAGCGAATACATCAAACTCAAGTGACGATTTGCTCAACGGCGGCTTTAGACGCTCAGTGAGGAAACGATGCCATAAACGAGTCGAGATCGACTTCTCCTCCCTTTACGTTCGCTGCGAAGAACTAGTTGCCACGTGTCCGCGCTCAGAACGCCACATAGCCGTCGTCATTCGAACAATACCGCGACGACAATCTGACCTCGGTAGCCATTTTTCTTCTCCTCCCTGGATGGCTCACCGTATTTGCTGATATCGATTGCAACATCTTATTAGCGTGAGCCGTCAGTCTCACGGTGTGCTTGGCGTTTTTTGGTCTTTCCCTCGGTCGGCGGGTGCTGAATTGTCGACGCCGGCGGATTGCCCCTGTCCTGCGTCGCTTGCCCTTGGCCGCTTCTGCCGTTTCTTTCTTTGTCCGAACAGCTCTCCCCCAGCTTCAAACACGTCCGTGTAAAAATTGCCACCGACCTCGCGGACAATCTCGATGGGAAGATGGGGCGCGCCGAAGAACGGTCGCAGCGTCCACGCCAGCTGCGTGCCGACGAACGCGAAGAGCAACAGCCAGAATTGTAGCAGCAGGTGTCGACTCTTCATCGCCGGCGTGCCGTCGTCGGAGAGTCGGATGTACATGCGTTTGAAGAACAAAACGCCTAGTAGGCCTGAGACCGCGAAAAACACGACGTTGAGAACCTTGAAGAACTGGTAGTTGTGGGTGGTCACGATGAAAAACAGCGTAATCGGGGCGAAGCCGACCAGAGCCACGCACATAACCGCGCTGCCCGCCGAGAGCAATGCGAAATACTGAAGGAGCGTGCGTCGGGAGCCCAAGAATGAACTCAGGATGAACAGCGTCGGTATGCAGACCACTGCGGTCAGCAGGAACAGGAGGGGGAGTTTTACCGACGATGAAAGGGCTTGCTTAAGGCTATGCTGGCTGCCGATGATCGCGCCATAAACCGCAAACGAGGCGGCGGCGAGCGCGTTGAGGTCGCTGAACTTTCGTTTCAAGTCCACGCGGTCGGCTATCTCTTTCACCAATACGTCCCGTCCTGGAGCAGGGAAATCAACGTCTTCATCAAGAGACACCTCCGTGGGATTCTGAAACTGAACTGAGTTGGGATGGTGGCGAAAAGCCAGACGTCCGACCTGGCTGACAAGCGACGGGCCGGCTCGCGACGGAGATGGTACTGTCATAAAGCGACTTTTATCAAGGAGACTTACTCTGCGGATTGGCAATGCTCGGGTGTCTACTTTGGATCAGAAACTCAATCTACAAAAAGATGCGTTGCAAAAGGGTTGTTGCAGCTTGATTGTGGTTTCTCATCGCCACCTTATGACTTTCAATGAGCTTTTTTATCGGGCCTGTGGTTTGGCAATGAAACGAGGGGCGTTCGCCCCGTCTGCAAAGGCCCAGCCGCTCAGGTAAGCCAGCTTCAGAATCTTTTCCATCTTTGTGAAATTGATGCGGTCAACGGTGTCGGTCGTTTGGTGGTAGTCGGGGTGAAAGCCTGTGAACCACCACATCGCCGGGATTTCGTGTAGTGCAAACGGAAATTGATCACTGCGCTGATAAACATTAAGCGCCGCGTCGCCGTCCCATTTGTAGTTAAGTTTCAAACCAACTTGCGCATTCTCGCGTTCAACCACCGCGCGGTAATCGGGACTGTTAATTGTGCCGATCAGGTTCAGTTCGTTCGTAGTATCGGCGGCGATCTCGATTAGGCCTTCGGTTTGGGTGCTGGGGGTTTCGTTGCGGCCAATCATATCGAAATTGATCACGGCGCGCGTTTTGGCCAGGGGCCGCAGCGGATGTGCCGCGTAAAAGTACGAACCGAGCAGTCCGCGTTCTTCGGCGGCGAAGACGACAAACAGCAACGAACGTTTCGGTTTGGCGGGATTCGCGGCAAAAGCCCGCGCCAACTCAATTACTCCGACAGTGCCCGAACCATTGTCGTCCGCGCCGTGGAATATCTGGCCATCGCGCATGCCGTCGTGATCGTAGTGCCCACTGAAAATGATCGTCTCGTCTTTAAGTTGGGGATCGTTGCCTTCAATCATGCCGACTACGTTGTAAGTGGTGGCGCGGCGATGTTCACTGTTTACGATTTGAATTTCGACTCTGGTGTCGGCCAACGGCTGCGAGTGGCCCTGCAACGCTGCGTCAATCGCGGCTTGCAGTTCACCGGGTTTCTTGCCCGTCGCTTCGAGTAGTTTGGCCGACAGCGCGTCACTCACGGTGAGCAGGGGAATCTGCGTTTCGCTGTCGGCAAGCGCCTGCGTAGGCAGCGGCGTGCGCGCGGTGCGCGGGATGCGGGCCAGACGCTCCTGATTCGACGGGTGTTTACGGTTCGGCTCGCTTACTAGTAACACGCCGACCGCGCTGTGCCGCTGCGCATTCAACACCTTCAACCGCGAATTAGCGTAGCGCGTGTTACCAACACCGTTGAACACGGACTTCGGGTCATTCTCCTGCGGTTCGTGATCGAAGACGAGCGCGATCTTCCCTTTGGCGTCCAGATGGGCGTAATCGTCATAACCGAATTCCGGCGCGGTGATGCCGTAACCGGCAAAGACGACCGGCGCGCTGACCGTCATTTCAAGCGGGAAGCTGCCGATGAAATCCTTTGGCGCCTCAAAGCGTTGCTCGGTACCGCCGCGCATGACCTTGATGCCCATCGCGCGTTGATCGGCGCGGTATTCGATCAGATCAACGGATTGTAGATACGAATCCCCCACCAACGGTTTCAACCCGGCCTTAGCAAATTCGGCGGCGATAAAATTGATGGCGATCTCAGAACCTCGTTGCAGCGACATTCGCCCTTCGAGCGCATCGGAAGCGAGAAAAGTCAGATCAGCACGCAGATTCTTTTCCTTGATCGCGTTAAAGCCGATGGCGAGTTTCGGCTCAATGCCACTTTGCGCCGAAACCAGAACCACGGTCAGCAAAGAGAATCCCAGTGCCGTGAGCAAGTGAAATCTACGAGATTTCATATATTCTCCTTTCAGCGCGTAAGGTTTTCAGCGCGGGATTATATATTCAGGAGTCGAGTTTGCAAATTTAACACACTGGAAATGAAGGCTATTGAGAGTCAAAAGAGGTTCAAAAGCATTGCCTCGATGGTGATTGAAGCAATACAAGATACAGCCTGAAATCGAGCCACGGAGTCAGCGCAAAGTACGCTTCGCGCGCTCCAATGAATGCCACTGCCGGTTCCTTCTATAAGTCCTTCAGCTTCTATAGGGCGATAGTTCAAAGAGAGGGTCTTATTAGAACTTCCATTTTACCCTCTCGCTTTTCAACCTCTGGTGAAATCTTCAACTTGATTTCGCCATTCCTTTTATTGCCCTTTAGATCAGATGGTTTGAATCTAAGGACATATCGCCTGTGCAGGTTTTGCATCAGTGCATTCAGCTTAGACCTTGCTCGGCTGCTTCCCAGGTCGAGAAGGACACCGCCCGTCTCCTGGATGTATGGACCGAAACCGCTTCTGAAGTTTAAAACCGGCATAAGAGCCGATTCGCCTTTCGAAGTGATTAGCCCGTGTACTATGACATCTCCCACAGTAAGGGCATTAATGACATCCTTGTGCGAATGAGGCTGCGAAGAATTGTTTGAAATATTGTCTGTGATTACTAGGATGATGCGTCTACCAGATGAATTTGAAGCATTGTTTAAGTGCGTTGCTGCGAAGAATAGTCCCTCACGCTCATTCGTGGTCCCATGGATTCTCTTTCTACTTAATTCTCCAACCTTCTCATTGACTAGGTTTTTATCTTTTGTGAACTCCACGACAACTTCCGGCTTATCTGCAAAAGTGACCAAGGAAACTTCGTCATCTCGTTTTAACGGCCTGAGAGATTCTGTCACGACGGCCTTTATCAGATTAATGTCAGATTGCATGCTGCCACTTATATCCAGCAATAAAACTACTGATACTGGCGAATCTTCCTCAATGAACTCACCTATGTCCTGTCTCACTCCACCCTGAAAAATTGTGAAATCTTCCTTTCTTAAGCCTCCTGCAAAAAGGGTGGTCTTTCTGTTTAACACCTGTGCATAAACTGAAACGGCTTCAGGGTAAGGGTTTTGTCGGAAGTTGATTTGACGCTGATATTGACTGAACGAACCCGACGGTAGAAAGGAAATGATAATCAAGGCTTGCATGAGCAAATTGATTCGATTCTGTCTCTCCATTTCCATCTCTTTCAGGTCGGGCGTTGCGGTCAGTTTGAAACGTGAGTCTATTTTAAATCCATGGTTTAAGGCTGAGCGACCGTCGCACGAATATCTTCCTCAGTCACCAGGAGCCGGTGCTCAATGAGGTTTGTCCTAATCTCATCTTCGATTCGCAATCTATCCCGATGTGCGTCGGCAAGTCTCCCCGCCGGGTCGCTCTCTAGTAATCGATTTATGCTGGGAGGCCGCGGCAATGGATCGCGTGGCTCCGTCTTACCGGTTAAGGCCTTTTCAACCCCAAGCCCCATCGCCTCCAACACCTTAAACGTACCTCGAGAAAAGCGCTCGATCGCTGTCCCTTGTCCTCTTTCCAGTTGCAACAACTGATCGATTGCGTCGCGCTCGGCTGCCTGGAGCTGCTGTCGCTTAAAGCTGAGGGCAGCTGTCTCTTCCGGAAGTTCTGGAAACTTCAGCAACCGCACTCTCGCGCAGGTTTCATCGAGCAGGTCCAGTGAACGATCTGGCTGCTTTCGATCCGGTAAGTACTCGACTGATAGATCAGCGGCGGCTTCCAGAGCTTCATCCGTTATGCCCAGGAGGTGATGCATCTCCAACCGGCGCAGCCGGGCCTGAAGGATCTCTATGGTTTGCTCGCGATCCAGTTCAACGATGCGCACCGGCTGAAACCGACGCTCTAACGCGGCATCGGTGCGGATATATCGATTGTATTCAAATTCGGTAGTTGCACCGATCACCCGAAGGTGGCCGCTCGCGAGAGACGGCTTAAGCATATTTGCCGCGTCCATCGGCGCGCCGAGTGCCGAGCCTGCACCTATGAGGTTATGCAACTCATCGATAAACAGAATGACGTTTTTGTTTTCACTGGCGCCTGCGATCAGGGATCTGAGTCTTTTTTCATACTGGCCGCGAAAGCTCGTCCCGGAAATCAGATCGATATGGCTGAGAGAGAGAATGTGTACATCGAGAAGCGAAGACGGCACTTTTCGCGCGGCTATCCGTTGAGCTAATCCTTCAACAACCGCCGTCTTACCAACCCCAGCTTCGCCGATGAGCACCGGATTATTCTTAGACTGACGAAGCAAGGTTGTAATAACCCGTTCGATGGCGGCATCGCGACAGCGGACGGGCTCAAGCTCATCCCGAAGCGCGGCCCTCGTCAAGTCACGCGTGAGGCTCTCAAGCGAGCTCTTCGGAGAGAATGGAAATTCAATGTCCTTCAACTCCAATCTCCTTACTGCTTTTATTATAAGCCACTACAAACATGATTTCCTTACGAAGGCGACCTTGCCTTTGACCCCACAATCGCGTTTCAGAGAGGCAGAATCATCAGAAAATCGCTTGGCTTTTTGGCCTGTAAGTTTGACAATAGAGAAAGGACGCTTGCCACAACCCCCGAAATAAGAAGGTAGGACACTGCATGAAGAAGCTACTCTTAACCGCAGCCGTATTTCTTGGATTGGGTCTTGGTATAGCAGTACCGACCGGGATCGCAGGACCAGAGACTCGCAAGGAAGCGCTAAAAGCTTGTCACGATCTATACCTGCAATCGATAAAGACTGCAGACGACAGCTACAAGTCGGCGATGGAAAACGCAAAGAAGGCGACAGGTAAGGCCCGAAAAGATGCTATTGCAGCGGCAAATAAGGCACGAGCCGACAGCAAAAAGACGGCGAAGGATTCTGAGAAGGAGTGCATAGCAAAAGCTCCGAAGAAGTAATAACGGCAGCCTGCGATTTGTAATGTTCCGCCTCCAAACAACTGTCTCCAACGACCGCTAATCGCATTTTCGATTAAGCTGTGCAGCGATTAGTCTCTGGGGGAGGGATGTAGTGTAACTGTTCATAAGACAGATTGGTTAGTATTGTGTGGCATTGATTGCCGAGAATTCTAAATAACTTGTCTTCGCTGAACATTCCCTCCCCGCCTGCATAACTCTCGCTTCTAATTTATGGTTAACCGACACACGTGGTCTGAGCGATTGGATGCGCTCCCTACCGGAGGTGCGTGCGTATAGTAGACACGACTCGCAATCGGTACCGATCGCTGCAGTGATGGCGTGACCGGGTGGCGACCACACAGCACAACAAATTCGTGTCGGTGCGTCGTGAGTCTTACAACATTGGGGTTTAACGGAGGAAGACGCCCATGAGGTTTGGGGGATGGCTCGAAGAGCTAACACACGACTTGCGCTTCGCACAGCGGATGCTCGTAAAGCGACCAGGCTTCGCCTTTGTCGCTATCATCACCCTTGCTCTGGGGATCGGCGCAAACACGGCGATCTTCTCGGTCGTCAATACAGTGCTGTTGCGCCCGCTGCCTTATGCCGGATCTGAACGCCTGGTCTTCATTTACGATTCGTGGGCGGGATTCATCGTGCCGAAGTCGCCACTCATGGAGGCTGAATTTCTCCGACTCCGTGCTGAGGCGCGCTCAATTGAACAGGTCTCGCTCTACAGCACTACCACTCTCACGCTGACTGGGGTTGGGGAATCTGAGCGCCTCTCATGCGGAACCGCTTCAGGCGAGCTCTTCGCGGCGCTCGGCGTATCGATGGCGCACGGCCGCAGCTTCAGGATCGAAGAGGAGCCACGTGGTCAGGACAATGTAGTGATTCTCAGTAATGGCTTCTGGAGGCGGAAGTTCGCAGGCTCACCAGAAGTGATTGGTAAAGCACTCACCCTTGACGGCCGCAGTTACACAATCATCGGCGTGCTGCCGTCGGGCTTCAAGTCCCCACCCGAATTGCAGGCCGACACAGCGATCGAGTTATGGATGCCGCCCGGATATGACCTGGGTGCACCCTGCTGTAGTCACGGGTTGAGCGTCGTAGCCCGACTGCGTGACGGCCATACAATCGACCAGGCACAGGCCGAGGCAGATTCGATTAGTGCCGGTGTGAAGAACGATTATCCCGATGGTTATCCGAAGAACGGTTCAAAGCGGACCATCATTCGACCGCTTCAACAGGAGATCATCGGCGATTTGCGTCGACCGTTGTGGGTACTGCTCGCCGCCGTCCTTTTCGTCCTGTTAATAGCCTGCGCCAATGTTGCGAACCTGCTGTTAGCTCGCAGCGAGGCGCGTCAGAAGGAGATAGCAATACGCGCCGCCCTCGGGGCGGGACGCCGCCGTATCATTCGGCAACTACTAGTGGAGAGCTTGCTGCTCGCTGTCATCGGCGGCGGCGTGGGTCTCGTGATGGCTTGGTTAGGTTTGAAATTGCTGCCCGCTATAGGAGCTGAAAACATTCCGCGTCTGAGCGATTTCTCGCTCGACATCCGAGTGCTCGGATTCACTTTGTTGTTGTCGATAGTGACCAGCATTGTCTTCGGACTCGTGCCTGCGTACCAATCGACCAAATTTGATTTGCAATCGGCACTCAAAGAAGGCGGGCGTGCGGCATCTTCGCGAGGACGCAGCCGAGTGCGGTCCGTGCTGGTAGTCACCGAAGTGGGGCTCTCGCTCGTGCTCCTTATTGGCGCCGGACTGCTCATCAAAAGCTTCTGGCGGCTACAAAAAGTAGACATCGGATTAAGGGCAGAACATGTGCTGACAGCGCGGCTTTTCCCTCCCGCGGCAACCTATTCAGATGACCAGCACGTAGCAGCTTTTTATGAAGAGGTGCTGGAGCGAGTTCGGTCGCTGCCCGGAGTTACGGATGCGGCGGTGGTTGACGGAGTACCTCTGGGCGACAAAAGCGGCGCCACGGTGATGGAGATCGAGGGGCGAGCCGCGGAGTTGAATGCGATGAATACCGCCGGATGGCGCGTCGTATCGCCGGACTACTTCAAAACCATGGAAGTTCGGCTGCTGAGTGGGCGATTTCTTGGACTCGGAGATAATGGCCGAGCGCAACCGGTCGCAGTAATAAACGAAAGCCTGGCTCGGGCTCACTGGCCAGGTGAAGAACCGATGGGCCGGCGCATCCGTTTGCTCAATCGGCCGCAAGGATTTGCCACCACCGCTTTCCTGACCGTCGTCGGTGTGGTGGCCGATGTTAAGAATGAAAAATTGACCGAATCGGCGAAGCAAGAGGTGTATGTAGCGTTACGACAACGCGAGGCCGCAATTGACGGGATGGGTTTCGAGCGCCAGATGTCTTTGGCAGTGCGTACCTCCGCCGAACCGCTGGCGCTGACAAAGGTTATTCGGCAGGAGGTCGCGTCGGTTGACCCCAGTGTACCGATCGCGAGCGTGCGAACGATGGAGCAGATTCTTTCGACAGTTACTACGCAGCCGCGTTTCAACATGATTCTGTTGGGTATATTTGCCGCCGTAGCTTTGGTGCTGACGTCGATAGGTATTTACGGAGTGTTGTCGTATTCAGTCACGCAGCGGACTCACGAAATCGGAATTCGACTTGCGTTGGGGGCGGGACCAGGAGACGTGCTGAGGATGATCGTAGGGCAAGGGATGATGTTAGCGCTGATCGGCATCGCGATTGGCATCGCATCTTCTTTTGCCCTCACTCGACTAATGGCAGGATTGTTGTACGAGGTGAGCGCAACTGATCCAGTGACCTTCCCGGCCATAGCTTTTCTGTTATGCATAGTGGCTTTGGTTTCGTGTTATTTGCCGGCGCGGCGAGCCACTCGTGTGGATCCAACTACGGCGCTGCGCGATTCGTAGCTTCGTAAGCTATCTAATTATTCACTCAATGTAATTTTTATACCTGCGCTAATCTCGAATCACCCACACAAACCACGTCGGGCGAGTATTCAAGTTGCTCACTGATGACTTTGGCTTGCTCCACCGCGTCGCCAAGCCGTCCGGCGTGAAACAAAGACCGATAACGTCCAATCGCAGGATGCCCCAGGTTCTGGATGGTGATCGGGGAATTGTGGGAGAAACAGGTTTGCTAAGAGAGGTCTTCGCGGAGGGTGAACAAAGGCGCTCCTTTTGGAAGTTTGTTACCGGTAACTCGAGTGCGGCAATTTGAACGCCACAATTCGAGCTCAAGGTCGATTCTTAACCGACGCCAGCAGATCGTGAATCAAAACGATGTCGTGCTGCCATTCGCCACGCGTAACCGCGATTGAACGGCCGTCAGCGGAATAACCGAAATCGAAGAGCTCGTCTTCATCAAAATTCATTAGCTCTTCCGGCGCGCCGCCGTCGATGCGTTGCTTGATCAAAGCCGTGGCGCCGCTGCGATCGATGCCAAAAATTAACGCCTTATTGTCAGCCGTCCAGGAGATCCGAACGCCCCTGAAGCCTCCTTGAGCGAATTCAATTCTTTTCAGAGGCGGTCCGCCTTCAACCGGCAAGACCAGGATCGAAAGTTTGTTATCGTGTTCGGTTCTTTGCATGCAGGCAATCATCCTTCCGTCGGGCGATATCGAAGGATATTGCGCAACATGCTCGACCAGTCGAACCGGTTCCCCGCCGTCGATTGGCACTTTCCACAAGCGCCAGTCAGACGAGTTGTAAAAAACCCACTTGCCGTCCGGCGATATGGACGGGCGGATTCCGCCACTTTTCGTGAGCTGGATTGGACCGCTGCCATCCATATTCATCCGCCAAAGCTCATAGGCGCCCGTTCGATTGGATACGAACACAATGTAGCGTCCGTCGCGAGTTACCGCCGGAGTGCCATCCATTTCTGGATTAGTGGTCAGCTGTTTTTGTCCGCCGCCATCCGGTTGCATGACCCACAGATCGACATTGCCGGCGGCCTTCGACGAGTAGACAAGCTGCCCGTTAGGCGCCCAACAAAAATAAATCGCTCCCTGCAGGATCTTTCTTATGGTTTCAGGCTCTTTGCCTGGTCCGACCCAAATGTGCGTGGTGTGATTGCCTTGAGTCGCCGCTGCTTTGTCGACACTCGACGCAATGCTTAGGTCGATATAGTAAGTTACTCCCTCGGTTATCTGGCTCACTTCCATGCCCGGATACGATGCTCGCCAGAGTTGATTTTCGCCTTCGTGGGTCTTCCTGGCGGACATGATTAGAGCGCTCTTGTCAGGCAGCCACGCCATCTTGCTGATGCTGAAGAAGCTCCCGGAGTGCAGTTCCTTTTTCACGCCGTCGACTGCTCTGACTTCAATCAGATTTGCCCCATGAGTTCCACTGGCGGTGCTGAAATACGCACAAATAATCGACGCGCCGTCCGGCGACCAGATTGGTACATTCAAAGTATCCGGGTGTGCTGTGGTTAACAGTACACGCTCCTGCTTTCCATCATCGTTGGCGATAAGCAGGGATTGCTCTCGCTGTCCGTCGGATTTGATGAGTGTCCGGATGAAAGTGATCTGGCTGTCGTCCGGCGAGACGGCAAATTTCTCCTCGAGGTTCTCAAGTAGTTTCGTTGGCACTCCGCCTAACGACGAAACGCGATAGAGCGTGGAAGGATATCCTTTGACGAAGTAAAGGTATTCACCGCTGTTGGAGAATTGCAATCCCTGAATGTGTTCGTTGCCGGTCGGCGGTACGATTTCGATGTTGGTGTTGGTACGTAATTGCCTTAGCCAGATGCTCCGCTTTTTCTCGACTACCTGCGTGTATGCGATATACCTGCCGTCCGGTGAGATCGCGACGAACCGACCAGTGCCGGAGGCTGTAAGTTTTTCGACATTGAGCGGCGAGACAATCGAAGCAGTAGTTCCCGTTCTATGGCTGGAGGCACTGCTCGAGCCTTTTGCGTATTGCCAGACCGCCAGAGCCGCGCCGGCAAGAATAATCACAATTCCGACCGTCGCCACCATCCTCTTGTTAATTCCGGTTGAGCCTGCAATGGTCGCAGTATTGGGACGGTTTATAATTGCATCGGGTTCGCTCTCACTTGCTAACTCAACTGCACGCTGCTCTTTTGATGGTTCCAACAGGCGTTCGCCCGCGACCGCGGACTCAGTAGTCTCGAATCGTCGATTGACCTGATCGTTGATCGAGCCCTTGTCGAGCAAGACCTCGTCGACGCTTGCGATAAATCGGTAACCCCTCTTCGGAACCGTTTCGATGTAAACAGGATGACGCGCGTCGTCGCCGAGGGTCTTCCTGAGTTGCTGAATTGTGTAAGTCAGGTTGGCTTCTTCGACAAACGTGTCGGGCCAGACCCGGTTCATTAATTCTTCCTTGCTGACAATCCGCCCGGCGTTCTCGACCAAAGTGAAAAGGGTGTCGAAGACCTTCGGCGCAAGCGAAACCGGCTTGCCCTCACGCAGTAGGATCCGTTGATCGGTATCTAGGGAGAACTCTCCGAACCGATAAAAATGATTGATGAGCAAAGACATGATTGCCCTAAGAACTTCCTTAGAACTTCCTCAGCGTTTCTTCAGGACTTATCAATTGCGCTTTGCGTAGCTTAACCGCTAGCCAGGTATCAATAACTAGGAGGTAATTCTAGCAACGTCGCTGGGCCGCGGCAATGAAATTGCGCGGCAGAAGATACGGGTTGGTTCCGAAGAGCCCGGCAACCACAAAAAGAGGTTTTGCGATGACGAGACTCGTTTGCCCAATCGTCACTCTTGCAAGAATGAGTCTGCCGACATTGATGAAAGAGAAAACAAATGAGTGTCAACGACTGGCAATGCTGATTCTCCTTTCGCTGCTTGTCGCAAGCCACACGATTGCGCAGACAACCTCCTTCACCTATCAAGGCAAGCTTGCCGACAGTGGCACTCCGGCGAGCGGCCATTATGACTTCGAGTTTCGAGTCTTCGATACTCAGGCCATCGGCACCGGCACTCAAATTGGGAACACCGTCAGCGTGTCGAATGTCCAGGTAACGGCAGGCATCTTCACTGTCCAACTCGACTTTGGCGCGCAAGTCTTTCCAGGCGCCGATCGATTTCTGGAGATCAGCGTGCGTGGGGCGGGCGGAGGAACCTTCACGGTGCTCGCCCCACGCCAAGGCATCAACGCCACGCCCTATGCAGTGCGCAGCCTTAACGCCGCCACTGCGGATACGGCGACGAACTCAACGCAACTCGGCGGTCTGCCAACCAGTGGTTTTATCCAGAACACCACGGCTCAGCAAGCGGCAACCAATTTCAATATAGGCGGAACCGGAACGGCGAACATTCTTGACGCCGCGACGCAGTTCAACCTCGGTGGCTCGCGCGTATTGAGTAGCCCGGGCAGCGGCAACTTGTTCCTGGGAATCAACGCTGGCCCAAACACGACGGGTGGCGGCAACTCATTCTTCGGCGGGAACGCTGGGCAGAACAACACCACCGGCTTCTCAAATTCCTTCTTCGGAGCCAGTGCCGGCAATTCGAATACCTCCGGTGGCCAGAACTCGTTCTTCGGCATCGTGAGCGGCTTCGGTAATACGACTGGCAACAACAACTCTTATTTCGGCTTCGATTCCGGCTTCAGTAATGCAACGGGCAATTCGAATTCATTCTTCGGGAGTGCGACTGGCGTCGTCTCAACAGGGAGTCAGAACTCATTCTTCGGGAGTTCCGCCGGCAACAATAACACGACCGGCAGCGACAACTCTTTCTTCGGTTATCACGCCGGTACAAGCAATACAACCTCCAGCGGCAATACTTACTTCGGAAGCAGCGCCGGAGGCTCTAACACCACGGCGTGCTGTAATTCGTTCTTCGGGTTGGAGGCCGGCATCAACAGCACAGGGGCGAGCAACTCTTTTTTTGGATATCGAGCCGGCGGAAGCAACACCACCGCAATGCAGAATTCGTTCTTCGGAATGAATTCTGGATTCTTCACTACCACCGGGCAAGCAAATGTCTTTGTCGGCCATAGCGCCGGGGTCGCCAACACCATCGGCAGTAACAATACAGTCATCGGCACAAATGCGAATGTCGGAGCAAACAACCTCAGCTTCGCGACCGCCATCGGCGCGAGCTCCGTCGTGGGAACCAGCGATACGATCGTGATCGGCAAACCGGCCGGGACTTATATCGGAGTGATGCGGCCCGCCGACAATGTTCAGATGCCCGGAGCTCTGGATGTGGCCGGCAGAATCGGCGCCAATATTGTTAATGCCACGGCGCAATACAATCTCGGCGGCTCTCGCATCCTGAGCAACGGCGGAACAGGCAATCTGTTTGTCGGCGTCGGCGCGGGAGCGGTCAACACCGGGTCCAACAATTCTTTCTTCGGATTTAATGCTGGACTCGCAAGCACAACTGGAATCAACAATACGTTCTTCGGAAAGGACGCAGGCTTTGCCAACACGACCGGCGGAGCGAATGCCTACTTCGGATCCGGCACCGGTGTTAACAACACGAGCGGCAGCGGTAATTCCTTTTTTGGAGCAGGCGTGGGTGTCAACAATACGTCGACCAACAATTCTTTCTTCGGGGCCAGTACCGGCGCAAACAACACGACCGGCGGCAGCAACACTTTCTATGGGGGCAATTCGGGTTTTAGTAATACGACGGGCGGCTTCAACACGTTTATCGGCGCCCAGGCGGGTTTGTTCAATACGTCGGGCAGCAACAACGTCTTCGTCGGAACTGGCGCGGGCAACAGCAATACGACGGGCAGCAATAACACGATTATTGGCCCTGGTGCGGGCGTCGGAGCGAGTGATCTCACTTTTGCCACCGCAATCGGTGCGAATGCGTCCGTACAGACCAGCAACACGATCGTGCTCGGCACTGCCGGGCAGTCGACGCAAATTCCAGGCTCGCTGACGGTCAATGCGGGCCAGGGTGCAGGCACCTTCCCTGCCGTTGAAATAATGCCGAGCATTTTTGGCGGCAGCCTGGTCGCCAACAACATCTACGTCCGCCAATTCAATGAACTGCCGTCTGCAGCGCCGGTCTGTTGGAGGGTTAGTAACGCCGGCGTACCGGCACTGGCGCTCACCAACTGTTCGTCGTCAGCTCGTTACAAGACAGATTTCAAGCGGTTCGAAGGCGGCCTCGGCCTGATCAAACAACTGAAGCCGGTCACATTCGAGTGGAAAGGAACAGGCGAGCGCGATGTCGGATTGATCGCTGAAGAGGTAGCAGCGATCGAGCCTCTCTTCACCTTCAAGAACGGCAAAGGCGAAGTCGAGGGCGTCAAGTACGCCAACCTCAGCGTCGCATTCATCAACGCTTTCAAAGAACAGCAGGCACAAATCAAAGAACAGCAACAGCAGATTGAAACGCAGCGGCGACAAATCGAAGCGTTGAAAAAGTTGGTCTGCGCTGACCGCACCGATGCGGCAATCTGTAAATCGAATTGAGAAAAAT
>Ga0075425_100000842_pt1 | contig 29311 bp, 21 predicted proteins | sample SoiMethybrSBSTD4_FD_75300 | JGI IMG/M metagenome (GOLD analysis project Ga0075425, IMG submission 75300) | Bulk soil microbial communities from a Populus tree surrounding site in Tennessee, USA - Soil MetaG P. TD hybrid SBSTD4 | ecosystem: Environmental > Terrestrial > Soil > Tree plantation...
GGGCCCGGACGGTGCGCAGTCGCGAGGATCGATCTCGATATGGGAAATGGGAACTCTTCCCATTCAGGGGGGGGAGGACTACAGTCCCCCACACATAAATTCGAACGGTGGTGCGCTGGAGCTCCGCCGCGCTCCGCAGTCCGCCGAGGGACCCGATGAAGAAGACGACGCCCAAGCGCCGCGCCCCAAGACGAGGCGGCGCGGGAAGGAAGAGCAGGGGTCCGCGCGCTGATCCACGCCCGCGCGTCGTCGTCGAAGAAGCCACGCGGCCTCGCGTGGTCGACGGCGCGTCGTTTCCCATCGTCGGCATCGGCGCCTCTGCCGGGGGGCTCGAAGCGCTCGATCAGTTCTTGAAGCACGTGCCCGAGCGGAGTGGCATGGGCTTCGTCGTCATCCAGCACCTCGACCCCACGCACCAAGGCACGATGGTCGAGCTTCTGCAGCGCTCGACCAAGATGCCGGTCATGCAGGCCGAAGATCGCCTGAAGGTCGAGCCGAACCACGTCTACGTGATCCCGCCGGGCAAGGACATGTCGATTCTGCACGGCGCGCTCCACCTGCTTCCGCGGGAGGTGGTTCGGGGGCTGAACTTGCCCATCGATTTTTTCTTTCGTTCGCTCGCCGACGACCGGCAAGAGCGTGCGATCGGAGTCGTGCTCTCGGGCATGGGCTCGGACGGCACGCTCGGCCTTCGAGCCATGAAAGAGAAGGCGGGCGTTGCGTTCGTCCAGTCGCTCGCTTCGGCCAAGTTCGACGGCATGCCGCGCAGCGCGATCGATGCCGGGCTCGCCGACGTGATCGCCGCCGCCGACGAATTGCCGGCCCGAATCGTCGCCTACCAAAAACATGCCCTTCTCCTCGACGGGCCCACGGAAGAGCCCCTCGAGGAGAAAGCCCAGAGCGCGCTCGAAAAGGTATTCGTTCTTTTGCGCTCGCAAACGGGTAACGATTTCTCGCTCTACAAGACCAGCACCCTCCAGCGCCGCATCGCCCGCCGCATGGGCCTACACCACATTGGCGACATCGGTCACTACGTCCGCTACCTTCGCGACAACCCGAACGAGATCGACCTGCTCTTCCGCGAGCTTTTGATCGGCGTGACGAGCTTCTTTCGCGATCCCATGACGTGGGATTTTTTGAAGCGCGACGTTCTTCCCGGCCTTTTGACGGCCCACAGTCGGGAGGGCCCGATTCGAACGTGGGTCCCCGGCTGCTCCACCGGAGAAGAAGCCTATTCGCTCGCGATCATCTTCAAAGAGGCGATCGAATCGATGAAGTCGACGAGGGGCATCGGCCTGCAGATTTTCGCGACCGACATCGATCGAGAGGCGATCGACCGCGCCCGGCTCGGCTGCTACCCCGAGAGCATCGCCGCCGACGTGTCGCGCGATCGCTTGAAGCGGTTTTTCGTCGAAGACGACCGCGGCTACCGCGTCAACGCGGAGATTCGCGAGGCGGTGGTGTTCGCCCCGCAGAACGTCATCATGGATCCACCCTTCACCCGGATCGACCTCCTGTCGTGCCGCAACTTGCTCATTTACCTCGCGCCCGCGCTCCAGAAAAAAATCATCCCCCTCTTTCATTACGCGCTCAATCCTGGAGGCGTCCTCTTTTTGGGCAGCGCCGAGACCATCGGTACGTACACGGGCCTCTTCTCGCCGACCGACGGCAAGATGCGCGTGTACCTGCGGCTCGAGCGCGGGATCGGTGCGAGCTCCGTGGAATTTCCCGCTAACTTCGTGACGCGGGCGCGCGCCGTGCAGGGCGAGGCACCCAGCGGTGCGAGCGCGCCGAGCCCGACGACCACGAACCTGCAGGCGGTCGCGGATCGCGTGCTCCTGCAGCGTTTTTCTCCCGCGGCGATCTTGACGACGGACAAGGGGGAAATCCTCTACATCAGCGGGCGTACGGGCCACTACCTCGAACCCGCCGCCGGACGGGCGACCATGAACCTCTTCGCGATGGCGCGCGACGGGCTCCGGCACGAGCTCAGGGGCGCGTTCACCTCCGCCCTCCGGGTGTCCCGCGCCGTCGAGGTGACCGGGATCAGGGTGGGCGGCAACGGCGCAACCAAGACCGTGAACCTCAAGGTGGAGCGGCTCACCCAACCGAAGGAACTGCACGGCACGATGATGGTCATCATCACCGACGTGCCCGCAAGCGAGCGACATCCGACCGGCCGCCGAGATGCGCGCAGGGCCCTGGCCAAGGAAATGGCGACCGAGTTCCAGCGGGCGCAGGACGAGATCCAGTCCATCCGCGAGGAAATGCTGACTTCGCAAGAGGAGCTGAAATCGACGAACGAAGAGCTTCAATCGACGAACGAAGAGCTCCAATCGACCAACGAAGAGCTCACGACGTCGAAGGAAGAAATGCAATCGATGAACGAAGAGCTCCAGACGGTGAACCAGGAGCTACAGTCGAAGGTGGACGACCTTTCGCGTGCCAACAACGACATGAAGAACCTCTTGAACAGCACGGAAATCGCCACGCTCTTTTTGGACAGCAACCTCTTCGTGAGGCGTTTCACGTCTTCGATGGCCAACCTCATCAAGCTCATTCCGGCCGACGTAGGGCGCCCCGTCGGCGACATCGCCCGGGCCATCGACTACCCCGAGTTGCTCGACGACGTGCGCCGGGTGATCGAGACGCTCGTCCCTCGCGAGAAAGTCGTGGCGGGTCCGAGCGGGAAGTGGTTCAACGTGCGGATCATGCCCTACCGAACGATCGAAAACGTGATCGATGGTGCCGTCGTCACGTTCACCGACGCGACCGCGAGACGAGCGGCGGAGACCGAGCTCAAGCAGCAAACGAGCGATTTTCGCGGGGAAACGCGGGAATGAGGGTTTTAGTTGAGCATGTCCCTGAGCCTTTTTTCGTAGTGACGGAGGGAGGGACGGGCATACATGAATCTTGCCGCCGCGCGCCTCTTGGGGCGCGAGCGGATGCGAGGTGCGACTCGCGCTAACGACTCGCTTACGACGGATCGTGTGGCGCCAGGAAAGGGTAGGGTCGGAGGTGCTTCCCGGGTCGGCGATCGTGCACTGACCAACGACGACGCGTCGGCGGGTGCTTCGAGTGGGCTCGACCCCTTTTGCGCACATCAGGCCTCGATGTCGGGTCGATCGATTGGCCACGTTCGGCTACGATCACTGATTAACCACATACGAGGCCCGCATATTTGACGAGAAACGACTCGTCAAGGCCATGGAACTGAGTCGAAACCTCGGTTCGGGCGTGAACCCATGACAAGCGTCGGCGCGGACAAGACATTCGCCCACAGCGGCGCCAAGCTCGAATTCGATCTGAAATCGCTGCCCTTCGCCGAGGGCGATCGGATTGCCGACAAGTACGAAGTGATCCGCCTGCTCGGCAGCGGAACGATGGCTTTCGTCGTCGCGGCCAGGCACGTCGAGCTCGACAAAATCGTCGCGATCAAATGTCTACGGCCCGAGGTTCTGGCGGACGTGGACCTCGTGGATCGTTTCGCTCGCGAAGCTCGCGAGTGGGCCAAGATCGAGAACGAGCACGTCGCTAGCGTCTTCGACGTTGGTACGATGCCGAACAACGCACCCTTCATCGTCATGGAGTACGTCGAAGGCAAGGGGCTCGGCACGCTCCTTCGCGAAAAAGGCACGGCGCCCGTCGCTTGTGCCACCGAATATCTCCTCGAGGGGTGCGAAGCTCTGGCGGCCGCCCACGCAATCGGAATCGTGCACCGCGACGTCAAGCCGGACAGCCTCTTTTTGGCGCGCTCCACCCAAGGGCTGGATGTCATCAAGCTACTCGATTTCGGCATCGCGAAGCTGGCTCTGACGAGCTCGACGGTCGATGGCAGCGGTCCTCGCGTCAAGACGATGGAGTTGACGGGAACGCCGGTCTACATGTCCCCCGAGCAAATTCGAGCTTCTACCGATCTCGACGCTCGGACGGACATCTGGTCGCTCGGATGCGTGCTCTACGAGCTTCTCGCCGGCCATCCGCCGTTTGAAGCGGCATCGATCACGTTCCTCACGGCATCGATTCTCGAGCGGCCGGCGCCGTCTTTGCGTGAGCGGCGTCCCGACGTCCCCGAAGAGCTCGAAGCGGTATTGTCCCGATGCCTCGCAAAGGACCCCAACGGGCGCTTTCAAAGCGTCAGCCAGCTGGCCCATGCACTCTATCCATTCGCACCGCGTCGAGCGCAACTGACCGTCGAACGTTGCAGCCAGATCTTGAGGCACGCGGGGCTGACGCCGGCACCGTTCGTCCCACCGACGATTCCCCCACCGCACAAATCTCAGCCCGGTTTCCCGACGCCAGCGACGGCCGCGGCCAAGAGTCGGCCGCCCGCCGCGACCAAAAGCCGGCCGCCCGCCGCGGCCACCACTCGGACGACCGAGGAGGCGGCGCCTGTCGAGATGCCCTTGCCGACGGCGGCGACGGTGCGACGCTGGAAGACGGCGTTTTGGGCGGCTGTCTTCATCTTGGTCATCGCCGGAGCTCTTGCGGCGCGACGTCCAACGCTCGACGCGACGCTCGCCGGCGAGACTTCCATCGCGACGGACGCAATGAAGGCAACGCCTCCACCGGTCGTAACGGCGACAGTGACTGCCGAAGTCACCGGAAAACCCTCACTGCCCGAAGCCGATGCCCTGGAGACGCAGACCCCGCCCGCCGCCAGCGCAGTCCCGAAGTCCAAATCCAAAAAGTCCCACGCGCAGAAGGGCGCTTCGGACACGTCTCAAGAAATCGACGTCGGCTTCTAGAGCTGGCCCGCACGGCGAGGAGCCTTTCCGCCCGAGACATCGAGGCGAAGCCAAGGCGATGACGCCGCCTGAAAAAGCGTCTATAGGGAACGATGGATCACGATGCGAATCGAGGGGACCGGTGCAATGTGGGGAGCGGCTTGTTGGGCCGTTGCCTGCGCGTCGGGTTGCTCCACTTCGCCCCGAGGCTCGCCCTTGGCCGATCGCGTGTTCGTGAGCCAAGCAGGATCGAGCACGGTGGCTCTTTTGGACGGGGCAACGGGTGCTGTGGCGGCGCGCATCGAGGTAGGGATGCTGCCGCACAATCTGGTTCTCTCCCCGGACGGCCGCGTGCTCTACGCAGTGGTCGTGGGCTCGCAGGCCGTCGCCGAAATCGACGTCGCCGAGGTTCGTTTGCGTCGTACGATGCTCACGTCCCCTGTTCCCGATCGGCGTGAAGACGGAACCATCATTCAGCCTCACATCGACCAAGCGGCGTTTTCCCATAGCACTTGCTACGACTGCCACCGACCCGACGGAGCCCAGCCGAAGTACGCCGGCGATCGCCCTTTCGGACTGCTCCTCTCGCCCGACGGCCGACACCTCTATGTCTCTCATCTTCGGTCATCCCGACTCGCGGTCCTCAATCTCGAGAGCGGGGAAATCGAACGATCCGTGGTCCTCGAGGCAGCTGGTACGGCGACCGAGCCCGTCGCTCTCGCCGAGATGAACGATCAAATCTGGGTGGCGCTCCGTCCGCACCAGCCGTCGACGTTGCCCGGAGCCCTACGCCGCTTGGACGCACCCACGCTTGCTCCCGTCGGCGACGACATGCCGACGGGCGCGGATCCGGGCGCTCTCCTCGCGCTGCCAGATCGGGCTCGAGTGCTGGTGTCGAATTTTGAAACCGACACGGTGAGCGAACATGACGACGCCGGTGCCGTCGTGACGCTGGCCGCGGCGCCGGGCCCGCTCGGCCTTCTTGCGCTGCCGAACCACCAAGTGCTCGCGCTCGATTACTACTCGAACGCGGTTTCGTTCTTGGACTTCGACGCGGGGACGACCCGAACGCTGCCGCTCGAGTACCACGGCGCCCCCTACGTCAACCCGACCCACGCCGCCCTCGCTTCTGACGGGCGAAGCGCCTGGATCGTATCGAGCGGCACCGACGGGCACCTTCTCGAAATGAATCTGACGATGCAGCAGATCGTACGTGACGTATCGATAGACGGCTTGTCCTTTGGTGTGGCCGTCGTTCCCGGAAACTTGCAATGAACGCGCTCCCTTCCCCTCGAGGTGACACATGACGCTCCGTCGCTCGGTCATTCGATTCTTCTCGCTCCTGTGTCCAATTCTGGTCGCTTGTGGAAATAGCAGCGCCCCGCCGGCGGGCACGGGAACGGGCGGTGGGCCGAGCGGATCGGGCACGCTCTACGGGATCGTGACCGACATCGGAACGGGCTCGCGCCTCGCCGGTGTGAAAGTCAGCGGCGGCGGCAAGAGCGCCACCACCGACGCGCAAGGCACGTTCACGCTCACCGGCCTCGCCGCTGGCAGCGTCAACGTGTCCGTCGCCAGCGACGACTACGCGCCGGGTTATGCGACCGGTCAGGCTGGCGACAATCTTCAAGCGGTCTTGGTGACGCTGAAGAAGCACGGCGAAAAGCAATCCTACGATGCAACCGCCGCCATGACGCTGTCGCAAAAGACGGAGGCGGGACCGTACGCTCTCGTCCTCGCGCCGAACAGCCTCGAGACGACGGACACGCAGCTCACGGTCGCGATCACGCCGCTCGACCCGACCAAGGAGAGGGAAGCTTTGCCGGGAAGTCTGGTGACGGGCGGCGCGACTTCGTCGGTGCTTCTCCCCGTGACGTTCGCCGAGTTCAGCATCCTCGACTCGGCGGGCAACCGCGTGAACCTCAAATCATCGGCGAGCGCCCAGGTCGAGCTACCGATTCCCCCCTCCCTCCGATCGGCGTACCCCATCGACACCAAGATCCACTGCTACGCCTACGATCCTACGACCGGAAAGTGGGAAGACTTCGTGGAAGGAACGGTCCAGATCTCGACGGTCGACGGTACCACCCCGGTTTTGGCGGCGTCGGTGAGGCATTTCTCTTGGTACGGCGGCGCGCCGCAAGGCAACAACTGCGTCGACGTCTACGTGAGTGTCGTCAGCGCGGTCGATGGAAAGCCATTGGCGAACGCTCGCGTCGAGGCCTCTCCGGGTACCGTCGACTACACCGATGCCACGGGAAGCGCCCTCGTCCGCACCACCATCGGCGGCACCCCGTCGACCTACACCGCGTACCAAACTGGCTTCGATGTCGACGGGTCGCTGACGGGCATGCCGGGAGCCAAGTACATCGAATTCGGCAAAGTCACGGAGGACGTCGTCGGTCTCGTGCAAAAGCCATGCAGCGGTGACCCCGTACCGTCGAGCGGCCCCGCGAACGTGCGTGGATCGCAGGGCACTCCGCTGGTCATCAAGATCGGAACGATTACGAAGCTGCTCTATGAAGCCACCGCCATCCTCGTCGCAGGCGAGGGCGCGGCAGGCAACGCAACCGTCACTCTCCAGCAAGGGTTGCCCGGTCCCGATGGAAGCCTCGAAAACCCCGAGCCGGCGAGCGGCGCGATCATCACGATCACGCAGGGGGGAGGCACGCCCGTAACGCTGAGCGAGCTCGCGCCCGGCACCGGCTTCTACGCCGCCATGGCCGGCCTCACCATCACCGCCGGTCAATCCTATCTCTTGTCGATCGACGGTGACGGGAACGGTAGCATCGACGGTTCGTCCAGGATCTTCGCCGTGGGCGATCTTGCCTGGGTGAATCCGACCGAGGGCGCGACCGTATCCGCCGCGAACTTCACTGCCAGTTGGTCGGACACGGGAAGCGTAGCGGGCGCTGCGTACGCGCCCGTCTATGAGGTTTTCATGACGCAGAGCGCCTCAGGGGATGGAGCCGTTTACCTGGGCACCGACCGCCAGTTTGCAGTCACGAGCGAGATTTCGGGACAGGGATCTCCGCTCATGCCCGGCGCCTATTCCGCGAGCCTGGTCGGTTTCAGTGGCGCCTTCAGCCAAACAGGCGGCGGCTTTCAGACGTCGAACAATATCACCGGGGTGGGCGTGACCGGCCTCTTTTACAGCGTTTCGGCTACGCAGCCCACCGTGACCTTCACAGTTCAATAGAGCTATTCGGACGGCCACGGTTCGAGGTCGCGGCTCGGCGTGCCATCGCCGATGCTCGGCCAACCTCCTTGCCAAACGATCCGGTCGAGCAGCACCTGTCTACCCATCGTGGTGTCGTTGGTGCCCATCGGCGTCGCCGTCCAGGCGTGGTAGACGAAGTAATCGCTCGCGCCGAGCGGAACGATCGAGCCGTGGCCGGGTCCGACCCAGCGTTCGTTGTTGGCGAGGATGGGAGCGCCATGCTTCTCGTAGGGCCCGTAGATCGACGACGAGCGCGCGACGCCGGTGCGGTAGCGCGAGTCGAACACGTTGCCGGCGTAGAAGATGAAGTACATGAGCTGGCGCTTCACGATCCACGGCCCCTCGACGACGCCCCCCTCCCAGGTGGTCGGGTCGTTCACCAGCACCTGAGCGGGCGTCGAGCCGACGGCAAACGAGAGGCCGTCGGGCGCGAGCTCGCGCGCGAATATCGGTGTCGGCTGGGCCTGCGAATTGCCGTCGATCTTGTAAAAGAGATAGTGGCGCCCGTCGTCGTCGGCAAAGTAGGTCGCATCGATCACGCCGAGAGGATCCTGCACGAGCGGTGCGCCCACGTCGGTATAGGGACCGAGCGGCGCCGTGGCCGAAGCCGCGCCGATGGAGAGCCGACTGTTCGCGTCGAGCGCGGTGTAATACGTGACGTAGCGACTCCCCACCTGGTGGATTTCGGGCGCCCAATCGCGCGTGGCGTTGAGCGCCCAGGGTGGCCGGCCGGCGGGAAAGACTCGCGAGCCGCTGTCGTCCCAGAAGACGAGCTCCGCCGAGCGGCGTATGGGGAAGGCTCCGCCGGTGCAGACCATGTAGTAGTCGGGTGCGCTGCCTGCGATGGCGAGCACGCCGGGATCCGGGCAGCTCGTGGGAACGACCGGGTTCTGGTACGGAGGCTTGGGGGACGCCGCGCCCGAGCCCGCGGGTGCGGGGTGCAGTCGCACTTCGGGAATGATCGTTTCGGCCAATCCCGCCGAGCTCCACGCGAGGTGTACCTCGGACACGAGGTCCTTCTCGAAGTACTCGAGGCGCAGCGCCACCTGCCCTTGGGCGAGCGTCACTGTCGCCTCGTAGCGCGACAAATCGTGGAAGGCCCACTGGTCGATGATCCGAACATCGCCGATCCACAGGCGCACGCCATCGTCGGCCCTGACCACGAACGTGTAGTCGCCCGCCGCCGGCACGTCGAGCGCCCCTTCCCAGCGCGCCGAAAAGTGATCGACGCCGACGTCCGTCGCAGGCCCGCCGTTACCCCAAGCGAAGTCGACGGTCGGGTCGACCCGCTCGAGCGTGAGCGCGCCGTGGCGGCGAAAGTACGTTCCCCGCAAGCCGACCCCCGCGTCGGCGTCGACGACCACGCCGCCGCCGATCGAGTCGCGAACCGAGCGGTCTGCGACGGAGGAGCCACCGCGTGCGTCGAGCTCCGCATCGACCGTGCCCCCTTCGTGCGTGGTGGTCGCGGCAGTCTCGGGCGGCGAGCTGGTGCCGCAAGAGGTCAGCGCCAACGCCGCCCATTGCGCTACGCGCATTCCAGCGTACCAGAGCGCCTTGCGAATCGAGTCTCGACCGGCAGGCATTCGGCTCGAGGCGGAACGAAGCGTTCCCGCGCCCATGGCGATCATCACGTGACCGAACATACCGCGTCGGACATCGTCGTCTAGCCACAAACGAGGCCAATGCACATCAGCCCCGCAAGGCAAGGGCACGTGCCTCCGCACCCGTCGCCACAGGCGGCACCAAGACCCAAGAGGGCTGGGCAATTCGGGGTGCATCCGCATTGCCCCGGGGTCCCGCCGCCACCGCACGTTTGAGGCGCGGTGCAGGATCCGCAGCCTACGGTGCCGCCACAGCCGTTCGGCGCCGTGCTGCAATTTTGTCCTGGTGGACACGCCTGCTGGGCACTGAGTGGCGTGCAGCCACACACGTTCGCCATGCTCGGCGTCCCGCCCCCACATGTTTCGGGCGGCGAGCACGATCCGCAAGTGTAGTTGCCAGCACAGCCGTCGGAGACCGGGCCGCAATTCTTCCCATTGCAGGCCGCCGCCATTGACACCGGCGTGCAGCCGCACACGTTCGCGGCGCTCGGCGTCCCGCCTCCGCACGTTTGAGGCGGCGTACACGACCCGCAGCTCGTCATGCCCCCGCAACCGTCGGGCACGGGGCCGCAGTTCTTGCCCGCGCACGCCGTTGCCATCGTCGTCGGCGTGCAGCCGCACACGTTGGGCGAGCTGGGATTCCCGCCGCCGCAGGTTTGACCAGCGGGGCAATTTCCTCCCATCGCGCCGCACGTCAACATCCCCGTTGCGCAACCGTTGTCCATCGTCCCGCAATTCTTGCCGGCGGGGCACGCGGCGAGCGGCGCGCAGGTCGTCGCGCAATTGCCATTCGAGCAGACCATTCCGGTCGGGCAGTTTCCGCCAAGAGGACCACAATTGACATTGCCCCCACATCCATTGGGTACGGTCCCGCAGTTGCGCGCACCGCAGGCTGCGGTTGACACCGGCGTGCACCCGCACACGTTGGCGACCGGAGGCGAGCCGCCGCCACACGTCGCGGGCGGCGTGCAGCTCCCGCAGGCAAAGCTGCCGCCGCAGCCGTCCGGCACCCCATCGCAGTTCTTACCTGCGCACGCCGCGGCCATCGTCTTCGGCGTGCATCCACAGACGTTGCTCGGCCCACCGCCGCCACAGGTTTGTGGCGCGACGCAATTGTCGACGCACCCCAGGGTCTGCCCGCAGTTGTTGACCACGTTGCCGCATCTAGCGCCGTTCCCGCACGTCTGCGCCGCAGTTTCGGGACGGCATCCGCAGACACCCGCCACGCCGCCGCCGCTGCACGTCTGGCCCATTCCGGCGCAGGTCGTCGAGCAATCGACCATGCGGCCGCAGTTGTTCGGAGTCGGGCCGCATCTGCCGCCCATGCAGGTCGCCGACATCGCCTCTTCCGTGCATGCGTTGCAGGAGCCGGTCGCTGTGTTGCAACCGAGCGAGCACGCCATGTCGGAGCCCCACTGACCGCTGGATCCACAGGTCTGGGCGGTGCTGCCGTTGCAACGATGCGCGTTGGGTGCGCAGACGCCGCCACAGCGCCCGGTCATGGGATCGCAAATGCTCGGGCAGGTCGTGGGTGCGCTGTACGTCCCGTTGGCCCCGCAGTGTCGAGACGATGCGCCCGTCACGCAGACGTCCGTGCCGGGCACGCACTCGCCCGCGCATTGGCCGCTCATCGCATCGCAGAGGAAGGGGCAAGCTCCGGTGGGTGCGTCGATCCAACTGCCAGCGGCGTTGCAGGTCTGTGGCGTGCTGCCGTTGCACTGCTTCTCGTTCATCGTGCAGGCGCGGCACTCGCCCTTGCTGCAGGGGACAGCCGTGCAGTTGGTCACAACGCTCCAATGTCCGCTGGCATCGCACGTCTGCACCGCGTTGCCGGAGCATCGCTTCGACGGGCCAGGGGCGCACTCGCCGCCGCACTGGCTGGTCGCCGAGTCGCACACGAAGGTGCATGCCATTGCTGGTGACCAGTGCCCGGTGGCGTCGCACGTCTCGATCAGGTTCGCCGAGCCGGCAACACAGTGTGCGTTGCCCGGTTTGCATTCTCCGCCGCACGTCCCGTTGTCTGTGCACACGGTGTCGCAGGGCGTCAGCGGCTGGTTGATGCCTGCCGCGTCGCACAGAAAGGGCGTGTTGCCGCTGCAGCTTCTCGTGCCCGGAAGACATGACCCGGTGCAGGCCGTGGTGGACCCGCTGCCGCTGCACACGAATGCGCAGCGAGTCGGCGTGTCCCGCCAGATCCCCTGCAGGTCGCATTGCTGAATCACCGGCGTGAACGGATTGCAGCGCCTCTCACCGGTCGTGCATGGGGGTGCGCAACCGCCGACCGCAACATCGCAGAAAGGGAGGTTCGGCGGACACGGCGCAAGATCGTCGTAAGCGGTCCCGGTCGTGTTGCATTTTTGCGGCAGCCCGGTGTCGCTGCAGCGTGTGCTGTCCGGCTGACAGAAGGTGCCGCCTTCGCTCGAGCCGTCGCCGCCCCCGGCATCCGAATGGTCGGGCGACTGGAACTCGAGCGACGGAGGGATGCACGCCGAGGAGAGCCCGGCCACGAGAGTGAAAAACGACAGATGGCGACGCAAGCGCTCGCATCTGAATTGCAAAAGGGACCAGCGCACGGCTGCCTAGCCGAACTCTACCCAGCGCGGCTGCCATGGCCTTGGTCCTTACGGCGGATCGACGCCGATGCCGAGGGCGTGTGATGAATCGAACAGCGCCGCGAGCGACCGTGTTACTCGGCGCGGCCTTCGGCCCGCCTGCGATGCGCGACAACATGAGCCACGTTCAGGCCACTCGCGCCCGTTCTGCGATCGTCGCATTGGGTGGGGGCGTGCTGGCCCTCGTTCTGGTTGCGACCTCGGGCTACGCGCAGGGCACAGATGCCCGCTCGGCCGCAGCGCGAGAGCGGGAGCGAGCGTCGCTGTACAACGACGGCCTCGCTCTCGTGGAGGCGGGACGCTGGGAGGAGGCACTGCACAAGTTTCAGGCCGTCGTCGCCATTCGATCGGCCCCCCGTGCCCTCGTCGCGCTGGCACTCGCGCAGGAGAAAACCGGCAAGCTGACGGCTGCCAAAGGCACCTACTTGAAGACGCAAGCGGACGCTCGGGAGGCTGGCGAAGTCGAAATGGCGGAGAGGGCGAGTTCGTCGCTCGCTGCGCTCGAGCCACTGATTCCCCGGCTCGCGCTGCGGTTCGCAGCGGGGTCCCCCGATGCGGCGATCACCCTCGATGGCGTGTCGGTCATCGCGACGCCCGAAGGCATCGAGCTCGATCCCGGCCAACATCGGATCGTCGTCACGGCAGAGGGGCATCGCCCCTTCGAGCGCTCTTTCGAAGTCTCGCGGCGACAACGCAAGGAGATCCTCGTCGAGCTGAGTGAACCTGATGCCGGGGCGACACGAGTAGCGGTTCCGCAACCGGGCACAGTACCCGATCGCTCTTCCTCTTCTCGCTTTCGACCTCCGCTCCCGGTCTGGATTCTTGCTGGCGCCGGTGCGACCGCGACGGCAGCGGGTCTCATCGTTCGTTTCAACGGTCAGTCCGACTACGATGCGGTGAGCGCCGACTGCCCAGCCAGCCATTGCACCTCGAACGAGGCGATGACCCGCGGCAACGCAGCGCGCAGCCGCATGTTGGTTGGAAGCGTCATCGCGGGCGTGGGGTTGCTTACCATCGCCGGTGCCGGCGTTTGGTGGGGTTTGTCGGCTAGTTCGCCTCAACGCGTGAATCGTTCCGCAACGTTGTCCGCGCGCGTGTCCCCCTCTCTGGACGGGTGCTCGTTCCTTTTCAACGGATCCTTCTGATTCGGTCCTCATCCTGGGTCGGGCGGTAACCCGTAAGTGTTTGTCCGCTTGGTGGCTCGCTCACTCGACGGGAGCGGACTCGTCACTTCCTTTTCCGCCGCCGCACTCGAGAATGGAGCGGGAGAAGTTCGTGGTCGAACCTTCCGAGCCTGCAATGGGCTGGAGGGGCCCGCCGCGTCCACGGAAGCGGCTGGTGTCGAGGTCCCTTTGTCTCGCAGTTGGTCTTTGGCCGCCGGCGTTTCGGTTGCGATCTCGGATGGCGCCGGCAGTGGCGCGTCGCTTGGAGGGCTCGCTGGCAAATGCGCCGTCGGAGTCGGAGGAGGAGGAGGAGACGCCAATACCTGCGACAACTCACCGGAACGCGACGGCACGGACGGCCGAGCCACTTTGCGAAGCAGAGCGAGCGAGAAAAGCACGGCCGCGCCCAGCACGGCGAGTGTCCAGCGGCTTCGGGAGCGCGACCATGTAGCGACGCGCGCGTGCATCCGGTCGGGGCGCCCCGGGGAACTCAACTTTCCGCTCACGAGGCCGTAGTTCGTGGGTGGGTGCGACGACCCATGTGTGCCGGGTGCAAGGAGACCGGTGGCGCGGGGACTTTTCTGCGTGGGCTTCGCAATTGGCGCGACGCGCAGGCCCGAACTGCTTTGCCCACGTCGCGAAGCAAACGGCGCAATTGCTTCCGCGAACGCGGCAGCGTCCGAGAACCGGTGCTCGCGATCCTTCTCGAGCGCTTTCAACACCACACGTTCGAGCGCGGGGGGCACGTCGTTGCGCACCGAGCGCAAGGGCGCGGGGGCATCGGTGATGATGGCCGCCACCACGGCGGTCAAGCTGTCGCCAGAGAACGGCTGGAACCCGGTGAGCAACTCATAGAGCACGACACCGAGGGCCCAGACGTCGGCGCGGGCATCGACGCTCTTGGCCGCCCGCACTTGCTCCGGCGACATGTAGACCACCGTGCCGAGACCCGACTGCGTCGTCACACCGGGTGACGCGTCGTTCAGCACTTTCGAAATGCCGAAATCGAGGACCTTCACGATCGAATGACGGCCCTCATCGGCGAGGAAAATGTTCGCCGGCTTGAGATCGCGATGAACGATGCCCAGCCGGTGAGCCTCCGCCATGGCGTCGCACACCTGGCGCATGTAGTCGACCGCCTCTTCGACCGACAAGGCTCCACGAGCCGCGAGCTCCTCTGCGAGGTCGCGCCCTTCCAAGAACTCCATCACCATGTAGGGCGTTCCGTCCGACAAAGCGTCGACATCGAACACCCGCGCCACGTGTGGGCTTCGCAGTTGCGCAACCGCGCGTGCTTCGCGCTCGAAGCGCGCGACGGCACTTTCGGATTCCATGAGATCGGGCAGGAGCATTTTGACTGCGACCCGATGTCCGAGGCGCAGATGCGTGGCCTCGTAGACGATGCCCATTCCGCCCGAACCGATGACTTGAACGATCGAATACTTGTCCGCGATCAGGTACCCGGGACTCAAGAAATGGACGCTGACGGCCACGAACGTCAGTTTATCTCGGTAGCGGCCTGTAGCTTGCGACCAGGTACCCAAAACATGTCGAACCAACGACCGATGGCGGCGCCCGCTCGAGGCGCCTCCGGCCAGAGGCTGCCGCTGGAACAGTTCAGGCGCCGATCGGAAGCTCGGCGGCGAGCGCGATCACAAGCATCCGCTGCTGTTCTTGAACATGAGCTGCAGCGTCTGATGAAGGTAACGACGCCAGTTCCCCCATTCGTGTCCCCCGGTGCTGTTCACATAGAGGGTCTTGACGCCGGCGTTGTTGAACATCGCCGTCATGGTCGTGGCATTGCCGGTGATGGCCGTATCGCCGGTGCCGATGGCTATATAGAGTGGCACATCGAGTAGGCGGTTGGTCGTAGGCGAATCGGTCAGGAGGGAACCAAGGGCCGTCTGGTAGCCGGTCAGGTCAGGCGCGGTGCTCGCGCCATAGGCGGCGCTGAAAACGTAGGACTCGCTGAACAGCGTATCGATGTTCGGAAATGCGGTCTGCAGCGTGACGTACCCACCTCGTGACAAGCCGGCCATGGCCCGCGCATGTCGGTCGGCGATGGTTCGGTAGTCCGCATCGATTTTCGGGATGATCGCATTCTTGAACTTGGGTGTGCAGCCATAACTATTCTTGATATTGGCCGTCGTCGGTGCATCGAGCGGACCGCAATCATCGGTGTACGGGGTCACGATGATCATCTTGACGGCTTTGGCTGCTGCAATCAGGTTATCGAGCATCAAGCCGGCATAACCGCAGCTGGGGAGGTTGGCGGTCGTCGCCGTACACGTCCAGGTCTCGTCCGTGTCGGTCGTCCCATGAATGAGATAGAGAACGGGGTAGCGGTCGGTGCCGGTTTCGTATCCGGGAGGCGTATAGACCTGCATCCGCTCCTGACCGACGGGCACCTCGGGAGATCTTTGTTGTTGTGAGGTCCGTGGAATGGTGGGACCCACTGGGTTGTTCGAAGCCGGCCAATTGAAATAGACCGGCGTGACCGTGCCGTGCGGGACGTTGGTGTTCGCGTAATACGACGTGTCCGTAAGTCCGAGCAGGGTCTCCAAATTCGCGGAGGTCGGACATACGCCCGATGAACCCGAGCCGTCCGTCTGCGCGCCATCGTTGCGTGCGTCGGTCGTGTTGCCGTCGAGCCCCTGCGAATCGCCCGTCGCACCGCCGTCGAGGTTTTGTGCGTCGGTGGTCGTACTGCCGTCGGGATTCTGTGAACCGGACGCGTCCTCCGTCGTGCTCCCGCCGCCACCAGCCCCGCCCGTACCGGTGGTCCCTGCTCCTTGCCCCGAATTATCCGCACCGGAGCACGCCGAAATCGCCATCGGCAATACGAACAAGGCGAGCCACCCGGAGCACTTGCTGTTTGAATTCATAGGACCTGCCTTCTAAGAATGACGAACGAACCGGACGGTTCAAGGCGACCGGGCGACATCTTGCCTTCGCAGGATGCGAAAGTCACGTCGATTCGATCCGCATCTCTGAGTCGAGAGCGTCGAGCGCCGTCTTGGCTTACGTCGTCGTATCGCCAAGCCGGAAACTTTCACCGTGCACCCTGGCTGCAGCGATCCAACGATTTCGCGACGCGATCTTGCTCGTCCGGACGCGTGGTAAACTCGAGCTCCTATGCAATGCGCGGTTCACGGATTGGCGACGGCGCCCGACGGGCGTTGCGTTGTTTGTCGCCGGGAGGAACGCGCTCGGCAAACTCGCGGACACCGATCGCTCGGCGCCGTTCTCGTGGCGGGTGCGGCGATGCTGTGCGTGCTGGCGATTGCGCCGCGCCTCATTCGCCGTGACGCAGCCGTGTCGGTGGTTCAACCCGCCAGGGTCGCCGAGGAACTGGTAGCGAGCGCCGACACGGTTCAAACCATCGTGCCGGGGACCGACACCGCTCAGCCGATGCATGCTTCTCCATCACGTGAATCCGTTCTTTCTCTTACACAGGCGGGGTCTTTGGGCGCTGCGGTGCCACAACCGTCTGGACCTGCCCCTCCCAAAACATCGCCGCCGGCGGCGCCGTCGGCTGCGCCGCCGAGCGGAGAGCAGATCCAGGCTGCGCTCCGAGGTGTTCCGATCGTGATGTTCAGCACGTCTTGGTGCCCAACGTGCGCGCGCGCACGTTCCTTCTTGCAGGCCAACGGCATCCCGTACGCGGAACGCGACATCGATCACGACAACGCGGCACTCCAGGAACTGAAGCACAGGTCAGGCGATACGCTCATCCCAACGTTCGACATCGACGGCAAGATGCTCCGATCGGGGTTCGATCCGTCTGCCATCGCGAGCACGTTGGCCGCTTCGGTGGAGCGGCGTCTCGGCGTGAGCGGGATACGCGTGCGGTTCGCCGAGAGGTGAGCTTCGTCCACGCTTCCCCCCCAGGTCTCTACGAATTTCACCAACACCGGACAAGCCGCTGTCCATCGTGTAGGCGAACCATCCATACGCGCGCCGTCGTGGCACCTGGTGAAGAGCGATGCTCACAGGAGCGCCGCTTTTTCCGCTTTTCCATATAGAAGAAAGAAGCTCAGGAAATTGGGAAGAGCGCCGATCATGATGTTATCGGTCGGAGTCGGGGGATGGCTCTCAAAATGTCGGTGGTTTCATGATTCGGGGGATACGCGGTGTTTGCGGCGCCCTTGCCTGTGCCTCCCTGCTCGTGGGATTGGCGGCGTTTTCCGGATCGCAACCGACTCTCGACGACGCTGCGAAGTCTTCGGCGGGGGATCCCGCGCTCGAAACGCCAGCGCAAAAGAGCGTTGCCGAGAGCGAGACGAGGGATGCTCCCGCGCCGAGCCCTTATCGATTCGTCAAGACGTTCGACATGCAGTCCTTTCGTCGCGGCAACATCCATACACACACCAACCGCAGCGATGGCGACAGCTCGCCGGGGGCCGTCTACGCTTGGTACCGAGACCACGGCTACGATTTCGTCATCGTCACCGACCACAACAAATTCACCAACCCGGACGAGTGGCGGTCGGTCGAGACCCCCTCGTTCGCCATCATCGGCGGAGAGGAAATCACGATGCGAGGCGCCGGGCGCCAGGTGCACGTGAATGCCCTCTGCACTCGTCAACGTCTCTCGGGCGGCAGATTCGCGACGGCCGCGGCCGCGCTTTCGCACGGTGTGGGTGGGGCTCGCCGCGCCGGCGCGGTGGCTCTCATCAACCACCCTAACTTCAATTGGGGCCTGCAGTTCTCCGATCTTTCGGCCGCGGCAGGCGCGAATCTCATCGAAATCGAAAGCGGGCACCCCTCGGTTCACACCGAGGGGGATCGTTTGCATCCTTCGCACGAGGACCTGTGGGATGCATCGCTCACCGCCGGGCTCGATTTCATGGGTGTGGCCGTCGATGACGCTCACCACTTCAAGCACGGGCGCGAGGCTCCAGGGAAGGCCTGGGTCGAGGTGTCCGCCGAAACGCTCGACGAAACGTCGATCTGCAGCGCGCTCGAGAGCGGCCTTCTCTATGCCTCGACCGGCGCAAAGTTGCGGCGCATCGCCGTCCAAGAGGACACCTACACGGTGTGGCCGGACGAAGAGGGCTCCGAAGTAACTTTCGTCGGCGCTTGTGGGCGAGAGCTCGCCCGCACCACCCTCGTTCCCGGCGAACCGTCGATCAGCTATCGGCTGACGGGCTCGGAAGGCTATGTTCGAGCGCGCATCCGCACGCCTGCGGGCAAGCTCGCATTTACCCCTCCGGTGCGGGTCAGCACCGAGACACGCACTCTACCCGTAGCCCACGTCGCGGAGACAGCTTCGCGGCCGCCGGGCTAAAGGGCCCATTCGCGATCGGCGGGGTTGTGGGCGGAGGTCGGCGTCAAGGACCGCCGAGGAGAACCGTAGTCCGCGTGACGAGGTAGTCCCGCGGCGAAGGCCCCCACTCGTGCACTGCCTACATTGTCCTGTCAGGAGAGAAGATGCGAACGACGAAGAATAGACTGAACGAATTCAATGGGACGCTCGGCTGTGCGATAGGGCTGCTCGGCGTGGGGGCAATCGTGGCTGCGTGCAGCGGCTCGGGCAATAGCAGCGAATTTCAGGCTGGTGCCGGCGGAGGTACTGGCACGAACACCGGATCGGGCGGAGCCACCTCCACCACTGGCTCCGGCGGAACGGGCGTTATCATCGGTACCGGCGGTACCGGTGACGGCGGCGTTACCGATGGTCCGAACCGCGACACCGGGGACGCGTGCGGATCGTCGACGATCAAAGCCGAAAACAAGATCGTGAACATCCTGCTCGTCATCGACAAGTCGGGGAGCATGATGTCGACGCCCACGGGCTTCTCCACCGACAAGTGGTCGGCGCTGAAGACCGCGCTCTCTGGCGCCCTCGACCAAGTGAAGGGGGGCATCTCGTTCGGCCTGGAGCTCTTTCCGAATAGTTTGACGACGCCCATCTCGACCAATTGCGTCGACGACTGTTGGGACATTCCTCCCGGCGATAGCGCGGTGGTGGTTCCTGTTGGACCCGGGACGACGACCGTCCCACAGATCGTCGCGCAACTCGGGCCGGCACCAGCCGGAGGCACGCCGACCGCGGCAGCCCTGAAGTCGGCGGCGGATTACTTCACCACGGGCGCGGGAGCATCGCTGATGGGAGACAAGTACGTGCTGCTCGCGACGGACGGTGGTCCCAACGGCAACGCGATCACCTGCACCGCAACGACGTGCACGAAGAACATCGACCTGCAGAGGTTCACGTCGAACTATTGCGACAGCGCCTCCACCGGCGGCGATCCCAACGCACCCAAGAATTGCCTCGACGACCAGGCGACGGTTGCCCAGCTTTCCGCGATGGCGACGGCCGGCCTCAAGACGTTCGTGGTCGGCATTCCCGGGACCGAGCTCTACACGAACGCTCTCGACGCAATGGCCGTCGCAGGCGGCGTTCCTGCCTCGACGACGAGCCCCAAGTACTACGCCGTGTCCGCGATGGGCGGCGTCGCGGGCCTGCAGCAGGTCTTCGAGGCGATCACCAGGCAAGTCATCACCAGCTGCCGCCAGCAGCTGCAATCGAGCCCGCCGGACCTGTCGCTTCTCAACGTCTACGTGGACGGGACGCTCGTTCCAAAAGGAGGCGCCAACGGCTGGACGATCGACACGAGCACCTCTCCGCCGACCATCGTGCTCGAGGGCACGACGTGCATGGGGGTCCAGATGAACGGTGCCATGAAGATCGAGGTCGTCTACGGCTGCCCGACGGTCATCGTGAACTGACGCAGCGCCACGCGAGGCGTGGCGAGACGCGGGAACTGGCGCAACGCGGCGCGCTTTACTTGATGCCCCCCTTCGGGCGCTCATCGGGCGCGAGATCGTCGTTGTGCCAGTAGGTGTCGCTCTTGCCGGCGTCGTCCGTGAAACCGACGGTCGGGATCTCCCCCTCGATGGCGGTGGCGCCCTTGGGCACATCCTCTTTTTTCACGCAGGAGAAGTTCATGAACACCTTCTCGCCCGGTTTGACCGGACCGGCGAAGATTTCGCCCGCGCACGTCAATTTGTGGCGCGGCTTGTCGCCGCCGGAGACGTCGATCTGCTTGCCGGCCTTGTCGTAGAAGTAAACGACGATCTTGCCATAGAGGATCTCTAGCTTCGCGTTGTTGATGATCTTGAAGGTCGGGCCTTTGTCTCCGATCTTGTTGTTCCACGAGACATCCATCATCCGCGTCTTGCCCTTTGCCTTGCAGGGGTCGTCGAACGTGCCCTTGCCCGTCGAGCCGTCGGGGCATGGGTGAACCGGCTTCTTCTCCACTGCGCTCGCGACGGGAGCGCTCGGGGGAGGGGTCGACGCCGTCGGAGTCGGCTGGCTCGCGGTCGGCGCGGCCGGTTTCGCTGTCTCTTGCTCGCAGCCGATCAAGCACGCCGCGAGAGCGGCGGCGCCGAACGTTCCGATCATCCTCGATGTGCTCGACATGGTCACCTCCACCGCCGGCACCCGAGCCGGCTTGCCCAAGTGGGCCCGGCGGACGCTACCCTAAGCGACGGACAATCTCCATGACGTCGGAACGGGGAGCCATGAAGTGGTTCTTTCGGCGAGCACAACGCCGCCGTGTTCGGGGCTCTTCAGAAGACGATGACTTCCGCGCCCGAGTCGAGCTTGCACGCGCCGTTCTGAGGATTCCCGCCGGTCCGTATGATTTCTGCGGGGGCCGGCTCGCGGTAGGCGCCCGTCAACTCGATGTCGACCATCCGCAAGATCGCGCTGTCGAGCTTGGTGACGAAGTAGCAAGGAATCGAGGGCTCCTTGTGCGGCCCACCGATGCCGGAGTCGTTGGTGAGAAACAGGTAGCGGCCAAGGGTCATCTGCGCGGCCGTCCGCATCGTGAGCTCGGTGAATTCATCGACGCCGCTCGATGCAACCGGATAGATGTGGATGCCCTGCGCGCGCGCCTGTCCAATCGCGGCCGCCATGGCCGACGCATTTTGGACGTGATGTGGAGCGTCGGCGACCCAGAACGCGATCCTCGCCGTGGCCGCGTCGGTGCGCCATGCGAACTGCGCCATGGCGCCGAGCCCGCGTTCCGGTGACTCGGGGAAGTCGCCGCCGCCGTTCGCATTCTGCGCCGCCAAGTTGTTCTGGAACACCTGCGCATCGAAGGAAAAATCGAAGGACCTAACCAAGTACTCGTCGCCCACGTCGCGATAGACGACGAGCGACCAGCGCGGTGCCGCATTGGGATAGTTGTTTTTGAGGGTGTTGGAGATGGCGAGAAACTCGCTCTTCAAGTAGGCAATTTCGTCGCCCATGCTGCCAGTCGTGTCGATGACGAACGAAATATCGAGCGTGGTCCGCGGGCCAGGTGCGACGAGGGAGGCGTCGTGCGCCGCTGCGTAATCGGCATCGGCAATGGGCAAGAGACCCGGAAGCTGCTCTGCCTGCAGTGTGGACCTATAACCCATGAAGCGGCTGATGTTGCGATTGTCGTCCCAAACACCGGCGGTCAAGATTCCCGACTGGATGACCGGAGGAGGGCTTGCGCCCGCATCGTCAGCACCGGAGCTTCCACCGCCGCCTCCGGATCCTCCGGCACCCGCGGTCGCTCCCCCGCCCGTCGTGACCCCGCTCGTGCCGGGCGCGAGTCCCCCGCTCGTCGAGCCGGTGCCGGCGGACGTCCCGACGTCGCTGCCCGGTCCTCCTGAACCGACAGTGCTGCTTCCCGCGACGACGGTCGAGCCCTCGGAGCCGCCCGTGCCCGAGCCGGTGATCGTGTCTTTTGGCGCGGCAACTTGCGACGAACCATCGGAAGAACCGCAAGCGAAAACCAGAGCAGAGAAAGGGATCGACATCCAGGTCTTGAAGTAAGCGCGCATGGCAGCCTCCGCATCTGGCTGTTGTGCAGTACGCATGCCACGGTCAAAAACGGGCACCCGCACGGGGATCGCGAGCTTAAGTAGGCGTCGCTGTGCCAGAGTTGTGCCGCGCGCGACAGATTTGGCCGAGTGTGCCACGGTGCCAGCAAGCCCCGATGCCGGCTACGACGGACGAGGCGCCACCGAGACTGGGTACACAAAACCCTCGCGGTCGTCCCCTTTGCACAGTGTTCAGGTGCCGCGAAATCCGTTACCGAAAAGTGACGTTCACCAGCGCGAATTCCCTTGCCGAAAAGTATCGACCCAGCCGTTGAGGCAGGGCGAAAGGAGCGCGTGTTGATTCGTACGTTATGGTATGTGTTCCCCTGGGGCCTCGAAGACGTTGGCAAAGCTCGCGGCACAGAAATAGGGAGCACGTATGCGTTACTTTCTTTCTACGGCTCTTGGTCGTTTGACCAGCGGTTTTCCGGTGGGCCTTGTTCTGGTGGTGGCCGGCTGCAGTAGCGTAGGCGAAGGCGACGTCATCCGCGGTTCGGGTAGCGGGGGGGGCCAAGGCAGCAGCGGGAGTTCGAGCACCACCGGCATGTCCGCCGGGAGCAGCGCAAGCACTTCGACCGGCGCTGGCCAAGGCACCGGTGGGAGTGGCGCGGGCGGTGCGACCGCTGGCAGCAGTGGATCAGGATCCGGTGGAGCGGCAGCAGGAGCCGACAGCGGTCGCGGCTCGGGCGGCGGGGGGGTCTCCGACGGCGGTGGCGTGTCGGGCCCGATCGTCCCTGCACAGGGCGCTCTCTTGGGTGCGTTCGTGGGCACGGGCACCGTGGCTCAGCTCGAGACGACGATCGGACGCAAGCTGGCGATCACCCATTCCTACTCTATGTGGACGGCCGATTTCACGACGCGCATCGCGACGAACCTGGCGGGCGGAAGGGTTCCGCTCATCACTTGGGAGCCATGGACGAACAGCGTCGGCATCCCGCTCGACGACATCATCAACGGCGTGCACGACGCCATGATTCAGATGCGCGCGCAGGCGTCCAAGAACGTGGGCGGCAACTTCTTCTTGCGCTGGGGGCACGAGATGAATGGCAACTGGTATCCATGGGACGGGTTTCACAACGGGGCCAATGCCGCCGGCCCGGCCAAGTACGTGGCGGCCTATCGTCACATTCACGATATCTTCACGTCGGTCGGAGCCACCAATGTGCTCTGGGTTCTCTGTCCCAATTCCGACAACGTTCCCAACGACGCGTGGAACCAGTGGACCGCCTATTACCCGGGCGACACCTATGTCGACTGGATGGGGGTAGACGGATACAACTGGGGGGACATCCTGCCCGCATCGGGATGGCGTCCGTTTTCAATGATCTTCGGAACCCTCTATCCGACGATGGCAGCGACGGGTAAACCGATCTTGATTTCAGAGACCTCGTCGGCCGAAGCAGGCGGCGACAAGGCAGCCTGGATCACTGGGATTCTGCCCGCACTCCGGGGCTCCTTTCCCGCCATCAAGGGTCTCGTCTGGTTTCATATCAACAAAGAAACCGTTTGGACGGTCGATTCCTCTCCCGCCTCGGCGGCAGCGTTCGCCACGATGGCGACCGACCCGTACTTCAATCCTTGAAGCGCGAGACGCGGCTCGTCTCGAACCCGGGCCGGACGCTCGTTCGGCGAGACGACGACGACTTCGCGTGACCGGACAAGCGCTGGAATTGCTGGCCCAAAGTGCGATTTTGACCACCTCGCCGCCCGGCTGGCTGCCGTTCCCGGCGCGGCCACCGTTTTTCTGGCCATTCGGCGCGAATTTAAGTCAAAATTGACACATGGCGTGTCCGCTCGCTCTCGCGTAACGCATGGCAAGATGTGTCAGAGGCAGTTTTTTCGCGGAATACGTGCGAATGATCCGTCGGCGGAAGGACGTCGATTGGGAGCGCAGGCTCCCGGCCAGAGACCTTGCTTACCTGAAGCAGCGCATCCTTCCCGACGATTGGTATCCGATGGAGACGTTCGAGCGGCTCGGGATCGCGATTCTATCGGGGTTCGACGGAGCAAATCTCGACGCGGTGCGGGCTTGGGGGAGGTTTTCTGCTTGCCAATACAGCGCCGAGCATACCGATCTCGTCGCTCTGAACGATCCGGTTGAATCGCTCATGCGGCTCAAGGTGATGCGCAGCACGCTGTTCAACTTTCCCGCGTTCGACATCCCCACGCTCATCGAGTTCGACACTCAGGTGGCTGTCACGTATCACATGGGTCCCACGGCGGAAGAAGCCGCCTGCTACCAGACGATGGGTTTCTGCGAGGAGGTGCTCTCACTCTCCGGCGCGACCGACGTTTTTGCCATTTTTCAGGAGCGCGCTTGGGCTGGGGATCCGCGGACGCTATTTTCGCTTCGGTGGAGATAGTCCTAGGTCGGCCAGAACTACGCGTCCACCCGCCTCCCTCAAGTCCACTTCTTCGGCAGGTGCGTTATCAGAAAATCGTGGAGCACACGGACGCGTGCGAGCCTGTGGCGCGCGGAGGGCGAGACGATGTACAAGGCGCCGCCGCTCATCGCATACTCGGGCAGGACGCGCACCAGCTCGCCCCGCTCGACGCGCGTCGCCGTGCTCAGCACCGGCAAGAGAGCGATGCCTGCGCCGGCTTGCGCGGCCTGTGTGAGAAACGGGAGGTCGTCCGCCGCGACGGGACCTGTCACCTCGACGCTCTCGTCGCCTTTCGGACCGGTGAGCCGCCAAATGCTCTTGCCCGCTTCGGGGCGATACAAGAGACAGTCGTGTCGGGACAGCTCGCGCAATTCCTTGGGTGTGCCGCGACGCTGTAGGTACGCTGGGGCGGCGAGCACGTGAAAATCGCTAGGCACGAGCTTGCGTACGACGAGCGACGAGTCCTTGAGGCGCCCCGACCGAAAAGCAATGTCGATCCCCTGCTCCACGAGATCGACCGATTGTGACGTGAGTACGAACTCGACTCTGATCTTGGGATACCGGCGCACGAACTGCACGATGATGTCGGCCAAAAACCGCGTCGCGAAAGCGGGAACGGCGGTAACGCGCACGACCCCTTGCGGCTCATGCCCCATTTCCTGGACCTGCGCCGTAGCCTCGCCGACGAACGAAAGAGCGTCGCGCACTCGTTCGAAATACGCGCGCCCGGCGTCGGTGAGCCTCAGGCTGCGCGTCGTCCGTTCGAGAAGCCGCACGCCGAGTTCTTCCTCGAGCCGAGCGACGCCACGGCTCACCGATGACTTTCGCAATCCAAGGCTTCGGGCGGCCGCGGTGAAGCTCGACGTCTCGACCACGCGAACGAAAAGGGCGACGCGGTTCAAGTCCATTGTCGCTCGCAGTGCAACGAAGTGTTACTCATTTCCCATCTTGTTCCTTCGAGGGCGACAATTACCATCCATCCAGATTCCTTACGGAAAAACAAGATGACCCCCGCTACCGCAAGGATCTCGATCGCGGTCCGCATACTCATGGGAGCGCTCCTCCCCGTCATGGCCAGCTGCGGGCAGAGCGCGGACGATCGACCGACGAGTTGGTCGTACATCTCGACCACGATCGTTCAACCGAACTGCGCGACAGCCAACTGTCATGCGACGATCACGCAGCGGTCGGGTGTCGACCTCTCCAAGATCAAGGAGGGATACGAGGTCCTGCTCAACGGCCATTTCGTGAACGTCGACGATCCCGGCGGCTCGCCCCTCCTGTTGCTCTTGCGCGGCGTTGGCAACCGCCGCATGCCGCCCGATTTCGCGCTACCCAACGCCGATATTGAGCTCATCGAGCGGTGGATCGCGGCGCGTGCTCCGTATGATGGTCCCGGGTTGCCGGCGGTGTCGCCATGACGCATCGCCACGTCGTGGCTTGGCTCGTGCTCGTCCTTGCTTGGATCGCTCCGCGGGGCGCCGAAGCCTATCCCCAGTTCCAATTCTCGAGTGGGACCGAGCGCTGCGCCGATTGCCATTTCGCACCCGCGGGCGGAGGGCTGATCAACATGTGGGGGAGGAACGAAGCGGGCGACACACTGAGCACATTCGGCGGCAACGGGGGCTTTCTGCACGGGCTGTGGACGCCGCCGAACTGGCTCGCGCTCGGCGGTGACCTTCGTAACGCCTTCATTCGCAACGACGTCGGCGGCGCTGCCTCGCCCGAGTACGCCGTTTTTCCGATGATGGCCGAGCTCTACTTGAGGGGAGAAATCCCCGACACGGGCCTATCGCTTTATGTCGCCGGGGGCTATCGCGGCAACGTTCGCTCCGGGGAGACGGGCGCCGGAAACCTCGAAGCGTTCATCTCGCGCGAGCACTACGTCATGTGGAAGAAGGCGAGCGCGAAGGCTGCGCCTTACGTGCGCCTCGGCCGATTCTATGCGCCCTTTGGACTGCGATTGGTCGAGCACATCGATTACGTTCGCCGATACAACCGATATAACCTCTACGAGGAAACGTATAACCTGTCCGGCGGCTACCTCGACAAGGACTGGGAGGTGCACGTCACGGCCCTGACGTCGCCTCCCGACAGCTTCCCGAAATCACTGGGGGCGTCGGGCACGCATGGTTCGGGAGCGGCGGCGTACGGCGAGAAACGGTTTCTCTCCATGGCCGCGCTCGGACTACAGAGCCGCTTCACGTCCAACGAGGAGCAGACTTTCTGGCAATGGGGCGGCATCGGCAAGCTGTGGATCGAGAAAGCCAAGCTGCTCTTCATGGGCGAGCTCGACGTCGGGCATCGCGCGGTGAAGTTCGGCGGCGGATCGGCGACGCAGCTCGTGAGCTACCTCGGCGCGACGCTGGTTCCCCTCCAGGGTCTTTTTGTCGGCGTGGCCCACGAGCGTTACCAGGAGGATCTTCACATTTCGCGCACCGCGCGAAACGCCTTCGATCTAGAGGTGAACTTCCTACCCTTTGCCCATTTCGAATTCATCGCGCTCGGGCGCTACCAGCTCGTCGGCTCGGGCCAATCCGACGGCCAGCCGGCCAGGATGGCGATGCTCCAGTTTCACTATTACCTCTAGCGGTGGATGTCATGCTCTCGTTCCGCCACCTCCTCTTGTCGGCCTGCTTGCTCGGCCCCGCTGCGTGCGGGCCCGACGTGCCCGCGCATCCCGGGTATGAAGCGGACGTAAGACCGATCTTGGCCGCCCGCTGTCTCCGCTGCCATTCGCCGCAATACTTCGCGTCGAGCGGCACCGACCCCTACGATTTTTCGAATTACGCTTCGGCGATTCAATACGCCCAGCGCATGCCCGATGCGATCAAGAGAAGCGCACGGCGCATGCCGCTCGGCGCGCGCGCGCTCGACGATTGGCAGATCCAGACCATCGAGAACTGGGCCAACGAAATGCCGCCGAGCCCGTGACGCTCCGACGGGGCGTTTTGGGCGGATGACACGAGGCTAGGGCGCTGCTGTCTCGCGGAGCGGCCCGCGGGTTAAGGCGGGGCGCCCCAGACGACGGTACCGTCTTGGACGAGAACGACATGGTCCCAGGTCGAAACGGTGGTCTTGGAATTGTCGAAAGAGTAATCGTTGCTCTGCGTGTAGATGTCGGTCGACTGATTCGGCCCGTTGATGCTCGTTCGACGTCGAGTGAGTGGGGCGCTCGCAAGATGAAGCGCGCTAAAGACAGACGTACGTCGTGATCCGCATTCCGAGCTCGTCCATCCTGGCGAAGCCGGTGGCGGGGATGGTGAGCGTGACGTCCTGCCACTGGCCGGAGACGAGCGTGATCGGCGCGTTCGGCGTCTGGACGAAGTCGCCGCCGTCGATGCCGTAGAGGAGCGCGTGCGCGCGGCAGCTCGCATCGGAACGCCCCCCGATGACGAGCTTCACTTTCGCGCTCACGTGAAAGCTCGAGTAGTCGTGCTCGGCGAAGAGCACGCTCACCTCGTAGTATTGCGCAGCGTCCGTGAACGGGATGACTTCTTTCATACTGCCGGCGGTCGGGTTCCCATCGCATGCGAGAAACGTGTTTCTGGCGGCGCCGGCGGTGTCGATCGGGCTGAACGGCGGGCGCGACCACTTGTCGCCCGCACGAGGATCGACGAGCGCTTCGTCGATCGAGGTCGCGTCGTCGAATTGCCATTGAGCAACGATGTTCGTGTTGGCAGCATCTCTGATGACGACGTTGTCGATCAGAACGATCGCGGTCGTCGTGGTGCCAGCGTCGCTCGATCCCGCGTCTGTGGTTCCGGCGTCGTTCGCCCCGACGAACTCGTCGGGGCAGTTCACGGGGCCGGCTTCGGCGCCATCGGTGCCGCTGGCATCGGCGGCGGATCCCGCGGCGCCGTCCGTCTTGCCGGCGTCCGCGCTGCCCCCGCTGCCGCCCGTCGCACCCGCGGCGCCGCCGGTTCCCGCGCTTCCGCCCGTGGCGCCGCCGGTTCCCGCGCTTCCGCCGGAGCTCCCAGCGCTTCCGCCGCTGCTCGTGGTGCTGCTCGTGCCGTTGGTGCCGGTGGAAGACGATCCCGCTGCCCCGGCACGAGTACCTCCCGCGCCGGTCGACCCGCCCGCCGTGTTGTCGTCACCCGAGCATCGTACGAGGGCGAGCGAGGCACCGAGAACGATCAAAAATTCGAGCTTCGTCGAGTGTTTCATCCGTCGATCCTTTTGCAACGATGCTGCTATGTCTTTAGCGATCCGTGTCGCAACCTAGCGCGGGTTTCGACGCGAGATGCGGACAATCGCAGTCAACTTCCTATCTTGACCATGATTCTGGTTGCTTCTGTCGACGAGTGGATACAAACAAAAGTGTCAGCTCGTATCCGCAAGCGGGACACAGCATGGGACGCCATCGACTTCTGTCAGCGTGGGGAGCTCTGTCGGCCGCCCTCGTGATCGCGTGCGGAGATGGCCGTACTCCCGAGATGGAGCTCGGGTCGGTCGCACGCGCCGTCTCCATTCAAAAGTCCTACCCCCGCAAGATCTTGGTCCACATGATGCCCTGGTTCCAGGTCGGCGGGCAGCACTGGTCGATGAAATCGCGCAACCCCGCCACCGGGATCGCCTCGTGGTATGCACCGATGATCGGCGAGTACAGCTCGCGTGACGCCGTCGTCATCGAATACCAGCTCTTGCTCATGAAATACGCGGGCATCGATGGTGTCTTGGTGGACTGGCCGGGGCTGGCCACCGCCAACGATCTGCCCCAGAACAAAGCGAACGCCGAC
>Ga0075425_100000843_pt1 | contig 29308 bp, 29 predicted proteins | sample SoiMethybrSBSTD4_FD_75300 | JGI IMG/M metagenome (GOLD analysis project Ga0075425, IMG submission 75300) | Bulk soil microbial communities from a Populus tree surrounding site in Tennessee, USA - Soil MetaG P. TD hybrid SBSTD4 | ecosystem: Environmental > Terrestrial > Soil > Tree plantation...
GCCGGCGTCGGCCGCGATCGACCATCGCACGTTTACCGATCAGATCCGCGAGCTGGCGCTGTCGCCGGACGGAAAGAAGCTCGCCTTCATCGTCCACGGCGAGATCTTCTCCGCGTCGGCGAAGGACGGCGGCGACGCGGTGCGGCTGACCAACACCGCCGGAGAGGAGGCGGAGCTGGCGTGGTCGCCCGACAGCCGCAAGATCGCCTACCGGTCTGATCGCGATGGCACGAACCACCTGTTCGTCTACGAGTTCGCGACCGAACGCGAGACGCAGCTGACCACCGGCAGCGGCCGTGACGATCAGCCTCGCTATTCGCCGGATGGACGCTGGGTCGGCTTCCAGCGCAACTCGCGCGAGCTGCGCGTCATCGATTCGATGTCGAAGCAGGAGCAGCTCGTCGCCACCGGCGCGTTCGACGTGCCGCCGATGCCCGACCAGCGCGACTTCACCTGGTCACCCGACTCGAAGACGATCGCGTTCACTACAACCGGCGCGCGCGGCTTCACCAACGTCTCGGTCGCGACTGTCGACGCCGGGCCGTCGAGCGCAAAGCCGATCACCTTCCTGGCGAACTCGTTCGGCGGCTCGGTTTCGTGGAGTCCGGATGCGACCTTCCTGATCTACGCGACCGGTCAGCGGACCGAGCCGGGGCAGGCGATTCGCATCGACCTGGTCCCGCGCACGCCGAAGTTCCGCGAGGACCAGTTCCGCGACCTGTTCAAGGAGGAGCAGCCGAAGAGCCCGCCGGCCGATCAACCGAAGCCGGCTGCCGACACGACGACAGCTCCGGCTGCGACAACCCCGCTGCCGCGCGTCCCGACACCGCACGTCGACATCGTCTTCGAGGACATCCGGCGCCGCGCGAGCGTGTTGCCCGTCGGTATCAATGTCGAGGGTCTCTCGATCAGCCCGGACGGAAAGTCTCTGCTGGTGATCGGCGCCGCCGCCGATCAGCGCAATCTCTACGTCTACTCGCTCGACGAGCTGGCGAAGGAGCCGGCGGTGGCGCGTCAGTTGACGTCGACGCCGGGATCGAAGGGCAGCGCGTGGTTCACGCCTGACAGCAAGGAAGTCGTCTACCTCGATCGCGGCCGCGTGTTCAACGTCACGCTCGAGAAGCGCGAACCGAAGCCGGTCGCCGTGAGCGCCGAGCTCGACGTCGACTTCTCGCGCGAGAAGCTCGAATCGTTCCGGCAGGCGTGGACCTATCTCCGCGATCAGTTCTTTGACGAGCAGATGAACGGCGTCGACTGGAATACGGTCCGCGCCGCCTACGAGCCGCGTATCAAGGGGGCGCGGACGCCCGACGAGATGCGGCGCATCATCTCGCTGATGCTCGGCGAGCTGAACGCGTCGCACATGGGCATTTCGGCGCCGCCGGGCGAATCGCAGACGGCAACCGGCCGCCTGGTGGTGGATGTCGATCGCGCCGAATACGAAACCGCGGGCCGGCTGCGCATTACCAACGTCGTGCCGCTCGGTCCCGCGGCGCTCGCCGGCATCAAGCCTGGCGAGTATCTCGTCCGCGTCGACGGGCACGCGATTGGACCGCGCGTGAACCTGGACGCGCTTCTGAGCCACACCATCGATCGGCGTGTACCGGTGTCGGTTGCCGCAGGTCCATCGGCCACCCCGCGCGACATCGTCGTCAAGCCGGTCAACCAGACGACCGAGAAGGGGCTGCGCTATCGGCAATGGGTGGAGCAGCGCCGCGAGTATGTCGCGAAGGCGAGCGGCGGCCGCCTCGGCTACGTCCACATGTACGACATGTCCGAGACGGCGCTTGCGCAGCTGATGATCGATCTCGACGCGGAAAACCAATCGCGCGACGGCGTGGTGATCGACGTCCGCAACAACAACGGCGGGTTCGTGAACGTCTATGCGATCGACGTGCTCTCGAGACGCGGCTACTTCAACATGCTGCGGCGCGGCTTCGAGACGGTCTCCTCGCGGTCGCTGCTCGGCCAGCGCGCACTCGAACGGCCGACGATTCTCGTCACCAACCAGCACTCGCTGTCCGACGCCGAGGATTTCACGGAAGGGTATCGCACGCTGAAGCTCGGCAAGGTGGTCGGCGAGCCGACGGCCGGGTGGATCATTTACACCGGCACCGTTCCGCTCATCGACGGCTCGAACCTGCGGATGCCGTCGTTCAAGATCTTCGCGAGCGACGGGACGCCGATGGAGATGCACCCGCGGCCGGTGGACGTGCCGGTGACGCGGCCGGTCGGCGAGAGTTATGCGGGCAAGGACGTGCAGCTCGACATCGCCGTCGCGGAGCTGCTCAAGCAGATCGGGCCGGCGCGAACGCGGACGACGGCGCAGCGATGACAGACTGGACGGCCTGACAGCGGGCCTCCGCCGCCCGAATCATCAGGTCAGCGTTCCAGGAACCGCTGCACCTGTTGGTTGATGAACTCGTTGTCGGCCGGATTGCCGCCGCTGCCGGCCGAATGTCCCCACAAAGAAGGGATCGGCGTCAGCGTCACCTGCTTGATGAACTGACTCTCGTAGTTCGCGTCGCCAATCGGAAAGTAGAGATCGGTCTCGCCCGGCATGTAGAGAACGCGCGCCTCGATCGCGGCGAGCGCGCGCTCGTGGTTGCCGCCGAACCCCGGCGTGTCGCCGACGTTATGACGCTGCCACGTCCGCGCCTGCGCGATCAGGTTGTTCGGATCGCGGACGAGGTCGCGCGCCAGCCGCGCCGCCAGCACCTCGTCGACCGTGGCCGACTGCGGCTTGAACAGCTCGCGCCGCCACCACTCCTGCGACCAGACCCAACCCGCCCAGTGGCGTGACCACGCAGTGAGGCCCTTGATCGGCGGCGAGGTGTAGCGGCCATCCTGGAACGCGGCGTCGGCGCTCAGTGCGCTGATCGCGCCTTCGAGCCGGACGGCGCCGTGCGGATAGGTTTTCGCGGTGCCGCAATAGGCGACGATCGCGTCGACGAAGCCGGGGTGCGAGACGGCCCACTGAAACGCCTGCTCGGCGCCCATCGAGAAGCCGACGATCGCGCGAAGGTGCGTGACACCGAGTTCCGACGTCAGCAGCCGGCGCGCCGCCTCGACATTGTCGCGAATCGCGATCGTCGGAAATGCCGGTCCGTCGAACGGCGGCGGCGTGTTGCTCGGCGACGACGAGAATCCGTTCGCGAACATCTCGGTTGCGACGATGAAGTATTTCGCCGGATCGAGCGCGCGCCCGGGACCGATCAGGAAGTCGTAGCCGTGATAGTCCGATCCGTACCACGACGGGATGAGGATCGCGTTGTCGCGGCGCGCGTTGAGTGTGCCGAAAGTCGCGTAGCCGACCTTCGCGTTCACCAGGGTGACGCCGCTCTCGAGACGGAAGTCGCCGAGCGAGAAGAAACGCCGGTTCGGATCGGGCGTCGCCGCCGGCATCTGTGTCACGAGGATCATCGTCGCGATCAGCACGAACGTCATCTTGAACCGCGCCGCGAGCGGGGTGTCGGGATTATAAAGGCGACCTGGCCGCTCCGACGCACCGCGATACAATCGCCCTCCGTGAAAAGGGAGTTCGCAACCTTCCTGCTGCTGGCCGTCCTGTGCGGCATTGTCACCGCACTGAACCCGCGCTTCATGTCGCCGGCGAACCTTCAGAACACGGCCCGGCTCATTGGGGCGTTTGGTATCTTCAGCCTCGGACTGGGACTGGTGATCATCACCGGCGGGATCGATCTCTCGGTCGGCTCAGCCTTGGCGCTGCTCGGGGTGCTGCTCTCGATCATGTTGACCGAGTGGCACCTCGCATGGCCGTTGGCCGTGCTCGCGGTAATCGCGCTTGGTGCGGTGCTCGGCGCCTTTCACGGGCTCCTCATTACTCGCCTGGGTCTGCAGCCGTTCATTGTCACGCTCTGTGGGCTGCTGCTCTATCGCGGGCTTGCACGATTCATTGCCGACGATGAGACGAAGGGATTTGGCGACGCAGCCGGATTCCAGACGCTCCAGCGGCTGGCGACCGGCAGCGTGCTGCATGTGCCGACTCCCTTTGTTGCCCTGGCCCTCTCGAGTGCGGTGATGTGGATTGTGCTGCATCGATCCGTGTACGGGCGGCATCTCTTCGCGACCGGACGAAACGAGACCGCGGCGCGGTACTCGGGCGTCAACGCGCACCGCGTCATCGTGAGCGCGTATATCATCCTCGGCCTTCTCACCGGCATTGCCGCGATCGTCTTCGCCTTTTATACGAATTCGATTTCTCCCTCCTCGCACGGCAGCTTCTTCGAACTGTACGGGATTGCCGCAGCCGTGCTCGGCGGCTGCAGCCTGCGAGGAGGCGAGGGCTCGATCGTCGGGATTCTTCTCGGCACGACGCTGTTGCAGGTGCTGCAAAATCTGGTCAACCTGCTCGGCATCCCGAGTTCGCTGAACTTTGCGGTGATGGGCGGAGTCATACTCATCGGCGTCGTCGGCGACCAGGCGCTGCAGCGGCGTGGCACGCAGCTTGTTGCGTAGATCGCCACGGCCGATTGGCGAAGGGACAATCATGTCGTTGAAGAGAGCTGCTGCGCTGATGTTCGCGACGCTGGTGATCCTGAGCGGTTGCGCGCGCGAGGGTACGTCGACGAAGAGACTCGCCTTCATCACGAACAACGCCGCCGATTTCTGGACCATCGCGCGAAAAGGTACGGAGAAAGCGGACGCCGAACTGGCGGACGTGACGGTGGAGTTCCGCCTCGGCGATGGCACCGCAGCGGCGCAGAAGCGCATTGTCGACGATCTGCTGGCGAAAGGCGTGGATGGCATCGCCATCAGCCCAGTCGATCCCGCGAATCAGACCGCGATGCTCAACGACGCCGCGAAGCAGGCGCTGGTCTTCACACACGACAGCGACGCGCCCGACAGCAAGCGCGAGTGCTACGTCGGAACCGACAACGTCGCTGCCGGGCGCCAGGCGGGCGAGTTGATCAAGGAAGCCCTGCCGCAGGGCGGCAGAATCGCGCTCTTCGTGGGGAAGCTGGACGCTCGCAACGCGCAGGAGCGATTGCAGGGTATCAAGGATGCAATCGCCGGCACGAGGATTGACATCATCGACGTCCGCACCGATGACACCGACCAGGTGCGCGCGAAAGCGAACGTGTCGGAGATGCTCGTGAGCCATCCCGACATCGGGGCGCTGGTCGGATTGTGGAGCTACAACGGCCCCGCGATTCTCAACGCCGTCCGCGACGCCGGCAAGATCGGTCAGGTGAAGATCATCGCGTTCGATGAAGACGACGAGACGCTGACCGGGGTGAAGGGGGGCGCGATCGTCGCCACCGTCGTGCAGCAGCCGTTCGAGTTCGGCTACCAGTCGGTGACGTTCCTCGAAAAAGCCCTCAAGGGTGATCGCTCCGGGATCCCCGCGAGCAAGCAGGTGTTCATCCCCACGGTGGTCATCCGGCAGAACAACGTCGACGAGTTCAGAACGAAACTCGCCCAACTGCGTGGCCGGTGACACGCGCGCCGCTTCTCCAGCTCCGGGGGATTCACAAGCGTTTCCCGGGGGTGCACGCACTCCGCGGCGTGAATCTCGATGTCGACGCCGGAGAAGTGGTCGCGCTGCTCGGCGAAAACGGGGCGGGCAAGTCGACGCTCATGAAGGTCGTCGGCGGGATCGAGCAGCCCGACTCGGGCGAGCTGCTCGTCGCCGGCGAGCCCGTGGTGATGCGCGACGTCCACACGGCCACGGCGCTTGGAATCGGGTTCATCCACCAGGAACTGAACCTCCTCGACAACCTCGACGTCGCCGGTAACGTCCTGCTCGGGCGCGAGCCGACTCGCTGGGGCGCGCTCCGACTGATCGATCGGACGAAGATGCGTGCCGCCGTACTGCCGTACCTTCAGGACCTCGGGCTCGACGTGTCGCCGGACACACCGCTGGCGGCGCTGTCGATCGCCCAGCAGCAGCTCGTCGAGATCGCGAAGGCGCTCTCGCTGAACGCGCGGCTGCTGATCATGGATGAGCCGACCTCGAGCCTGACCCTCGTCGAGACGGCGCGCTTGCACGGGGTGGTTGGTGATTTGCGCACGCGGGGCGTCGCGATCGTTTACATCACCCACCGCCTTGGGGAAGTGCCGGCGGTGGCCAATCGTGCCGTCGTGTTGCGGGACGGAGCGAACGCCGGCGCGCTTTCTCACGACAATTTGACCCACGACAACATGATCAGGTTGATGGTGGGTCGTGAGATCGCGCCTGAGTACGAGGCAGGCGATGCTCACCAGCGGCGCGACGACTTCAGGGTAGAGGGCCTACGCACACGGCGCTACCCGCAGCACGCCGTATCGTTCGCTGTTGGGCGGGGAGAGATCCTCGGATTCGCCGGCCTCATCGGGGCCGGACGATCCGAAGTTGCTCGCGCGATCTTCGGCATCGAACCGCGCATGGCTGGTGCCATCACCCTCGAGTCGGCGCGCCTGACGATCACCGGTTCAGAAGACGCGATCCGAGACGGCGTCTTTCTGGTCCCCGAGGATCGGCGATCCGCCGGCCTGGTTGTCGACTTCTCCGTTCGCGAGAATGTCTCACTGCCGGCACTACGTCGGTACGCGCGACACGGCATCGTGTCGGAGGTCGAGGAACGGCAGGCCGCCGCCGCTGCCTGCGCGACGCTGCAGGTCAAGACTCCATCGCTGGAGGTGAAAACCGCCACGCTGAGCGGCGGAAACCAGCAGAAAGTCGTCCTCGCGAAATGGCTCGCGCTCGGCCCGAAGGTCCTGATCGTCGACGAACCCACGAGGGGCATCGATGTCGGCGCGAAAGCGGAGATCCACAGGCTGCTCCGCGATCTCGCACGTCAGGGCGTGGCGGTCATCATGATCAGCAGCGACATGGAAGAAGTTCTGCAGCTGAGTGACAGAGTGGCGGTGATGCACGAGGGGCGCATCACCGGCGTGCTCGAACGCGCAGAGTGCACCGAACAGCGCATCATGACGCTCGCCGTCAGCCACCAGCAGTAGCCGCTACCGACGCGCTTCGTGCCACCCACGCCGTACTGGTTGTCGCGCTACGCCGGATCGAGGCGAATCGCGCCCACGCGCGCCGCGCCCGGAGAACTGCCTTCGAACACGTACGCGTCGCGCCCGGTCTCGTCGGCGTAGCGGCGAGCGATCGCGCGCACGGTATCGGCGGCTCGCGCATCGGCAAGAACCGCCACGGTTCCTCCGCTGCCCCCGCCGGTGATCTTTGCGCCGTACACGCCGTGGGCCATTCCTGCGTCGCGTGCGAGCGCGACGAGCCGATCGGTACCCTCGGAGCCCAGACCGCACGCTGAGTAGCTTGCGTGAGATGCGTACATCAGCTCGCCGAGGCGAGCGGCATCCGTCGAGGGCGATTCCAGCTCGCGCGTCCATTCGGTCACGCGCTCGTGCTCGGAGATCGGGTGGGCCGTGGGCGTCCGCACGGCGTAGCGACGCGACGGAGCGATGCGGGTCACGAGGTCGGTCGTCCCGTGATACCGCCCGAGAAACGCGAGGCCGTCGAGCGTTTCCGGAATGTTCGATGCGAACCGGGACCACGACTCGCTACCGACGTTCGCGAGATAGCCGTGCCACCGGGAATCATCCACGCGAACGTGTCCCTCCCGGTCCCCTGAGCGCACTCTGAACCCGGCGAGCTCGGCGAGGATGCGGTATCCCATGAACGCACCGACACGCACGGCGCCGTAATCGGCGCCCGTCACGGCGTGGCGAATCCCGGAATCGATCCCCCAGACACGCAGGTGATCGGGTATCGGCACGCTCCCTCGCAACTCGGCGGGCTGGCACAGCAGCGACATCAGCGCTCCAGCCTCGCCGCACACCGATGCCATCTGGTCCATCACACCACAAGGCGCGTCGACGATCAGGTTCTCGACCTGTTGACAACGGATTGCGCGGAGCCTGGGCTCGATCGCCACCGGCCACGCTGCGATGACCGCTTCCATGGTTGCGGCTTCGATCGCGGCCGATGAACTGACCCCTTTTCCCTCGGGCACGTCCGACTCCACGAGAACGGCCGCTCCCGTTGGAAACCGAACCCCGTGCTCGCGGGCGAGCACGTGGAACACGCCCGCGACATAAGCGGCCCAGTGCCGGCTGGGATCCGCCGCAAACCAGGCCCGCACATCGTCGTACGAACGACCGGGATCGGCGACGAGATCGAGCGGCACATCACAATACCGGGCGCGGCCGTCGCGCCCGACCGAGGTGATCGAGATTCGCGGTGCCGTCCACGGACGTAACGCAACGCGTGTCGCTTCCCGAATCGGCCACTGCAACACGAGTGCCCCCGAATAGTCGGCGATCCCGCCCATGACGTCGAGCCGTCCGGGCGCGCGAGCCACGAACACCGGCGTGTCGACGGCTGCCTCCTGACCCCACCGGCTGGAGCTGACGCGCTCGGAGACGTCGGTCACGAACCGTGCGAGATCGGGAACTTCAGTCGGGATCAGCGATACCGGACGGAGCACCCGCATTCCAATCAATCGATCAGTCCACGGCGGAGCAGGGCGCGCCGTAAGTGTGGCTCGATCTGTGCCCGGACCGCTTCGTTCGCGTAGCCGACCCAGGAAACGTCGGACGTGACGTCGAGCGGCGCGGCAAGAGGCCGCCCGCGCTCGTCGGTGACAGCGACGCCGAGCTCGCGCGCGATCAGCTCGGTGCAGAGATCGTATGGATGACAACAGAGCGCCGCGCCGCCGCCGCGCCGCCGCTCGACAACCCCCCTCAGATCGGCGACGAAGCGATCGTGTCCTGCGAACAGCTCGTAGAGCTGTCCGCCGCTTGAAATGTATTGATCCTCGAAGGACTGCGCCTTCCCCGGCTGCGGGGCTCCAATGGCGGCCTTCACCACTTCGTCGTCGATTGCGGCAAGCTCCGCACGATACCCGGGAAAGAACCGTGACACCGTCGCGAACCCTTGCGCGATGGTCGTGGCGGTTGATGGCTGCAACTCGAGCGGCCAACTCTCTTCGGTGAGCCTGTTGACCCGAAGCGCAGATGTGCCGTGGCCGCGCACTGCCCAGATCTCGTCGCACAAATGCTGCTTGATGAGAGGGATCTCCGTCTGAACGGCCACCTCGATGTCCGCGAGCGTGCACGGACCGGGTCCCGAGGCGACGCCGGTCAGAATCCAGGCCGGCCGCTTTTGGTACATCAACCCGCGCGTCCCGTCGATCGGATCCACGATGATCACCCACTTCGCGGCGTTCACGTCGGAACCCACCCCGATACGGACCTCGCCCCCAGCAAGACCTTCAGCGACGAGCACGACCGGCGCATCGCTTGTCGCCATGGTGCGACCGATCTCTTCGACGAGCACATGCTCCGCGACCCGATCGATCGCGTAAATCGTGTCCCCGTCTCCTTCGTGCGCGACGCGGGACAGCGCGCCGACAGCGGATCGCTCGCACGCGTCAACGACGTCGCGCCGGATGCGCCGATGCAGCTTCTGAATCGGCTCGAGGAGCGGGTGCGAGGGAGTCAAGGACGCCTGGAACGATAGTGCGGCCCACCCGCAGCCGCGAGTTCAGCCGCCTTCTCTTCGGGTGACGTGTCGCTCAGAAAGTTCCCGCCGCCGATCTCGGGGCCGGCCAGGTACTTCAGCAGGGTCGGGCGTCGCAGCGGAGGATGGAATTCGATGTGAAAGTGAAAACCTTCGACGTCCCCCTTCAATGGAGCCTGGTGGAGCGCCATCACGTACGGGAACGGCATCTGCCAGAGATTATCGAAGCGAATCACCACGTCGCGAAGGACCGTCGCAAGATCGCGACGCTCCGCGGCGTCGAGGTCGGCAATCGTTGGCACACTCCTCACCGGCGCAACATAGGTCTCGTACGCGTATCGGGCAAAGTAGGGAACGAACGCGACTGCACTTTGGTACTGAGCGACGATGCGCCGGCCGTCCTGCTGCTCGGTCGTGAGAATGTCATGAAAGAGCGTTCGACCCGTGTGGCCCAAATGGCGTCGGCCGGCGAGTAATTCCGTCTCGATGTACTTGAATGTGAAGTTCGTCGCGTAGATCTGGCAGTGCGGGTGCGGATTGCTGACGCCGACAACTTCCCCTTTGTTCTCGAAAATCAGCACCGACGTGACGTCGCTGTTCGTTGCCAGCTCGCGCATCTGCTCTTGCCACGTTGCCAGCAACGCGTCGACTCCGTCCAGATCCAGTTCGGCCAACGTGACGTCGTGGCGCGGGCTGTAGCAGACGACTCTGGCGACACCCGTCGCGGGCCGATTTCGGTAGATCCCGGGTGATGGCGTCAATTCACGCGGTGCGTTCGCCCCGACACATGGATGGTCGTTGTCGAACACCAACGTGCCGGTGTACTGAGGGTTCACCGCGCCGCTGACCCTTGCGTTTCCCGGACACAGATAGCATGTCGGGTCGAATGCTGGTGGCCGCTGCGTCTGGCCGCCGACTTCGGCGCCGGCCCATGGGCGTGACTGCCGGTGCGCCGCGACTATCACCCATTCCTCGCGCAGCGGATGCCACCGCTCCTCCCACATTGCGGGTCAGCGGGACTCCAGCACCACCACAACGATGCTGTTGGCGGGGACGGTGTACACGAAGCCCGGTCTGACGCCCGAAACTTTCGACGTGACCGGCGCGACGGCTTGCGGTGCGTCAATTGAATTGGTCGCCTTCGGGTCGGCCGCAAGGGTCAGCACGGTCGCGGTGGAAGCAAGCGTCTGCATGCCCTGCAGATCCAGCCGCACGGGCGCTTCGGCGTTGCTGGAGTTCACCAGCTTCACGTAGATCGTGCCTGACCGGCTGTCCCGTGTCGCCGAAACCAGAATGTCGGAGTCCGCCGCAGCGGCCTTCAGGATCTGATCGCCGAGATGTGTGCTGAACATTTTGATCGCGTGATAGCTTGGCGAGCCGTAGACGCGAAGGCCGTCGTAGCCAATCAGGTTGGGGCGCCATTGCCGCGCGCCCGCGTTCACGTTGACGAACATCGGCGCGTAGCAGTTCATGACGACGATGTCGGAGTTCTTCTCCATCTGGATCATGAATGCGGCATCGCCAATTGCGGCCCACATGTTCGGCGTCGGCGGTTCGCCGCGCGACTGCGCGTTCCATGGTTCGAATGGCGTTTCATAGGCTGCCCATTCCCCGACGAAGATCTCGGGGCCACGGCGATCGTACTTTTCGTATTGTCCGCGAGCCATTCTCAGGAACACGTCGACGGGCCGATAGTAGTGCTCATCCAGCACGTCTGGCTTGACGCTCTTGACGCGAAGGGCTTCCGGTTGCTCGAAGCCCACCGTTGAGATCACCTTGAGCTGCGGATAGCGCGCCTTGATGGCGGCGTTGAATTGCACGAACCGCTGATCGTAGGACCCTGATTTGTCGAACCAGTCCTCGTTGCCGACTTCGACGTAGGTCAGCTTGAACGGCTGCGGGTGTCCGGCCTTCGCACGCAGGGCCCCCCACTTCGACGTGGCCGGGCCCGTCACGTACTCGATCTCATCGAGCGCATCCTGCACGTACGGCTCGAGGTCGGGTCCCGGATCCACGTGCGCGCCCTTCAGCGCGTAGCCGGCATAGACCGCGAGCACCGGCTCGGCGTTCATGTCCTCGCACCAGAGCAGGTATTCGTACAGACCAAGGCCGTCGGACGAGCGGTAGCTCCAGGGCGCTTTGTGCCCGGGACGGTCGGAGAGCGGCCCGACGGTCTTCTTCCAGTCAAACCGATCGGCAATCTGATCGCCTTCGAGATAATTGCCACCGGGGAAACGCAGGAACTTCGGCTTCAGGTCGACCATCATCTGCATGATGTCGGGTCGAAAGCCGTTCGCCTGATCCTTGAAGGTTGGCGGAAACAGCGACACGAGGCTGAGCCAGATTTTCCCGGGGCGATCGATCGTGAGGACGTAGCGCGCCGCGGTTGTCGGTGTGGCGGCGCGGGTCTGCAGCGTCAACTCGTACTGTTTCCACGACTGCGTCAGACCGGCGATTCTTCCGGTCGCGTATGTGGTCTGGCCGTCGTCGCTCTGAATCGAGAGCTCGACTGGTCCGATAAATCCGGGTGCAGCCTTCGCGTAGAGCGAGGCGCGATAGCGAGTATTCGGCTTGACCGGAATGCCCCAGTACCCCTCGTTCGCGATCCCCGCGCGCTGCGTCGTCGATGCCTTCGTGACCTCCAGGCGCAGACTGGTTCCGATGGACGCGTTGAGCGGTTCGTTGTGGTCGAGGGCGATGCTCGCGGCGGCATCGTTCGACTGGACCACCGACCAGTGGACAGGCATCTGCGCGTCGTCGAGAAACGCGCGGTTCTGCACGAGTTCGGCATACAAGCCGCCATCGTAGGAGTGGTTGATCTCCTCGGTCATAAGACCATAGAAGAGCGGACTCACCTTGCCGGATGGCGCGGCTGCGTCAATTGCGATCGTCGGCCCAGCCGCTCGAGTCAACGCAACGAGCGCCACGAGGAGCAGCGCGACGGCCGATTTTCTTGCCATCCGGGACTTCGTCGGCATGGGTGGAGTCTAACGCGAACGGGCGAGCTACGCCCCGTGTTCGACTGTCGATCTCGAAGTTCTCCGATCGACTACGCGGTGAGAGGGTATTGAGGATTATCAAACCAGCTATTTACACCATCGATTGGAGAGCGCACATGAAGTTTCTGATGTTCATCAAACACGCCGAAACCGTCGGCCAGACGCAGCCGCCGAAGGCGCTCATGGACGCCATGGGCGAGTTCGTCGGCAGGATGGTCGCAAGCGGCGTCCTCAAGGACACCGGCGGGCTCAAGCCGACTGCGCACGCCTACCGGATCCGGTCGAGTGGCGGCAAGCTGCACGTGTTCGATGGACCGTTTGCGGAGACCAAAGAGGTCATCGGCGGCTACGCGCTGGTCGAGACGAAGTCGAAGGAAGAGGCCGCTGCCGTGGCGCGCGAGTTCATGGAGCTGCACCGCGTCCACTGGCCGGAATTCGAATGCGAGTCCGAGGTCCGGCCGGTCGAGGACATATAGCGCTCCTTCGTTTCCCGGTACGCGAGTCGCGACGAAATTGAGCGGCGCTGTCAATCCAGTGGGATGATGGTCACCTGCTGGCCGACGAGACGGGTCCGTCGATGCTGCGACGGGTCAGCTTTCGGGGCGGCGACCGTCGGCCGCGTTCGCAATGAGATTACACGCGAGGACGGCTATGGTGATCGCGAGGCCGGGGAACACCGACATCCACCACGCTTCGCGCACGAAATGTTGCCCCGTCCCGAGCTGTGCGCCCCAACTCATGACGGTCGGATCTCCCAGGCCGAGAAAACTCAGGCCGGCTTCCGCGAGCATCGCGCCTCCTGCCTGATAGGACACGTGGGTCGCCAGAACAGGCAGCGCCGTGGGCAGGACATCGCGTCGGAGGATCGCGAACTCCCGCGCGCCGGCCGCACGCGAGGCCACAACGAAGTCGCGACGCCTAATGCGCTGTACCTGGGCTCGAAAAAGACGCGCCGTAGAGGGCCACGCCGTCAGACCAATGGCTGCAACGATGAATGCCAGGCGGCCGCCGAAGAGGCTCACGAGCGTAATCACGAGAAAAAAGCGGGGAAGGGCCTGGGCGAACTCGGTGACCCGCATCAGCGCGAGATCAACTGGTCCGTCAGAGGTCCCGGCCAATCCGCCGATCGCCACGCCAACGAATGCCGAGAGCAAGGCTGCCGCGAATCCGACTCCCAGCGACACCGCGGCGCCGTGGACGACTCCCGCGAAAACATCCCGGCCGAGATCGTCGGTGCCGAACACATGCGCGTGTCCCGGTGCCCGAAGCGCCTCATCGCTCACCAGGAACGGACTACGAGCTGATAGCCACGGCGCGAACAGGGCGATAAGGGCAAGCAGCGCCAGCAACGCCATGCCGGCGTAGGCGAACATCGTCCTGAGGCGATCTCTCTGCATGATTGCATCAGGAAAGCGTGATGCGCGGATCGAGATAGGCGCACGCAACGTCCGTTGCTGCGTTGAACAACACCACGCTCGCAGAGATGACGACGAAGGTCGCCGTCACCAGCGGGTAGTCGCGGTGAAGCGACGCGTGCAGGACGAGATAGCCAAGGCCGGGCCAACCGAACAACGCTTCGGTCAGCGCTGCACCGGCCACCACGCTTGCCGCGTGCTCGCCGACCAGCGCGACGAGCGGAACCGCGGCGAGCGTCGCGACGTGACGCATCACGATGCGGGTACGGCTCAGGCCGCGCGCCTTCGCCGCCAGCACAAATGGCTCGTGGAGGGCGTCGGCTACCGCCGCGTGCGTGACCCTGGCGACGACTGCGAGAAACGGGAGCGCGAGCGTGATCGCCGGCAGGACCAGGTGGCGAGCGACGTCCGCGATGTGCCGAACGCCGCGAAGGTCGACGCGCGCGCTCGTGAGTCCTCCCGCCGGAAGCAGTCCCAGCTTGACCGCGAGAAGCAGGATGAACATTTGTCCTGTCCAGAAAACTGGCGCGGAGTACGCCACCGACGAGAGCGCGCGAACAGCGACGTCGAGCACACCGTTCGGCCGCGCGCCAGTGGCCAATCCCACGAGGAATCCGGCAACGGTCGCCAGGATCAGCGCCGTGAATCCTAGTAGTAGAGAGGCGGGCGCGTGCTGCGCCAGGACCCGCGACACCGGTGCCTGAAACATGAACGAGTACCCGAAGTCAGCGCGCGTCACCGCGCGCACGTATCTGATGAACTGATCCAGCAGGGGCCGATCCAGGCCGTACTTCGCGCGCATGTCCGCGTAGTACGACGGGCTCCCGCCGTCGCCTGCGAGGACGTAGATCGGATCACCCGGCGCGAGGTGGATGAGGACGAAGGTAAGGGTCGCCACTCCAGCCACGACGGCCAGCGCGAGGACCGCGCGCCGCACGATCCAACCTGCGGTTCCCGGAGGAATCGTCATCGTGTCGCGCTTGCCGGGCGGACGGTCTCGACGAAGGCGCCCGTCCAAAGCCGGAATCCGGTGAACGCGGTCCGGTACGCGCGCAAACCCTCGGAATCGATCAGCCAGAAATACGGCACGTCCTCGGCGAGGATCTTCTGAATCTCGACATAGCGCGATCGCCGGTCCTCCCTGTCCTGGAACTGCGATGCCTCGTCGAACAACGCGTCGACGCGCCGGTTCCGGTACCCGGCTCCGTTGGAGAACGGGAACGGGCCGATGTTCGACGACACGTAAATACGCCGTACGCCGATGTCTGGGTCGGCGCCGTTGCAGAACGAGGCCATGCCGAGATCGAACGTCTTCTTCACGAACACCTGATCGACCGCGGCGTTGAAATCGACGGCCTGCAAGTTCAACGTGATGCCGACTGTCTTGAGTTGCTCGCGTAGTGCCTGGCCGAGACGCTGCGCCGTTTGTGCGTGCGTGAAGGTGAGCGCCAGGCGCTCGCCGCCGCGACCCGGCTTCAGCCCCGCCTCGTCGAGCAGGTGGATCGCTGCAGCGGTGTCGTGCGGATACTGGCGCACATCGGGTGAATACGCCCACGCGAGCAGATGGCTGATCGGGCCGGTGGCTGGACGCCCTTGCCCGAAGTACACGCGATCGACGATGAACTGTCGATCGATGGCCATGGCGATGGCCCGGCGTACCCGGATGTCATCGAGGGGATGGCGGGCGAGGTTCGGGATCAGCACGTCTTCACACACGGAGCCGCCCGATCCGCCTGTGCCGGACACCACAGCAATCCCGGGCGTCTTGCGCAGGCGGTCGACCTCGGGACCCGCGACGCCTCCTACGTAATCGATCTCGCCCTTCTCTAAGGCAGCCACCGCCGTTCCGGCCGTCGGGACGATCCGGAACACGAGCCGATCGACCCCAGGCAAGCCCTTGCGAAAGTACGTGGGATTGCGCTCGAGCACGACGCGGTCTGCTGGTGCGTAACTCAAGAACCGGAACGGGCCGGTGCCGATCGGATGGCGCGTCGCCTCGCCCGCGAGCAGATCCTGTCCAGCGTAGACGTGCTTCGGAATAATCGACGCTTCGACGACGTCGAGACGCTGGAGCAAGGGACTGTAGGCCCGCCGAAGGCGGAACACCACCGTGTGGTCGTCGGGCGTTTCGATGCGTTCGACGAGATCCTGTAGCGCCGCCCGCGTGCGCGAGTGGTACTTCAGCAGCGCCTCCTCGAACGTGAACTTCACGTCGGCGGCGGTGAAGGGCGTCCCATCGTGCCAGGTGACGTCAGGCCGGAGGGCGAAACGATAGGTGCGCCCTTCGTCTTCGAGCGACCAACTCCGTGCCAGTTCAGGCACGGGCGAGAGGCTTTCGTCGAGGCCGACGAGACCGTTGAAGATCTGATCGGTAACAGGATGCGTGTTGCCCGACGTCGTCACCGCCGGATTGAGCGCCCCGGGATCGCCGTTGAGGGCCACGACCAGCGTGACTGAATCCGCGCGGGCGGTGGATCCGCGACCGCAGCCGGCGAGGGTCAGCGCTGCGATCACGACAAGACAGGCGCGTGGCATGCGCTCACATCCTATCGCGGCGCCGAGGAGGATCATCTCACCATGAGCCGTTTGTGAGCGGCAGTATCATGCCCCGATGGCGGCCCGGAGTCGACCTGCGACGCGAGTGGCGATCGAGGTCCAGGGGATCGTGCAGGGCGTCGGTTTCCGCCCGTTCGTGCACCGGCTCGCGTCACGTCTTCAACTCGGCGGCTTCGTGTTCAACCATGCGGGCGGCGTGATCATCGAAGTGGAAGGCCCGGCCGAGATTCTGCATCAATTCGAGCGCGAGCTGACGGCATCTGCGCCGGCACTCGCCCGGATCGACCGGATCGTCACGCGGCGAGTGCCGTCTCAGGGTGCCGGGAAATTTCACATTGAGCCCAGCCGGTGCGGCGGCTTGACGGCCCTGACGATTTCACCCGACCTTGCGACGTGCCAAGCGTGCGTGGCCGAACTCTTCGATCCCGGCGATCGCCGATTCCGCTATCCCTTCATCAACTGCACCGCCTGCGGCCCTCGCCTGACCATCATCACCGACGGGCCGTACGACAGGGCGCGAACGACGATGGCATCGTTCGAGATGTGCGACGGATGCCGCGCCGAGTACCTGAATCCGGCCGATCGCCGGTTTCACGCCGAACCGATCGCCTGCGCGTTGTGCGGGCCACGCCTCGAGATCCGCGACGCCGCGGGACACCGGTTGGAGGGGGACCCGATCGAGACGGCAGCCGGCGCCATCTCAAACGGGCGGATCGTGGCGATCAAAGGCGTCGGCGGATTTCACCTGGCATGCGATGCCGGCAGCGCCGGCGCGGTCGCGGAACTCCGGCGGAGGAAACACCGCGACGGCAAGCCGTTCGCGCTGATGGCCCGAAGCCTGGCGGACGCGCGGATCCTTTGCGACGTGACGGCCGGCGACGCGGTCCCGTTGCAGTCGGCCGCGAGGCCGATCGTGTTGTTGTCGAAGCGTGATGGATCCCCGGTCGCCGGTGTCGTCGCGCCAGAGGGCAACAGCCTCGGGGTGATGCTCCCATATACGCCGCTGCACCACTTGTTGATGACCGCGCTCGGCGGTGCCGCCGTGGTGATGACCAGCGGCAATCGTTCGGACGAGCCGATCGCGATCGACAATGCGGAGGCCGTGGAACGCCTGTCGGACATTGCGGATCTCTTCGTGCTTCACGATCGTCCGATTCACGTCAGGTGCGACGACTCCGTCGTGCGCCGCACCGCCGCGTCGCCGATCGTCATCCGCCGATCGCGCGGCTACGCGCCCGCGCCGCTCATGCTGCCGCTGGTGTGCGGCGAACCCATCCTGGCGGTCGGCGGCCAGCTGAAAAACACCTTCGCGATCGGCCGCGGTACGCAGGCGGTTGTCAGCCATCATCTCGGCGATCTCGACGATGTGCGCGCTTACGAGGCATTCGAACGCGATGTGAAGCTCTACGAGGACACGTTCCGCATCCATCCCCGAATCATCGCGCACGACACGCATCCCGACTACGCATCGACACGGTTCGCGCTCGAGCGGCACGACGCCGAGCGCGTCGCGGTCCAGCATCATCACGCGCACCTGGCGGCATGCATGGCAGAACATCAGCTGACCGGCGCTGTGATCGGCGTGATCTGGGATGGTGCCGGCTTCGGGACAGACGGCGGAATCTGGGGCGGAGAGTTCCTCACCGGCGACTATGGCGGCGTCGAGCGTGCGGCACATCTGCGATACGTGGCACAGCCGGGTGGCGACCGGGCCGCGCGGGAGCCCTGGCGCATGGCGCTGGCGCAGCTGTGTGACGCCGGCGTGGATGACATCCCGCTTTTACCGTCGATCGACGCAGCCCGCCGTGCCACCGTGCACACGATGATCGCGCGCGATCTCAATAGTCCGATGACGACCAGCGCCGGCCGCCTCTTCGATGCGGTCGCGGCGCTCTGCGGCGGGGCGGACGTCAGCACGTTCGAAGGACAGGCGGCGATGTGGCTGGAAGCACTCGCCGAGCGCGCGGCTGCCGATCGGGACGCGGCGATCTATCCGTTCGCAGTCGGCGCCAATGCCGGCCCCGCGGTGGTCGACACCCGGCCGTTGATCCGGGCGATTGCCGCCGATCGCCTCGCGAGCGTCGAACCTGCCGTCATCGCGCGAAGATTTCATCGGACCCTGGCTGCGGTGGCGACATCGATTTGCAAGACGATCCGGGCATCGATCGGACTCGACAGAGTCGTCCTCAGCGGGGGCGTGTTTGCGAACGCGCTGCTGACGGCCGAGCTCGAATCGGCGCTGGCGGCCGAGAGCTTTGAAGTATATCGTCACAAAATCGTGCCGCCTGGCGACGGCGGACTGTCCCTCGGTCAACTGGCGGTCGCCGCGGCTCGCGTCCACGCGCAGGAGAGCTGACCCATGTGCCTGGGTATTCCGGGAAAGGTCGTCGAGACGTTCCGCGACCACGGGATCTTGATGGGCAAGGTCGATTTCGGCGGCGTCTCCAAGCGCGTCTGCCTCGAACACGTCCCCGACATCACAGCAGGAGAATACGTCCTCGTCCATGTCGGCTTCGCGCTCGCGAAGGTCGACGAAGCGGAAGCGCGCCGCGTCTTTGATTTTCTCGAGGGCATGGAGCAGCTGGGGGAGCTCGATGAAGTTCCTTGACGAGTTCCGTGACGGCGAGACGGTCGCGAAGCTTGTCCGCGCGATCGAACGGCGGGTGACGCGGCCGTGGACGATCATGGAAGTGTGCGGCGGCCAGACCCACACCATCGTCAAATACGGGATCGACGAGGTGCTGCCGGCGGGCATCGAGCTCGTGCACGGTCCGGGGTGTCCGGTCTGCGTCACGCCGCTCGAGGTGCTCGACAAGGCGCACACGATCGCGTCGCGTCCCGAGGTGATCTTCTGCTCGTTCGGCGACATGCTGCGCGTCCCGGGCTCGCGCGGCGATTTGCTGCAGCTCAAGTCGCAGGGCGCCGACGTCCGCATCGTTTATTCGCCGCTGGACGCGGTGCAGCTCGCGGCCGCCAATCCGCAGCGGCAAGTGGTGTTCTTCGCCATCGGGTTTGAAACGACCGCGCCGGCCAACGCGATGGCGGTCTGGCTCGCGGCGCGCCGCGGCCTCACCAACTTCAGCGTGCTGGTGTCGCACGTGCTGGTGCCGCCGGCGATTGCGGCGGTCCTCGACGCGCCCGACAATCGCGTCCAGGCGTTCCTCGGCCCCGGTCACGTCTGCACCGTCGTCGGATACGCGGAATACGAGCCGCTGGTCGCGCGCTATAACGTGCCGATCGTCGTCACCGGCTTCGAGCCGGTCGACATGCTCGAAGGGATTCTGATGACCGTCGGGCAGCTCGAGGCGGGCGAGGCGCGCCTCGAGAACCAGTACGGCCGCGTCGTCGTGCGTGACGGCAATCCCGCCTCCGTTGCGTTGATTGGCGACGTGTTCGAGGTCTGCGATCGCAAATGGCGCGGGGTCGGCTCGATTCCGCGGAGCGGCTGGCGCCTGAGCGAGGCGTACCGCCAGTTCGACGCGGAGCGCCGGTTCGAGGTCGAGGCGATCGAAACCACGGAGTCGTCGGTCTGCATCAGTGGCCAGATCCTGCGCGGCATCAAAAAGCCGCACGACTGCCCGGCGTTCGGATCCACCTGTACACCCGACACACCGCTCGGCGCGACGATGGTCTCCGCCGAGGGCGCGTGCGCCGCATATTTCGCCTACGGCCGACTGAAATCGGTCGACGGAGCGCGAAGGCTTCAGCCGAGCGGTGAGGTAGGCGTGTGAGCGACACGACGACGGCGCCGGCCCTCGTGCGGGATCTCCTCGGGAGCTGTCCCGCGCCGTTCACCGGCTACGACCGCGTGCTGCTCGGCCACGGTAGTGGAGGCCGGCTCAGCCACGATCTGATCACGCGGTTGTTTCTGCCGGCGCTCGGCAACGAGGTCCTGAACCGCCTGGAGGATCAGGCGACCTGCGATCTGCCCGGCCTGGCCAGCGCCCGTCTCGCGATGACGACCGACAGCTTCGTCGTCCGGCCGATCTTTTTCCCGGGCGGCGATATCGGCCGGCTCGCGGTGCACGGCACGGTCAACGACCTGGCGGTCGGCGGCGCGCGACCGTTGTTCCTCACCGCGGCGTTCATTCTCGAAGAAGGCCTCGCGCTCGAGGATCTCGGCCGGATCGTGGTGTCGATGAAGGCGGCGGCCGACGAGGCCGGCGTCATCATTGTCGCCGGCGATACGAAAGTCGTCGACCGCGGCAAGGGCGATCAGATTTTCATCACGACGACCGGCATCGGCCTGGTGCCGCCAGGCCGCGCTCTGTCCGTATCGTCAGCCAGGCCCGGTGACCGCGTGCTCGTGTCCGGCACCATCGGCGATCACGGGATGGCGATCATGTCGGTACGCGAAGGGCTCGAGTTCGAGACGACGCTCGAGAGCGACACCGCGGCGCTGAACGGGCTGGTCGAGGCGATGCTGACGGTCGACGGTATCCGCGCGATGCGGGATCCGACGCGCGGCGGCGTGTCGAGCGCGCTGAACGAGATAGCGGCGGCGGCGGGGGTCGGCGTCGAGCTGGTCGAGTCCGCAATTCCGCTGCGCGATCCAGTGCGGGGTGCCTGCGAGATCCTCGGACTGGATCCGCTCTACGTCGCGAACGAGGGAAAGCTGGTGGCGATCGTCGCGCCGGAGCATGCCGACGCGTTGCTGGCGGCGATGCGGCAGCATCCGCTCGGAAAGGACGCCGCGATCGTGGGGCGCGTCACGACTGAGCATCCGCGAACCGTGGTCATGCGGTCGGTCGCCGGCGGCAATCGGGTCGTTCCGGTTCTTGCCGGCGAGCAGCTCCCAAGAATTTGTTGATCGCGGAGGTTCATGGCGACACCAGCATCCGGCGCAGCAGAAGGCCATCAGCCGTCAGTTCCGGCAACCATGCCGGAGCGAAAGAAAGAGACGCTGCCGCTGGGGCCGTTGAAGACCGTGCACGTCTTCTGGCTGGCCGGCATGAGCTGCGACGGCTGCTCGATTGCCGTCACCGGCGCGACGAACCCGGGCATCGAAGGCCTGCTGCTGGGCATCGTGCCAGCGATGCCGAAGGTGCTCTTGCATCATCCCGTGCTGGCCGTCGAAGCGGGCAGCCACTTCGTCCAGCACTTCACCGACGCATGGGAAGGGAAGCTCGAGGATCCTTACGTCGTGGTCTTCGAGGGATCGGTCGCCGACGAGCGCATCGCGGCGCGGACCGGCGGCTATTTCTCGGCGATGGGGATGGAGGCGATCGGCGGCGAGGCCGGCGGTGAAAGCGGCGAGCACCATCCCGTCCCGACGGCGACGTGGCTGCATCGCCTGGCGCCGGGCGCGGCCGCGATGATTGCGATTGGCACCTGCGCGACCTGGGGTGGCATCCCGTCGGCCGAAGGCAATCCGACCGGATCGATGAGCGTGATGGACGCGCTCGGCAAGGACTACCGCAGCGCCTTCGGCCTGCCGGTGATCAACATCCCGGGCTGCGCGCCGGTCGGCGACAACTTCACCGAGACGGTGTTCGCGGTCCTGCTTTTTCTGCAGGGACTCGGGCCGCTGCCCGCGTTCGACGAGCTCGGCCGGCCGGCCTGGATGTTCGGCAGGACCGTGCATCAGGGATGCACGCGCGCCGGCTTCTACGAGGAAGGGACCTTCGCCGAACACTACGGCGATCCAGAGTGCCTCGTCGAGATCGGCTGCTGGGGGCCCGTCGTCAACTGCAACATCGTCGAGCGCGGCGCCATCAATCACATGGGCGGCTGCATGAAGGCCGGCGGCGTCTGCATCGGCTGCACGATGCCGGGGTTCCCCGACAAATTCTCACCGTTTTACAAGGCGCCGCCTGGAGCGCTGCTCTCGACCGCGCTGTCGCACGCCACCGGCGCCGTGGTGCGCCGGCTGCGGCGTCTGAGCAACCGCGAAGGCAATCGTGAAGTGCGGTGGGACAAGTTGAGCGACGTGCCGAGCGGGTGGGCTCGCGTCGAGCCGTCGAACACGATCGATCGCACGATCCACTACTTCTACGAGATCTGGCAACACATGGGAGCGCGCAAGCCGGGCCGGCGGCCCGGTGAGGAGAAGCGCTTCTGGGGCGCCGATCGTCCCGGCCTCAAGGGAGACTACCTGGACGACTCCGTGACGCGCGAAGGAGAGAAGCCATGACCGACGCCGATCTCTGGGCCGCGTGGCGCATGTGGATGGGGGTGGTCACCGGCGTCGTGCTGATTGCCGCCGGGCTGCTCATCACGATCTGGCTGACGGCGCGGAAGATTCTGGCCGACGCGGTGCGCGCGCTGAACGCGGCGCAGGCGATCCGCGCGCAGACGCAGCCGCTATGGGGTCTGCAACAGACCAACGAGGTCGCCGAGGACATGCTCGACACCGTGACCGCGATCGAGAAGACGGCGACGCTGCTGGCCGATGCTCTCGCCTCGAAAGGCGTGACGCGATGACGCCTGAAGCGATTCAGCAGGTCTGGCTCGTCTCGCTCGGGGTCTTCGTGGTCGTGCTCCTCGTCGTGGCTGTACTGCTGACGCTGATCCTGATGACCTCCAAACAAATCCATGGCGGTGTCTCCGCGATCTGGAACGTGGGTCAGCGGATCGCGAACAACACCGTGCAGCTCGCGCTGCTGGACCGCACCAACCACCTCGCCGACAAGATGCTCGAATCCGCGGTGCGCATCGCAGGCTCGACCGACGCGATCGCGACGCACGCCGACGGCTGTCCCGGATGCCCGGCTTGCGTGATCGGCCATGCGCCGGGAGGGCGGTCATGAGTGCGATGGTCTGGCTCACCCTCGCGTCGGTGGTGGCCGTCGCGGCGTTGTTCATCGCGCTCGCGGTGTTCCTCATTTTGATTCTGCGGGAGCTGGAGCCCACCGGCGGCAGGACGACGAGCTTCCTCGCCAAGATCCGGCTCGGACTGCGCGCGATCGAGGTCGAGACCGGCTATATCCCCACCGAGGTGACCAAACTGAACGGCGGCCTGAAACAGATCGCCGGCGGTCTCACGGTCGTCGACGCCAATCTGGCGCGCCTGGCGGCCGGCCTTCAACGGCAGGAGGGGCGATGACCGTCGAACGGATCTGGGTGGCGGGACTGACGCTGACACTGCTCGTGTTCGTGCCGCTCGCCGTGGTGCTGCTGCACCGGCTGTGGAGAGCCGCGCGATCGATTCAACTCTATGCGCGCGACGCGCTGACCGCGGCCGCCGGGATCGCCGGGCACACCGCGCAGATCGGGGCGCTGGACCAGACCATCGACGTCGCCAGCGGCATCCTCACGACCGCGGGCGCGATCGAACGCAAATTGAACGGGGCGGTCGGGCTGCTGGCCCGCCGCGCGGAGCGCTGACGTGCTGCTCACCTTGACGCTGATCACCGTCTTGCTCGTCGTCGTCGCGCTGGCTGGTTATCTCTCGGCGGTCGCGTGGGCGCTGCGGGATGCCAGCCGCAGCATCGCGGCGATCGCCGACGGTCTCGAGGCCGTGCAGGCGCACACCGTGCCCGTCGGAGAAAAGCTCGCGACCATCAACGGCGCGCTCAGCGCGATCGCTGGCGGATTCCACGCCGTCGACTACCAGCTGGGCGCGGCCGCCGGTGTTTTCCGCCTGTGAGGGCGTAGACGATGTGCTTCAAGAACCTGCCGGTTGAATTCGACGCCAATGGCCGGGCGTCTTTGCGTGGGGGCATCCCGGATCCGTACGCGGTGGCGGCCGGACCCGCCAACGTGCCGATGCAGCTGTCGGAAGCGCAGGTCGAGGAGCTCGTCCGCCGCAACGGCCACATCAAGTCGGTCGACTTCGATCCGGTGACGCGGGTGGCGGGCGCGCTGGCGTTTCACGCCGTCGCCGACTTCAAAGAAAAGAGAATCGTGCAGGCGCGGTCGGTCGCGACGCTGTTCCGCGGCTACGAAGTGATCATGATCGGCCGCGATCCGCGCGACGCGATCTACATCACCAGCCGCGCCTGCGGCGTGTGCGGCGGCGTGCACTCGACCTGCTCGGCACTGGCGATCGAGATGGCGATCGACTGCGTGCCGCCGCCGCTCGGTGTCCTGGTCCGGAACCTGGCGCTCGCGCTCGAGTTCCTCTACGACAACCCGCTGCATCTGCACCTGCTCGCCGGCCCGGATTACTCGGCGGCGATCGTCGAGCCGACGAACCGGGCTTTGTTCGCCCGGGCAAAGACGGCATCGGCGCCGGGACGCGATGTCCACGGCTACGCCACGATCGCCGCGCTGATGGAGGACCTGAACCCGCTGACCGGCCATCTTTATGTCGAGGCGCTGCACATGACGCGCCTGGCGCGGGAAGCGTACGTGCTGATCTGCGGCAAGTACCCGCACCCGCAGACCATCGTGCCTGGCGGCATGAGCTCGACCATCCATTTGACGGTGATGAACGAGATGTTCGTGCGGCTGGCGCAATTCTTCGACTACGGCAAGAAGATGGCGGCGATCTGGGACGACCTCACGGCGTTCTTCTACGAGGCCGACCCGAAATACAAGGAGGTCGGCGCGCGCCGCGCGAACATGATCGACACCGGCATCTTCGACCTGCCGGATGCCTACGACGCGAGCTACAAGAATGCGGGCGCGTGGGGCGATCGCCGCTGGATGACGCCGGGCGCGATCGTCGACGGCACGCTTGTCACCACCGACCTGCACCGGATCAACATGGGGCTGGAGGAGTTCGTCGAGCACTCGTATTACGAGGAATGGGCGGGCAGCGGGCAGCGGCAGCGGTTTCCAGCGGACCCCTCGGGCAATCCGCTGTCGCCGTACCACCCCTGGAACAAGATTACCAAACCGCGTCCAGGCGGGCAGAACTGGAAGGAGAAGTACACCTGGGACACGGCGCCGCGATGGGATCGGCTCGGCATGGAGGCCGGTTGTTACGCGCGTCTGTGGAATACGGCGGTGGCGCAGAAGCAGCCGCCGAATCCGTTCATCGAGTCCACCGGGCACTCGCTCAAGCTGCGGATCCCCAAGGGCGCGCTGCCGGAGATGGACCTCGAATGGCAGGTGCCGCCGGTCTGGAATGCGTTCGAGCGCAATCGCGCACGCGCGTACTGCGTCGGCTGGACGGCGATGATCGCGCTCAACAACTGGACCGCCGCGATGGAGCGGTTGAAGGACGGCGACACGAAGACGAGCACGCCGTTCGAGATTCCCAAGCAGGGCGAACGGCTCGGCGTCGGGTTCTGGGGTGCGGGGCGCGGCTACCTCACGCACCATCTCCTCCTCGACCGGGGCGCGGTCGCGAACTACCAGATCGTCACGCCGTCGAGCTGGAACGCGTCGCCGACCGATCGCTGGAGCCAGCCGGGCCCGTACGAGGAGGCCGTCGTCAACACGCCGTTGCTCGAGGAGACGGACGATCCCGGCGAATTCCGCGGCATCGATGTCCTCCGCGCCATCCGCAGCTTCGATCCCTGCATGCCGTGCACGACGCACATCCACTCTGATGCGGGGGTCGTGACGCGCGAGGTCAACACCTGTGCCTGCGGTCTGGACGGCTGATCTATGGGGACGCTCGTCGGCGCCATCGGCTATCGTCAGCTGCGCGATCACTCCGCGCCGTTTGCGATGCTCGATCGCCTCGAAGCGGAGAACCTCGGGGCTGACACCGCTGTCGAGGACGTCAGCTACAACCCCGTCGCGCTGATGCAGTGGCTGCACGGCGACGCGAAGGGGCAGTTTGAACGCGCGATTTTCATCGCCGCCGTGGAGCGGGCCGGCCGACCGCCTGGGCGCGTCGATGCCTATCGATGGGACGGCATCCTGCCGCCGCCGGAGTTGATTCAGCAGGCGGTCGCCGATGCGGTGACCGGCATCATCTCGCTCGACAACACGCTCGTCGTCGCCGGTTACTTCAAGGCGTTGCCGCGACAGGTCGCGGTCGTCGAGATCGAACCGCTCGAGCACGCGTTCGGGACCGACCTGAGCCCGGAAGTCACGGCGGCCGTCGAGACCGCGGTGGATCTGGTTCGCCTGCTCGCCACGAACCCCGTCGCGTTCGATGCGCTGCCACGCGCTGGGATCCCGGAGGCCGCCTTCTACAGGGCTCACGCCCATTGAATGATCGCGTGACGCCCCAGAACGAAATTCCCGACGCGGAACCGGATCTGTTGCTCGAGGTGGAGCAGCTGATCGCGGAGCTCGAGCACCGGCATGGACCGATTGTCGGCGAGCGCGTGACACGGCTGCTGAAAGACATCGACGCCATTCATCGCGCCGGCCTGACGCATTTGATGCAGGCGATCCGGTCGATGGGTGGCGACGCGTTTATCAACCGGCTGATCGCCGATCCGGCGATTCGCATCCTGCTGATGTCCTACGACTTGGTCGCCGCCGACCGCCGGCTGAGCGCCGAGGAGGCGCTCGATACCGTTCGCGGCCATCTGCACGCACACGGCGTCGACGTCGAGATTCTCGAGGTCGTGGGCGGAGTGGTCTACGTGCGGCTGCACGGCGTCGCCGGCAGCGCGATTCCCGAGGACGCGGTGCTCCATGATCTGGAGGAGGCGTTGCACGCCGGCTTCGTCGGGTTCCAGGAGCTCGTCACGCGCAACCCGCGCGCGGCCGACCCCGTTATCTCGATCGGTTCACTGCGTCGGGCCAACCGGCCTGTCTACCGCGACCTCTTCGACGCCGCCATGCTGAACGACGGCGACATGAGAGCCGTGGATGTCGACGGGCGGCCGGTGCTGATCGCGCGCATCGAGGGCGAGTACGTGGCGGTCTCCAACCGATGCGGCGGCACCCCGCTGCCGCTCGAGTTCAGCGTGCTCGACGGCGCAGAGTTGCGCTGCTCGTGGCACGGGTGCCGTTACGACCTGCGCACCGGCACGCGTCTGGACGCCGCGGGCGATCGCCTCGCTGTCTATCCAGTGAGCGTCGAGCACGGCATGGTCCGGGTCGCCGTCGATGTCGAACCGATGGTCCGGGGATCCCACTGACGTGCGCACCGTGGTGGCCGGCTTCGGCAACGTGCTGCGGGGAGACGATGGATTCGGTGTGGAAGTTGTGCGGCGACTGCAGGACGAAGGGCGAGCGCCCAACGGGACCGTGTGCCTCGAGATTGGGACCGGCGGCCTGGCGCTGGCCCAGGAGCTGCTGACACCGTGCGATCGCCTCGTCATCGTTGACGCGATGACGCGCGGCGGCGTGCCCGGCGACGTCTACGTGTTACGCGTCGAGAGCGTCGATGCGCTCCGCTCGGTCGACATGCACATGGCCGTGCCCGCGCGCGTGCTCGAGCTCGCGCAGGCGCTTGGGGCGCTGCCGCGCGAAGTCTACATGGTCGGCTGTGAACCGGCGTCGGTGGATGATCTGTCGATGGCGCTGTCGGTACCAGTGCAGAAGGCGGTTGATTCGGTCCTCAGAGACGTACAGACTCTGTTGCAGCGGCCGCCACATGAGTGACTTCAATCCCGACGAACTCACTGCGATCGACGATGTGCTGCAGATGATGTATTGGCTGCGCGGCGAGCAGCTCGCGGTGAGCGTCGATCTGCCGACCCTCGAGCGGATGTCCGGGCTGAAGCCCGATCAGGTCCAACTGGCGTTGCAGGCGCTGCTGCGTCGCGGATTGATCGAGCGGACCACGATTGAAGAAGACGTGCAGTATCGGCTGACCGATGACGGCGTGCGCGAAGGCGGCCGGCGCTTTGCGGACGAGTTCGCCGACATCACCAAGCCGGGCCACGGAGAGTGCGGGGATCCCGATTGCGACTGTCATCGCACCGGATCGCCCGCCGATTGCCGCCATCGTGCGGCGGGTCTGGAGTAACGGTGCGCATCGCGATCGCCGGCAAAGGCGGCACGGGAAAGACGACGATCGCGGGAACGCTGGCGCGGTTGATGGCGCGCCGCGGCCGCGAGGTGTGGGCGATCGACGCCGACTCGAACCCGAATCTCGCCGTCACGCTCGGCGTGCCGCGGGACACGCACGCCGACCTCACACCCGTGCCGCGATCGATCCTGCAGACGGATCCGGCAGACGCCGACGGCAAGCGCAAGATCCTCAGCGTGCCTGCCTCAGACGTCGTGCAGCGGTTCGGCCATTCGGCGCCCGACAACGTGAAGCTGCTGCTGATGGGCCGAGTCGATCACGCGGGCGCTGGTTGAATGTGCGGGGCCCATGCCGCGGTGCGGCATCTGATCGGCGGGATTCTCGAAGACCGACAGCACGTCACGATCATCGACATGGAAGCCGGTGTCGAACACCTCAGTAGAGGGACAGGCCGGCACGTCGATACGCTGCTGGTGACGCTGGAGCCGTACTACAAGGCGCTCGAGACATCTCGACGCTGTGCCGAGCTGGGACGCGAGCTCAACATTCCTCACGTACTCGGCATCGGCAACAAAGTTCGCGATGCCGCCGACGCCGAGGCGGTCCAGGGATTCGCCGCCGCCCATGGCATCCCCCTCATCGGTTCGATCCCGTTTGACGACGCCGTCCGACGCGCCGATCTGGCTGGCACTCCGCTGGTGGATGCGCCGGCGAACGCCGCGGTGTTTGAGATCGATAGGCTCGCCGGCTTTCTCCTGGCGAACTGAGCGCACGGGCAGGACGAGTGCGGTGAACGAGGGCGCCCGGACAGGAGATTGTCGGCGCACGGCGCGCGGCGCCGACCTGAGCGCCGCCAAATGAGGATCGCCGCAGTGCTCATCGCTGCTGCGGTGGCGGCGGTCGCGCAAACGCCGGGCGCCCCGCGCCTGGCGGGCGAGGCGCCGCCGCCGGCGTCGCCGCTCAGCCTGTGGTATCGCGCCCCAGCGTCCGATCATCCGCTGCTGGCGCTCGACGCGCCCCGGGAAAGCCGGCAGGCCGCGACGGCCGAGTGGGTACGTGCCCTTCCAGTGGGGAACGGGCG
>Ga0075425_100000845_pt1 | contig 29285 bp, 23 predicted proteins | sample SoiMethybrSBSTD4_FD_75300 | JGI IMG/M metagenome (GOLD analysis project Ga0075425, IMG submission 75300) | Bulk soil microbial communities from a Populus tree surrounding site in Tennessee, USA - Soil MetaG P. TD hybrid SBSTD4 | ecosystem: Environmental > Terrestrial > Soil > Tree plantation...
GGCGCCCGCAGGTTGCGCTCGAGATATCCCCAGGTGCGCGGGATATTCGCGATGTAACGCGGTTTGCCGTCGCGCTTGAGCAGGCGCAGCCACAACCCCAGGAGGCGGGTGTTTCTCTGCGTGCCGAAGTCGGCATAGGCGGCGGCAAAGGCGGCGCGGTCGAACGCCCGGTCGCCGACCGCGACCTTGGCGCAATAGTGGTTGAAGAGTTCGCTTTCGAGCTCGGGGGATACGCTGGTGCGGGCGTCCTGGAGCAGGGAAACGAGATCGAAGGCAAAATGCTCAGCGAGCGCATCCTGGAAATCGAGAATGCCGACCCGGGCCACGCCCTGGCGCTCGGGCAACCACATGAGATTGGGCGAATGATAGTCCCTGAGGAACCACCCTGCGGGGAGAGCCAATAGGCGGGTGATGACGGGCGACCACAGGTCCATGAATTCGGCGCGCACTTGAGGTGAGGGCGGCTCGCCCTTGAGTGCGGGCCAGTACCAATCAAGCAAGAGCTCGATCTCAATTTCGAAGGCTGCCCGGTCGCGCCGTGGCAACGCGTAGGCGCTCCCATCGGGGAGTGGGAGGATCGCAGGGCGCGGCACGGTGCGCAATCTGACGAGCCCATCAACCGCCGCGCGCCAGAGCTCGGACTGGGACGTGCCGGCAGCCACCTCTGAGGTGAACAGCCGATCGCCAAGGTCTTCGATGAGGAGAATGCCCTTGTCGAGCTCGAAAGCCTCCACCGCCGGTGCGCTCAACCCTGCGTCGTTGAGCGCGGCGCCGATTGCAGCGTAGGGGCGGACCATGTTCTCTGCCAGGCGGGCGATGCGGCTGTAGGACTTTCCCTGACGGATCGGCGGACCGTCGGGTTGGATCGGCGCATCCATGAGGATCGCCGTGCCATCGGCCGCGAACAGACGCGCATAGCTGCGCGTTGAGGCATCGCCTTGCAGGTAGGCGATGCGCGCTCCCCGCCAGCGCTCTTGGCCCGCCAGAAAGGCCATCAATTCACCGATGCGCGCAACACATTGGCTCGCGCTGCCAAGGCCGCGCATGGTGAGGCGCCGCGTCTTCCCGTGCCGAGTTTCGGCGAGTTCGATCTCGCAGCGGTTTTCGGGGAGAAGCTCGGCGATCCGATCCGGCCATTCCACGATCGCTGCGCCATCGGCGACGGCCTCGTCGAACCCCACCTCGCGCGCCTCCTCCGCGAACGCCAGGCGATAAAAATCAAAGTGCGTCACTCTGAGGCGCGGCGTCTCGTAGGTTTGGGCCAGAGAGAAGGTGGGGCTTGGTACCTCGGCTGCCACTTCGCCCATGAGGGCAGTGATGAGCGCGCGGGCAAGCGTGGTCTTGCCGGCCCCGACCTCACCGCGCAGCGCGATGAGGTCGCCGCGTCGCACCTTGAGCGCCAAGAGATCGGCGAGCCGGACGATGCCGGTCTCGTCGAGCTCGCACGTCCACTGCGCCATCATGCACGTGCGGCCTCGGATGCCGGCTCCGCGTGGGCCCCGTGTTCGGGAAAGCGCACGGTAACGCGGGTGCCCTGGCCGGGTTCCGACTGGAGCGACATGGTCCCGCCGTGCAGCTCCACGAGGCTCTTGACGATGGCAAGTCCCAGCCCGGCGCCCCGGTGCTTGGAACCTTGGCTGCGGCTCTCGAACCGCTCGAGCACGCGTTGCTGCTGGTCCTTGGGAATGCCGACGCCCTTATCCTCGACGGTGAACGCCATCATGCCCGCCTCGCGCCGGACGGTCACGCTGATGGTGTCGGACGGCTTGGAGAAACCGACGGCATTGGCGAGCAGATTGTAGAGCACCTGCCGGACCCGCGCCTCGTCGGCGACAAATTCGACGGCATCCTCGGCAATGGCGATGTCCAGATTGAGGCGCGCGCGGTTGGCGCGGTCGCGCACGCCCAAAATGGCCGTGTCGACCACGTCCTTGGCCTTGATGGGTGCCAGCTTCAGCTCCAGCGCGCCAGCGTCGATGGTGGCGAGGTCGAGGATGTCGTTGATGATGGCAAGCAGCGTGCGCGAGGACGCGGAGATGTCGTTCAGGTATTCGCGCTGCTTGTTGTTGAGCTCACCGGTTCGGGGGCTCGATAGCAGTTCGCTGAAGCCGATGATGTTGGTGAGCGGGGTTCTGAGCTCATAGGAGACATGGCTGATGAACTGGCTCTTGAGGCGATCGGCCGCCACCAGGGCCTCGTTGCGTTCGATCAACGTCTGCTCGTAACGCTTGCTATCGGTGACGTCGACGAACGTGATGAGCGTGGCGCCATCGGGCAGCGGCGACACGGCAAAGTCTATGACGCTCTGGTCGGGGCGCAGCATCTGCCCGCCCACGGGGTGTCGTCGGTCGGAAATGCCGGTCACCGCCCTGCTGACGCGAGCCCAGGTCGCCATATCGTCGTAGAGGGAACTGCACAACGCAATGATCTTGTCGATGTGCGGCCCCTCCTTCAGCGTGCTGCGCGGCAGACGCCAGATCTGCAGCACCGCCGAATTGAACAGCTTGAGGCGTCCATCGGTGGCAAACACCGCGACGCCCTCTTTGAGGCTGTCGAGCGTCTCGCGCTGCACATCGATGAGAGCGTTGTAGCGGCTTTCGAGCGCAAAGCGCTCGGTGGCATCATCGTAAAGATAGGCGAGCCCGCCGTCGGGACGCTGGGCCGACACCACATGGATGGTGCGCCCGTCGAGCAGGTGCCACCAGTCCTCGTATTCGGTGCCGGTCTTGTTGCCTGCCAGGATTTTGGCCTTCCAATCGCGGTAATTCACCACCTCCGGCAAGCGCGATAGCTCGCGCAGCCGGTCGAGCAGCTCGCCGTCGCTGGGCTTGGTGGCAAGCCAGTCGGCGTCGAGCTGCCACAGGGCACGATAGGCCTCGTTGAAGAACGTCAACCGCTGATCGGGACCGAAGATGGCGACCCCGGTGGCCACCCGGTCGAGCGTGCGCTCGTAGGCGGCAACGTGGCGAACGAGCTCGCCCTGGGCGGTTTCCAGCGCCGCCACGTCGATGGCTGCACCGACGCTTGCTCCATCGAGAGGGATGACGACGACGTCATGGGCCTTGCGCGTGCCGCTGCTGATGAGGTGAACGCGCTGGCGATAGACAATCCTCTTGTGGAGTGCCGTCGCCACCGCCTCGCGCTGGCGCGTTTCCAAAAGTTCGATCTGGCGCTGTCGGACTTCCGCCTGGCTGCCGGCCTCGACAGCCTTCACATAGGCCTCGTTGACCCATTGCAGGCGGCCGTCGGCCCCACGCAGCCAGGCCGGCATGGGCAGTGCATCGAGCAAGGTGCGGCCAGCGAGCGTGTCGCGCACGAGCTGGCGGTGTTGGTCGAGAATGCGGGCAAGGTCGCGCTTGCGGCCGGCCACATCCCGCAAGCGCAGGATGGCTCGGCCGCCTGCAGCGCGCCCGTCTGCCTCGACGTGGCCACCGGCCGGCGTTTTCAAGAGGGAGCTGAACGGCCGTCCGTCGGCGAAGAGGGCATCGAGCCCGCGCTTGAGCTCCTGGGCGGAGGCCAGATCGAGCCAGCGCCCGAAGCGCAACAGCTCGGTATGCTGCTGCGGCAAGCCGGGGATGGTTGCAAGCGTATGCGTCATGACGCGCACGCCGAGCCCCTGCTCCCAGAACACCAGCACCTGCGGTTCAGCCTTGATGATGGCCTCGGCGGTCAATAGGCTTTTGCGCAGGTCGGCCACCTCCTCGCCCATGCCGATGCCGCGGCCGGCCCCGATGCGCGCGCGCAGGCCGCGGTAGGCAGCGATGAGGGCCAGCGCCGCGGCGCCCGCGGTCAGAGCGCCGAGCAGCAGGGCTCGCGAGGGGCTTGAGACCGGCAGGCTGGTCCCGTCGAAAACGGCGACAATGAGGGCCGCCACGGCGAGCGAGCTGATGAGCCCCAACAGGGTCATCTCGCCGCGCACTCTGCCATCATCGCGCTTAGCGCCTGCCCGCCACATCGCCGCCCGTCGATTGGACCGACGCGCAAAAGAGCCTACGCGAGACGGGAAAGGCCTCGAGCGCGAAGACCGCCGTTAACGAAGCATTAACACTTTATCTGATTCGCGCGACACACCAAGCGCTTAGAGCTTTGATTCATAATTTACATTTCTGCAACAGTGTGTTGTACTTAAAGGGATTTTCCTCTCCCGGCGGTCCCAACGCGTGCTTCTCTGGGTGCGAACGGCCACCGTTGGATTATGCTTGGAGGTTGCCGCGCACCCCAATATACTCTTTGTGAGTATTAAAGAAGACCAGAGCACTGGGCCCGAGCTCTGGGCCCGAGCTCTGGGCCCGAGCTCTGGGCCCGAGCTCTGGACCCGAGCTCTGGACCCGAGCTCTGCGCCAAAGGTGGGCGCCAAGGGACGGCCGCCAAAGGATCGGGTCCCTCGAGCGGGGCCCTGGACCCCCCCGGGGGGGTAGATCCCCATCAGACAGGCACAATTGCGACAGGCACAATTGCGACAGGCACAATTGCGACAGGCACAGTTGCGGCAAAGCAAAGTGGCTACAGCCCGCGGTTGACCGCTGGCCGCGGCCGCCTCACCTCAGCGTCACCTGCCCTTGCCATGGCGGGCGCTATTTGAGGTAGGGACAGAGCCTCTTTTCGCCACCATAGGTCGTGTAGAGACCCGAGTTCCACTCAAACGAGCGGAAATTCTGCGCACAGATGGCACGTGGGTCGCCGGTATATCCCGAGGGGTAGTAGTAGGGGCCCTCGTAGGCGTAGTCGTCATAGTAGTGGCCCGGCCGCGGGCGATAGGCCTCGCTGGCGATGATGCTGCCGATCACCACACCAGCGCCAAGGCCGAGCCAGGGGCCAGGACCCCATCCCCATCCACGCCGGTAATAGGGGTAGCGCCGATAACCCCAACCCCACTGCACGTGCGTGAGGGCACTTCGATCGGACTTGGCCGTGACCGTGGCCGCGGGCGCCATGGGGGCAGCCTTGGCCGGGAGAGCGGCGAACGCTAACACCGCCGCGACCAGACCGAACGCCGTCTTGCCTGTGGACATGCGAACCTCCTTCGCGCTTGGAGTTAGGGCGCGCTTGAAGCGTCCCGGTAGCCTCCCGTCCATGGGGCGCCATCGGTCGCCTCGCGCATCGGGCGCTGGCTGCAAAGTTGCCTAGCACCATGACGCCCCGGTAGCGTGTTCGTGTGGCGCGGGTGGGACCGAGAGTGGGCGCAGGTGCGGCAAGGCGCCCGTCCTTCCATGCGGCATTCGATCCACATGGCCGCGGGTTGATGTGCCGAGCGGCGCATGGTATGCGCGGGTTTGGAAGGGGATGCCCGCGGCATCGATGCGCAGGCGCTTTTGCATTCGGCCCGGCTAATACGGTGCGGACGGGTCTCCCCCGTTTGTTCCCTGGCCCGTTTGTTCCCTGGCGAGAGCGGTCACGTGTCGAGCGACGATCCCATGATGGCGACCATGGCTGGGCGCTACGCGGCCGCCCTGTTCGATCTTGCCAAGGATCAGCGGCAACTCGACGGGGTGGAGCGGGATCTCAGCCTTCTCTCGCAGATGCTCGAAGAGAGCGCCGACCTGCGTCGGGTGGTGTTGAGCCCAGTCATCACCACGCACGATCAGGCCAAGGCGCTGAACACCCTCCTCACCAAGGTCGGCGTCGCTGGCCTTGTCGGCAATTTCGTCAACCTGATCGTGCGCAACCGGCGCCTCTTTGCAATTAGGGACATGATCAAGGCGTTTCGGGCCCTGCTGGCGCGCGAGCGCGGGGAGGTCAGCGCCGACGTGACCTCCGCCCATCCCTTGACGCCCGAGCAAATGCAGGCGCTGGCGGAGAGCCTGCGCAGCTCAACCGGCAAGAACGTGCGCATCGATACGCGCGTTGATCCCAACCTGCTCGGCGGCCTCGTCGTCAAGATCGGCAGCCGCATGATTGACAGCTCGCTCAGGACTAAGCTCAACAATCTCAAAGTCGTCATGAGAGGTATTGGCTGATGGACATCCGCGCCTCAGAGATCTCCGCGATCCTGAAAGAGCAGATCAAGAATTTCGGCAAGGAGGCCGAGGTCTCAGAAATCGGCCAAGTGTTGTCGGTCGGCGACGGCATCGCGCGCATTTACGGTCTCGACAAGATTCAGGCCGGCGAGATGGTGGAATTTGCCGGCGGCATCCGCGGCATGGCGCTCAATCTTGAGGCCGACAACGTCGGCGTCGTGATTTTCGGCGATGACCGCAGCATCAAGGAAGGGGACACGGTCAAGCGCACTGGGGCGATCGTCGAAGTGCCTGTGGGCAAGGGACTGCTCGGACGCGTGGTGGACGCGCTCGGCAACTCCATCGATGGCAAGGGTGCGATCAAATCCGACGTGCGCAAGCGCGTCGACGTCAAGGCACCTGGCATCATCCCCAGGCGATCTGTGCACGAGCCGATGGCCACGGGTCTCAAGGCGATCGATGCGCTGATCCCAATCGGTCGCGGCCAGCGCGAGCTCATCATCGGCGACCGGCAAACCGGCAAGACGGCGGTCGCCCTCGACACCATCCTCAACCAAAAGTCGCTCAACCAGGGCAATGACGAGAGCCAGAAGCTTTACTGCGTCTATGTGGCCGTAGGCCAGAAGCGATCGACGGTCGCCCAGTTTGTCAAAGCGTTGGAGGACAACGGGGCCCTCGATTATTCCATCGTCGTGGCCGCCACCGCCTCCGACCCCGCGCCGATGCAGTATCTGGCACCATTCGCCGGCTGCGCCATGGGCGAGTTCTTCCGTGACAACGGCATGCATGCCGTCATCATCTACGACGACCTCTCCAAGCAGGCCGTCGCGTACCGCCAGATGTCCTTGCTGCTGCGCCGCCCACCCGGACGTGAGGCCTATCCGGGCGACGTCTTCTATTTGCACTCGCGCCTGCTGGAACGCGCAGCCAAGATGGGTGATGCCGCCGGCAAAGGCTCGCTGACCGCGCTGCCGGTCATCGAGACGCAGGCCAACGACGTGTCGGCCTACATCCCCACCAACGTCATCTCCATCACCGACGGGCAGATCTTTCTCGAGACCGACCTGTTCTATCAGGGCATCCGCCCGGCCGTGAACGTCGGGCTCTCTGTGTCCCGTGTCGGGTCCTCGGCCCAGACCAAGGCCATGAAGAAAGTGGCCGGTCGCATCAAGGGAGAGTTGGCCCAATACCGCGAGATGGCAGCCTTCGCCCAGTTTGGCTCCGACCTCGACGCCACCACGCAGCGTCTTCTCAACCGCGGCGCCCGCCTGACCGAGCTCTTGAAGCAGGCACAATTCTCCCCGCTCAAGATGGAGGAGCAGGTCTGCGTCATCTACGCGGGCGTCAACGGCTATTGCGATCCGATGCCGCTTGAGAAGATCAAGCCCTTCGAGGAAGCACTGCTGCTCGATCTGCGCAGCCAAAATGCCGGCATCCTTGATGAGATCCGCGACAGCAAGGATCTGTCGGATGCGACGGCGGCCAAGCTGAAGGTCGTGGTCGAGAAGGTCGCCAAGCAGTTCTCGTAGTCGTCTTAAGGGTTTGGGGCGCAAGCGCCGCCCTGCCACATCTTTAAAGGCACCGATGCCCTCCCTCAAAGACATGCGCAACCGCATCGCCTCGGTGAAGGCGACGCGCAAGATCACCAAGGCCATGCAGATGGTGGCCGCCGCCAAACTGCGCCGCGCGCAGGAGGCTGCCATCGCTGCGCGACCTTACGCACAGCGCATGGCCCGGGTGCTCGCCAACGTCGGCGCGAGCGTGGCCAATCGATCGGGGGCCCCTCCGTTGCTGGTCGGCACCGGCAAGGACGAGGTTCATCTGCTCGTGGTCATGACGGCCGAGCGCGGTCTTTGCGGCGGCTTCAATGCCAATATCGCCCGCCTCGCTCGGCAGGATGCCGCGCGCTTGGTGGCGTCGGGCAAGTCGGTCAAGATTCTGGCCGTCGGCCGCAAGGGTGCGGATGCCCTGCGTCGCGAGTGGGGTCGCAACATCCTCGAGCGTATCGATCTTAAGGGCGTCAAGCAGCTGGGCCTTGCTAATGCCCAGACAATTGCCAACAGGATCCTAGCGCTGTTCCAGGCGGGTGAGTTCGACGTCTGCACGCTCTATTTCTCCGAGTTCAAGTCGGTGATCGCGCAGAAGCCGACAGGCCTGCAGTTGGTCCCCGTGCAACCGCCAGATGCGGAGGCGTCGACCAAGCCGCAGGCAAGCTATGAATACGAGCCTGGCGAGGAAGAGCTCCTGGGCCCGTTGATTGAGCGCAACATCGCGACGCAGATCTTCCGCGGGCTCCTCGAAAATGCAGCAAGCGAGCAAGGCGCGCGCATGTCGGCCATGGACAACGCAACGCGCAATGCCGGGGACATGATCAACAAGCTCACGATCCGCTACAACCGCCAGCGCCAGGCCAATATCACCAAGGAGCTGATCGAGATCATTTCCGGTGCGGAGGCGCTGTGAGACGTCACGTTTGTGGCGGTATAGGAACGAGCGAGGGTCAAGCGTGAGCACGACCCCAAACCTGAGGACGAGGACCTAGGAACGAGCCATGGCTAGCAACAAAATCGGCAAGATCCGTCAGGTGATGGGCGCCGTGGTGGACGTGCAGTTCGACGGCCACCTGCCGCAGATTTTGAACGCGCTCGAGACCACCAATCAAGGCAACCGCCTGATCCTTGAGGTGGCCCAGCACCTGGGGGAAAACACCGTGCGCACGGTGGCGATGGACGCTTCCGAAGGCCTGGTGCGCGGCCAGGACGTGGCCGACACGGGCCAGCCGATCGCCGTGCCCGTCGGCGATGAGACGCTCGGTCGGATCATGAACGTGATCGGCGAGCCGGTGGACGAAGCGGGCGCCATCAAGGCGACGACCAAGCGCGCCATTCATCAGCCGACCCCTGCCTATACCGAGCAGTCGACGGAAGCGGAGATTCTCGTCACCGGCATCAAGGTGGTGGACCTGCTCGCACCCTACGCCAAAGGTGGCAAGGTCGGTTTGTTCGGCGGGGCCGGCGTCGGCAAGACCGTGCTGATCATGGAGCTCATCAACAACGTGGCCAAGGCGCACGGCGGCTATTCGGTGTTCGCCGGGGTCGGAGAGCGCACGCGCGAGGGCAACGATCTCTATCACGAGATGATCGAGTCCGGCGTCAACAAGGATCCCACGAAGAACAACGGCTCCGCCGCGGGCTCCAAATGCGCCCTGGTCTACGGGCAAATGAACGAGCCGCCTGGCGCGCGCGCCCGGGTCGGCCTCTCGGGCCTCACCGTCGCCGAATACTTCCGCGACCAGGGCCAGGACGTGCTGTTCTTCGTGGATAACATCTTCCGCTTCACGCAGGCGGGTTCCGAAGTGTCCGCCCTCTTAGGCCGCATTCCATCCGCCGTCGGGTATCAGCCGACGCTGGCGACGGACATGGGCGCGCTGCAGGAGCGCATCACCACCACCCAGAAGGGATCCATCACGTCGGTGCAGGCCATCTACGTGCCGGCCGACGACCTGACCGACCCGGCGCCGGCCACGTCCTTCGCCCACCTCGACGCCACGACCGTGCTGTCGCGACCGATCTCGGAGAAGGGCATCTATCCCGCGGTCGATCCACTCGACTCCACCTCGCGCATGCTCGACCCGCGCATCGTCGGCGAGGAGCACTACCAAGTGGCGCGTCAAGTGCAGGCCATTCTGCAGCGTTATAAGTCGCTGCAGGACATCATCGCCATTCTCGGCATGGACGAGCTTTCCGAAGAAGACAAACTGACGGTGGCGCGTGCCCGCAAGATCGAGCGCTTCCTATCACAGCCCATGCATGTGGCTGCGGTGTTCACGGGCCTGGATGGCGTGTTCGTTGATCTCGCTGATACCATCAAGAGCTTCAAGGGGTTGTGCGCCGGCGACTACGATCACTTGCCGGAGCAAGCCTTCTACATGGTCGGCACCATTGAAGAAGCGGTCGCCAAGGCCGAGAAGCTGGCCGAGGCGGCCTAACCGAAGGGGAGACTGAGGGAATGTCGGCGGATGGCGCAGGAAAGTTTGGAAACTGCTGTGAGGTCCTGAAGGACGTGCTCGAGAGCGACGACTTCGAACCGCTGATCGCTGAGGACGATGACGGCGTCCTCTACATGTCGATCGGCATGGTCGACCCCGAGAAAGAGGACGACCCCAACATGGTCGACCATCCGGTGTTTTTCTGCCCGTTCTGCGGTGCCAAGCTGCAGACGCCGGAAGAGGTGGACGCCAAGGGCAAGACCTGATCGGGCGGGAGCGGGCAGCATGGCAGGCACGTTGAAGTTTGAGCTGGTGACGCCGGAGCGCATGGCGCTCTCCCAGGACGCAACCCAGGTGGTCGTTCCGGGCCTGGAGGGCGACTTCACTGTGCTGCCGGGGCATGCCCCGGTCATCTCAGCGCTGCGTCCCGGCGTCGTCGATGTCACGCTCCCCGATGCCAGCAAGGCGCGCATCTTCGTCAAAGGCGGGTTCGCCGAGGTGAACCCGCAGCATCTCACCGTTCTTGCCGAACGTGCGCTCGATGTGGAGGCGATGGATGCGGGCACCATCGCTGCCGAGCTGGCGGTAGCGGAGGCGGATCTTGCCGCCGCCGCCGATGACACGGCCCGCCTCACGGCGACCGCCGCCCTCACTCAACTCAGAGGGCTGCAAAGGGGGTAGGCTCGCCATGTCGGTGGCCGAGCCCTCCGCCGACCGAGGCGGAGCGGCCGAAGCCCGCAACGTCGCGCAGGAGCGGTGGCGGCGCCGAATTTATCTCAGCCACGCCGCGAACTCGCGGACCACCTCGGCGTAGACTTGGCGCTTGAAGGGAACGATGAGACCCGGCAACTGCCCGGCCGCCACCCAGCGCCAGGCTTCGAACTCGGCCTTATGTCGGCCGCGCGGGGCCACGTCGATTTCCCGCTCAAGGCCCGTGAAACGCATGGCAAACCACTTCTGCCGCTGGCCGCGATAGCGACCCTTGAGGGCGATGCCCACGAGATCATCGGGCAGGTCATAGCTGAACCAGCTGGGCGCTACTGCCAACACCTCGACGCTCGTGACGCCAGTCTCCTCCTCCAATTCACGCAGCGCCGCCGCACGCTCGTCCTCACCGGGCCAGATACCACCCTGCGGCATCTGCCAGAAGTGGGCCGCCGACCCCGCTGCCCACTTGGGCCGCCGCCGCCCCACCCACACGCGATGAGCCGCGTTGATCAACATGATCCCGACGCAGGGACGATAGGGAAGGTCGAGGGATTTCTCTGCCAGCATTGCGATCGGCGATCCGTGCAGCGATTGCGTCGATTGCAATCTTTAGTGATTTGCCGGATTTGTCACGCCAAACCGCTCTCGACGGGCGAGATTGCCGAGCGCAGGGTCAAGCACCGCGGTGCGGCCGGGCGAAGGCAGCAAAGTCGTGCACCACCTGGGCGTAGACGCCGCGCTTGAAGGGCACGATGAGGCCCTCCAGCTCGTCGAGGCGCGCCCACCGCCAGGCGTCGAACTCCTGGGGATGCCCGGGACGCTGCAAGGCGATCTCATGCTCGGGGCCCGTGAAGCGCATGGCAAACCACTTCTGCCGTTGTCCCCGGTAGCGTCCACCCCACGCCTTGGGCCGCAGCTCGGCCGGCAGATCGTAGGTGTACCAACCGGGGCTCTCTGCCACGACCTCAACCGAGCGGATACCCGTCTCTTCCGCAAGCTCGCGCAAGGCGGCCTGGGGCGGGTCTTCGTTGGCGTCGATGCCGCCCTGCGGCATTTGCCACCAGGTGCCGGGACCTTCCGGTTCGGCTGGAGCATCGAGGCGCCGACCAAGCCACACCAACCCCTCCGCGTTGAGCACCATGATGCCGACGCAGGGGCGGTAGGCTGAGAGAAGTTCAGGGTCCTCGCTCATCCATCATAATGCCGGTTCGCAGATGGCTCCGCGGGCTCCCCCGGCCCGGCGATGCTGGCCGCATCCGAAGAGCAATGCAAAAAAACACGCGTGGCCGCCGATCCGGCGCCCACGCTATTTCGCCCTTGCCCGTTGGCGCATCTGGCCGCCTGGTCCTTTATTGCGGCCTCACCTGCTGCGGCGGCGTCGACTGTGGGCTCGGCGCGGGAGCACCGTCCGTCTTCGGCGCCTCGGCCCGTTGCGTGGGCGGCAGCGGCTCGCCGCGCAGCATCTTCAGGCCATACTGCAACTGCGCATCCTTTTCCGGTTCCTTCGGCACGTAGTTGGAGGAGCCTGAACCCTCCTTGCCGTCCTTCATCTCGCCCTTGAGGTGACCTCTCAGAGAGGCCTCGCTTGGCATCCGGCCGTTTGCCTTCGACTGCAACTCCGGCGGCAGCTCCTGCTCGACGGCCACGTCGGGCTCGATTCCCTTGGCCTGAATGGATCGTCCGGACGGTGTATAGTAGCGTGCGGTGGTCAGGCGGATGGCGCCGTTCTGCGCTCCCCCGCCCAGGGGGATAATGGTCTGTACCGAACCCTTGCCGAACGAGCGTGTGCCGATGATCGTTGCGCGCTTGTGGTCTTGCAGCGCACCGGCGACGATCTCGGATGCCGAAGCCGAGCCGCCGTTGATGAGCACGATAATCGGCTTGCCGTCAGCGATGTCGCCTGGGCGAGCGTTGGCCCGCTGCGTCTCCTCAAGACCCCGACCCTTGGTGAGCACGATTGCCCCCTTGTCGAGGAAGTCGTCGGAGACGGCGATCGCCTGATCGAGCAGTCCGCCGGGATTGCCGCGCAGATCGATCACGTAGCCCTTAACGGTCTTGATGGACTTTTTGAGGCCATCGACCGCCTTCACCAGGTTGGCGTGGGTCTGCTCGTTGAAGGTGGACACCTTAACGTAAATGATGTCGCCCTCGGCCCGCGCCTTGATGGCGTTGATCCGGATCACGTCGCGCACGATCTTTACGTCGAAGGGCTCATCTCGGCCCTTGCGCACGATGGTAAGGGTGATCGGCGTGTTGACCGGACCACGCATCTTGTCGACCGCTTGCTCCAGTGTCAGTCCGACGATCTGCTCTCCGTCCAAATGGGTGATGAGATCGTTGGTCTGCAGCCCGGCCTTGGCGGCGGGGGTATCGTCGATGGGGGAGACCACCTTCACCACCCCAGAGCCCTGTTCCATCGTCACCTCGATGCCGAGGCCGCCAAACTCGCCGCGCGTCTGCACCTGCATGTCGCGGTAATTTTTGGGATTGAGGTAGGCCGAGTGCGGATCGAGCGCGGCGAGCATGCCGTTGATCGCCGAGTCGATCAGCATGGCGTCGTCGGGCTTGTCGACATAATCGGCGCGCACGCGCTCCAGCACGTCCCCAAACAGGTCGAGTTGCTTATAGATCTCCGAATTGGTCGAGGTGGCAGAGTAGGTCCGACTGACATTCAGAACCGTCGTGGCTCCGGCCAGGCACGCCAGCATCACGAATGTCCAGAATGCGAAGTCCGATTTGCGCGTCATCCTTGCACCTTTCGAGAGGCATCCGACCACCAGGGATCGGGATCTATCGGCTGCTTGTCCTTGCGAAATTCGATGTACAGGATCGGGGCATTGTCCTGAGCCTTGGCCTGCGGCGACTTCGCGGCTGCACTCATCACGCCCACCGGTTCACCGGCAAGCACGAACTGGCCGAGCTGCACGTCGATTTGAGATAAGCCTGCAAGAAGAATATGATAACCCCCGCCGGCATTAATGATCAAGAGCTGGCCGTAGCTGCGGAACTCGCCGGCATAGACGATCCACCCGTCGCTGGGTGACACGACCTGGCCGCCATGGCGCGTTTCCAGCACGAGCCCGCGCGACTGACTGCCGTACTGGGTCTTTTCCCCGAAGGTGAGCACGCGTCGACCCTGGGCCGGCAGCGGCAGCAGACCCTTGGCCTCCGGGAAGGGTATGGCCGGCTTGATCCGACCGGGCGTCAGCATCGCCACCCGGTCGCTGCCGGGCGCGAGCACGACGGAGGGGGCGCGCGGTTCGGCGGCGGAGGCCGACGGGCCCGCAGCCTTGCCATCGTTCTGCTGAGCGGGGGCCGGCTGCGCTCCAGCTGCCGCAACCTCCTGGTCATAGGAGCCAAGCCCGGTCTTCTCGGCCACCTCCTTGTCGAGCTTGGAAATGAGCTCGCTCAAGTCCGACACGCTCCTTGAGATATCCGTTGCCGCCTTGCGCACCTGCGCCAGCTCCTCCTGGCGCTCGGCGAGCGATTGGCGCTTGGATTCTTGCAGGCCGGCGAGCCGCAGGCGCGCGTCGTTGAGCCGGGTCGTTTCGGTGCGCAATCGTTCGCCTTCCGTGCGGATGCTGCGCATCACGCGGGCAAGATCGGCAAGCTGCTCGGTGAGGGCCTTGGCCTCGCCGCCGAGCTCGTGCAGGACAGGCGTGAGCAGCGTACCGCTGCGGAAGGAGGAGAGCACATCCTTGCGGCTTGCCACCATCACCGGCGGCGGATTGCGGCCCATGCGCAGCATGGCCCCGAGCAGCGCCGAGATCGAGCCACGGCGCGCCTCCAGCGTCTCGCGCAGATGCGCCTCTTGGACGTCGAGCTCGCCCAAGCGGGATTCGATGAGGTTCAGCTGGCCCTCGCTCTGCTGCACAAGCTTGGCCGTCTCCACCAGCCGGGCATTGATGCGCTCGCGCTCGGCATTGATCTTGTCGACGTCGGCCTGCAGGTCCTTGCCGCGCCGTTCCTTGGCCTCAAGCTTGCCACGCTCGCTGTCGAGCCGTTTGCGCGCCTCTTCGGGGCTGAGAGGGCTCTGCGCAGCAGCCAGCCACGGAAAGGCAACGGCACAGGCCAGAATGCCCCCCAAGGTCGCCAGCCTCCGCGCGCGCACGATATGCTTGCCCAATCTGCCCTCGATGCCCAATCCGCTCTCGATGCCCCGCCGCTGTCGATGCCCCCCGCCGCTGCCGATGTCTAAGGCGACCTCGATGCCAATCCGTCCACAGGGCTCACACCCACCCTCGGCGCCCCAGCCGTCTTGAAGCCCAACCTCGCAGCCATCCTCGCAACCCCACCGCCCTCGAGAGCGCGGGCTGAAGCGGACCAGCAGGGAGAGCGAATCGGCCTCTCGAGATATGCCGCAATTCTCAACAAAAGTTCACTGCAATTGTGGCATGCCAATTGTGGCACGGATGAGTTGAGCGGGCCGCGCAGCGAGCGTGGTTGCCCAAAGCCCCCAACACGGGCTTTATTGCTGACGATCGCGCCCCATCGCGGCATACCGGATCGAAGTCAACCGGGTCGAAGTCAACCGGATCGAAATCATGGAGATGGTTCTGAAATACGCCACGACGCTGGCGGCAGTGGGCGTGTTCCTGGTCTTGCTGGCCGGCTTCTGGAACATGATGCGCGGTTCCAACCCCAACCTCAGCCAAAAGTTGATGCGATGGCGCGTTGGGCTGCAGTTTCTCGCCATCATGATTGCCATGATCCTCGTCTATTGGCTGCGTCCCTGAGGGGCTGACGGTCGCAGGTTCCTTGACCGGGACACCCCACCAGCTACCCTCCAGGCAACCCGAACGCTCGCCGCGGGTAAAGAGGATGTCCACATGGTCGTGCTCAACAAGATCTACACGCGGACGGGCGATGCCGGCATGACCGCGCTCGGCACCGGCGAGCGCGTCCTTAAGCATTCGCCGCGGATTGCCGCCTACGGGAGCGTGGATGAGACCAACGCCGCCATCGGCGTGGCGCGGCTCGAGCTGCACGAAGCACACCCCGACGTGGACGCCATGCTGGCGCGCGTCCAGAACGATCTGTTCGATCTTGGTGCCGACCTCACGATGCCCGAACGGAGCGAGGGCAATCAGCGCGCGCGCGCGCCATTGCGGGTGAGCGATGCGCAGGTGAAGCGGCTTGAGGATGAGATCGACGCAATGAACGGCGAACTTGCGCCCCTGCGCTCCTTCGTGCTGCCGGGCGGTTCGGCCGCGGCGGCCGCGCTGCACGTGGCTCGCACGGTGTGTCGACGCGCCGAGCGCGCCGTCGTCGAGCTGGCCCAACTCGCCGATGAACCCGTGAGCTCAGCCGCGCTCAAGTACATCAATCGGCTATCGGATCTATTGTTTGTGGCGAGCCGCTACGTCAACGCACGGGGTGAGGGCGACGTCCTGTGGGTGCCGGGACAAAACCGCTAGCGGGCCGGGGTAGCGCACAGCCAGCGGAAGGTAGCAACCGTGGTCTTCATTCCCCTCTCAGACGACAATCCGCTGCGCTCCATTCGCTTCCAATGGATGACGGTCTCCCTCATCGCCGTCAATGTGCTGGTGTTCCTCTGGCAGAATGCCGCTGTGGGACAGTCCGTGGCGGCCAGCTTCGCCCTCATTCCCAGCGAGCTCGTGCAGGTCAAGATCTTCGGCGGCGCTGCGCACGGGCCAATGGATGCCCTCGCAGTTCCCGAGGGCTACACGCTCGTCACCTACATGTTCCTGCACGCCGATATCATCCACCTTGCCTCCAACATGCTGTTCTTGTGGGTGTTTGGCGACAACGTCGAGGACGCGCTCGGCCACGTTCGCTATCTGGCCTTTTACCTGACGTGCGGCATCGTCGCGGGATTGGTTCACGCCTATATGCTGCCCACCTCCAAGCTTCCGCTGATCGGCGCCAGCGGCGCCGTTGCCGGAGTGATCGGCGCCTATCTGGTGCTGCATCCGCGTGTGATGGTTTGGGTGCTGGCATTCCGCTTCATTCCGCTCAAGATTTCCGCAGCGTGGGTCCTTGGGGTCTGGGTCGCCACGCAGGTGACGATGGTGCTGATCAAGCAGTCCGATGAGGTCGCGTGGTGGGCGCACATCGGCGGTGTGGTCACCGGCGCCCTCCTCATCCTCGTTCTGCGCCGTCCCGGCGTTCCCCTGTTCGACCGCCGGCGCTAGCCGCCGGCCTCCCCAAGGGGGGGGCACGGGTTCGGGGTGCGGCTATTGGGCCACAGCGCCGGCTGCCCAACTGTTGTCCAAAGTGCCGCGCCGGTTGCCCAATTGACACCCAATTCACGCGGCCCTACGCTTCTTTTCGCAGTTGCGAAGCGCCTCTATCCCCTCGTCATAAACGCGACATAAAGGGGTGGGGTGCCAGCAAAGTTGGCGGTTGAAATTGCGGTGCAGCACGGCGGCCCGGAAGCGGGCAGCGCCGTGCCTCACAGGGAGCCCTCTCGGGAGCCTCTAGCGGAATGAAGGTTCTGGTCGCCGTAAAGCGCGTGGTCGACTTTAACGTCAAGATCCGCGTCAAGTCCGACGGGTCTGGCGTCGAGCTTGCCAATGTCAAGATGTCGATGAACCCCTTTGACGAGATCGCCGTCGAAGAGGTGATACGGCTCAAGGAAAAAGGTTCGGTGACGGAAATCGTCGCCATCTCGATCGGCCCCACCAAGTCCCAGGAGACGATCCGCACGGCGCTGTCGATGGGCGCCGATCGCGGCATTCTGGTCGAGACGCCGGAGGGGCAGGCGATCGAGCCGCTGGCCGTTGCCAAGATCCTGAAGGGTGCGATCGATGCGGAGAAGCCGAGCTTCGTCATCCTCGGCAAGCAGGCCATCGACGACGATTGCAATCAGACGGGCCAGATGCTCGCGGCATTGCTTGGCTGGCCGCAGGCCACCTTCGCATCACGGCTCATCATCGACGGCGATGCGGCCCACGTGACGCGCGAGGTCGACGGGGGTCTTGAGACGCTGAAGCTCAAGCTGCCGCTGGTGGTGACCACGGATCTTCGCCTCAATGAGCCGCGTTATCCTTCGTTGCCCAACATCATGAAGGCAAAGAAGAAGCCGCTCGAGGTCAAGAAACCCGCCGACTATGGCGTCGACATCACTCCGCGTCTCAAGGTGCTGAAGACCGTGGAGCCGCCTGGCCGCAAGGCCGGTGTCAAGGTCGCCAATGCGGCCGAACTTGTTGCCAAGCTCAAGGAGGTCGGAGTGCTGTCATGACGGTCCTCCTCCTTGCCGACCATGACAACACCGCGCTGAGCGGCGGCGTCGCCAAGGCTGTGACGGCGGCGCGGGCGCTGGGCCAGGACGTGCACGTGCTGGTGGCGGGTGCCAGCAGCAAGGGCGTCGCCGAGGCGGCGGCCAAGCTCGAGGGGATAGGCAAGGTGCTCCATGCCGACGCGCCTCAGTTTGGTCATCAGCTGGCTGAGGAGATTGCCGCACTGATCGTCGGATTGATGGGCGGCTATGACGCGGTCCTCGCCGCGGCCACCGCGTCGGGCAAAAACATTCTGCCGCGTGTCGCAGCGGCGCTGGATGTGATGCAAATCTCCGACATCATCAAGGTGGTGTCGCCCGACACCTTCGAGCGGCCGATCTATGCCGGCAATGCCATCCAGACGGTGCAATCAAGCGACAAGAAAAAGGTCATCACCGTCCGCACCACCGCTTTTCCGGCGGTCGGCAACAGCGGATCAGCCCCCATCGAGGCCGTCGCGGCGCCCCCGCCCGTCGGCCTCTCGAGTTTCGAGAAGGCTGAGATCCAAAAGTCCGATCGACCGGAGCTTACCGCAGCCAAGATCATCGTTTCCGGCGGGCGCGGTTTGCAGTCGGGCGAGAACTTCAAGAAGTACATCGAGCCGGTGGCCGACAAACTCGGCGCTGCCGTTGGCGCATCGCGTGCGGCGGTGGATGCTGGCTACATGCCCAACGATTACCAAGTGGGCCAAACCGGCAAGGTGGTGGCCCCCGAGCTTTACATCGCCGTCGGCATCTCCGGCGCCATCCAGCATCTCGCCGGCATGAAGGACAGCAAGGTAATCGTGGCCATCAACAAGGACGGCGAGGCGCCGATCTTTCAGGTCGCCGATTTCGGCCTGGTCGCGGATCTGTTTCAGACTTTGCCGGAGCTGAAGGCTGAGCTGGAGAAGGCTGGCACGTGAGAAGGCCCGCAGCGCACGTTCAACCGGGGTTGTGAAGGAGCAAGGCGTCATGGACGCAGGCGTCAAAACGAAAAAACCCGGCGCGCAACTGGAGCGTGCCCGCAAGAGCGAGGCCAACGCGCAAGCCCTGATCAAGTCGGTCGGTATCATCGGCGCCGGGCAGATGGGCAACGGCATCGCCCACGTGGTGTCGCTGGCGGGCTATGACGTGGCGCTCTACGATCTCAAGCGCGAAACGATCGACAAGGCCCGCGTCACAATTGAGCGCAACATGGCGCGCCAGGTGTCGCGAGGTATCATCACCGACGCGGAAATGCAAAACGCCCTAACGCGCATCCACGGCGCGCCCGACCTCGTAGCCATCGGCGAAGCCGATCTGGTGATCGAGGCCGCCGTCGAGGACGAGGCCGTAAAGCGCAAAATTTTTACGGATCTTTGTCCCAAGCTTAAGAAGAGCGCGGTGCTCGCCACCAATACGTCTTCGATCTCCATCACCCGGCTCGCGTCCATCACGGATCGGCCCGAGCGCTTCATCGGCATTCACTTCATGAACCCGGTGCCCATGATGCAGCTCGTCGAGCTGATCCGCGGCATCGCCACCGAGGATGAGACGTTCACGCTTGCCAAGAGCTTCATCGAAACGCTCGGCAAGAGCGTCGCCGTGTCGGAGGATTTTCCTGCCTTTATCGTCAACCGCATTCTGCTGCCGATGATCAACGAGGCGGTCTATACGCTCTATGAAGGTGTGGGCACGGTGGAATCGATCGATCGCGCCATGCGCATGGGCGCCAACCATCCCATGGGGCCCCTGGAACTTGCCGACTTTATTGGCCTCGACACCTGCCTGTCGGTGATGCAGGTGCTGTACGAAGGCTTGGCCGATTCCAAGTATCGACCCTGCCCGCTGTTGGTGAAGTACGTGGAGGCGGGCTGGCTCGGTCGCAAAACCCAGCGCGGCTTTTACGATTATCGCGGCGAAAAGCCCGTGCCAACGCGCTAGCCTGCTCATCCCTCGAGAGCAGCCCGACCGGGCCTCCTAGAGCGGCCAACGGCCCTCGCCCCTCCCCTCGGAAGGCTCGCGCCCCACCTCCAAAGGTCTGAGCGGGCATGTGCCGCACTGCAATTCAATCTTCCCAGCGGCAATTAGGTCAGCTATGCTGTCCTTTAACGCGCGTGAGGCCACGCGGGTGGTGGCGCACCGGCAACGACCGGCGGCGCTCCCATCGTGCAGGGGACGCGTTGACTGGGGTGATCGGCCCCGCACGGGTAGGCCCTGCCCGGGACTTGAGCGCAATCCCCGTCTGACCTCGGTTGATGCCGGCCTGGGGAACGCGGGGGGTGAGGCTCGGGTGGCGCAGGGGAGGTGGGCTTGCCGGCCAACGGCGGCCCCCCGAGCGGTGGCGTTCGGCTCCGCGACGGTGCTGGGCTCGGGTTGCGCGCCCGTTTCGACGGGCGGGCGGGCCGAGGCGCGCCGAGGAACCGACATACCCATTGGAGACAGGACAAGCCGGAAGGCATGGGCCAATGACGCTCAAAGAGACGGCGAACATCACCGCACCCCATTGCGATGGCGCACTGCTGGCGCCGCGGAGGGGGGGACTGTTTGATCCCAAGCGGGAATACGACGCCTGCGGCGTCGGCTTCATCGCCGATCTCAGGGGCGGGGCGTCGCACGACATCATCAAGGATGCGCTCTATATCCTCGAGAACCTCGAGCATCGCGGTGCGGTGGGCGCGGATCCCATCGCCGGAGACGGCGCCGGCATCCTGATCCAGATACCGCACGCCTTCTTGGAGGCTGAATGCGCGCGCCTCAAGATCAAGCTGCCCAAGCCCGGCCACTATGCGGTGGGCCATCTCTTCATGCCGCAGGACGAACGGCTGCGCGCGCACTGCGAACGCGTGTGGATGCGCATCATCCGTGAGGAGGGTCTCGAATTCCTGGGCTGGCGTTCCGTGCCGGTCGACAACTCCTGTCTCTCGGCAATGGTGCGGGCCGTGGAGCCGGTGCATCGGCAGATCTTCATCGGTCGGCCCAAGGACATGAAGGAGCAGCAGACCTTCGAGCGGCGGCTCTATCTCATCCGCAAGGTCGTCTCCAACGCGCTCTACTTTGCCTACAAGGGCAAGGACATCGGTCACTACACCGTGTCGCTGTCAAGCCGCACGCTGGTCTACAAGGGCATGTTCCTGTCCTACCAGGTGGCAAAGTACTATCAAGACGTTACAGACCCGCGGCTCGTCTCGGCCATGGCGCTGGTGCATCAGCGCTTCTCCACCAACACCTTCCCATCGTGGAAGCTTGCCCATCCCTACCGCATGGTGGCGCACAACGGAGAGATCAACACGTTGCGGGGCAACGTCAACTGGATGGCCGCACGCCAGGCGTCGGTGTCGACGCCACTGTTTGGTCGCGACATCACCAAGCTGTGGCCGATCTCCTACGAGGGCCAATCCGACACGGCCTGCTTCGACAATGCCCTCGAGTTCCTGGTCATGGGCGGCTATACCCTCGCGCACGCGGCCATGATGCTGATCCCCGAAGCGTGGGCTGGGAATCCGCTGATGGACGCCAAGCGTCGTGCCTTCTACGAGTACCACGCCTGTCTGATGGAGCCGTGGGACGGGCCGGCCTCCATGGCCTTTACCGACGGCCGGCAGATCGGCGCTACGCTCGACCGCAACGGCCTCAGGCCTGCACGCTATCTCGTCACCAAAGACGATCGGGTGATCATGTCCTCCGAGGCCGGAGTGTTGCCGGTTGCCGAGGCGAACATCGCACGCAAGTGGCGATTGCAACCCGGCAAGATGCTGCTCATCGACCTGGAAAGAGGTCGCATCATTTCCGATGAGGATCTCAAGGCCGATCTGGCCGCGCGCCATCCCTATGAGCAGTGGCTGAAGCGCACGCAGGTGCAGGTGAGCGACCTGCCGCTGCCCAGAAAGCTTTCCCGCAAGAAGACCAACGTCTCGCTGCTCGACCTGCAGCAGGCGTTCGGTTACACGCAGGAAAGCCTCAAATTTCTGATGGCGCCGATGGCCCACACCGGCCAGGAAGCGGTGGGTTCCATGGGCAACGATACGCCGGTGTCGGTGCTGTCCAACAAACCCAAGCTTCTGCACACCTACTTCAAGCAGAACTTTGCGCAGGTGACGAACCCGCCGATCGATTCGATCCGCGAGGAGCTCGTGATGAGCCTGGTCTCGTTCATTGGTCCGCGCCCCAACCTGCTCGACCTTGAAGGCACCGCCAAGATCAAGCGGCTTGAGGTGTATCAGCCGATCCTCACCAACGAGGATCTCGAGCGGATCCGCCAAATCGGCCTCGTCAAGGACAACCAGTTCTCTTCGGTGACGATCGACATTACCTATCCGGCGGAAACCGGCGCGGCAGGCATGTCAGCGGCTCTCGACGTCGTGTGCGCCGAAGCCGAGGAGGCCGTGCGCTCAAAGGAATACAACATCATTATTCTATCGGATCGCGGCACCGGACCCGACCGCATCCCCGTCCCATCGCTGCTCGCCACCTCCGCCGTGCACCACCACCTGATCCGACAGGGCCTGCGCACGTCGGTTGGTCTCGTTGTCGAGACCGGCGAGGCGCACGAGGTTCACCAGTTCTGCGTGCTCGCGGGCTATGGAGCGGAGGCCATCAATCCCTATCTCGCCTTTGACACGCTCGAGCAGCTGCTACCCGAGCTCGACGAGAAGCTGACCCTCAAAGAGGCGCAGAAGCGCTACATCAAGGCCATCGACAAAGGCATTTTGAAGGTCATGTCCAAGATGGGCATCTCGACCTATCAGTCCTATTGCGGCGCGCAGATTTTCGATGCTGTGGGTCTTAAGTCGAGCTTCGTGCGCAAGTACTTCACGGGCACACACACCCAAGTCGAGGGAGCGGGCCTGCGTCAGGTTGCGCGCGAGACGGCCGAGCGCCACCGCCAGGCCTTCGGTCACGTCCCCACGCTGGAGGACGCGCTCGACGTGGGCGGTGAGTACGCCTACCGCATTCGCGGGGAAGCGCACATGTGGCGGCCGTCGGTCGTTGCCGACCTGCAGCATGCAGTGCGCGGTAGCCAGCCCGACAAGTACCGCGCCTATGCGCAGCAGATCAACGATCAGTCCGAACAGCTGATGACGCTGCGCGGGCTGTTCCGCCTCAAGGCGGCGCAGGAGATGGGGCGCACGTCGGTGCCATTGCAGGAGGTGGAGCCCGCGGCCAAGATTGTGCGGCGCTTCTCGACCGGCGCCATGAGCTTTGGTTCGATCTCACGCGAGGCGCACACCACGCTCGCCATCGCCATGAACCGCATCGGCGGCAAGTCGAACACGGGCGAAGGTGGCGAGGAGGCCGACCGCTTCAAGCCGATGCCCAATGGCGATTCCATGCGCTCGGCCATCAAGCAGGTGGCCTCGGGCCGCTTCGGCGTGACAACGGAGTATCTCGCCAACTCGAGCGTGATGCAGATCAAGATGGCACAAGGAGCCAAGCCCGGTGAGGGTGGGCAGTTGCCCGGGCACAAGGTGGATGCCGTGATCGCCAAGGTGCGCCACTCGACGCCCGGCGTAGGGCTCATCTCGCCGCCGCCACATCACGATATCTACTCGATCGAAGATTTGGCGCAGTTGATCTTCGATTTGAAGAACGTCAATCCGCGCGCGGATGTATCTGTCAAGCTCGTGTCGGAGGTCGGCGTCGGCACGGTGGCGGCAGGCGTCGCCAAGGCGCGCTCCGACCACGTGACGATCTCTGGGTTCGAGGGCGGCACTGGCGCTTCGCCGCTGACCTCGATCAAGCACGCAGGGAGTCCCTGGGAGATCGGGCTTGCCGAGACCCATCAAACGCTGGTGGCCAACAGACTGCGCGGGCGCATCGCCGTGCAGGTGGACGGTGGCATCCGCACGGGCCGCGATGTGGTGATCGGTGCCCTGCTCGGTGCCGACGAGTTCGGTTTCTCCACCGCGCCGCTCATTGCGCTCGGCTGCATCATGATGCGAAAGTGCCATCTCAACACGTGCCCGGTCGGCGTTGCCACGCAAGATCCCGTGTTGCGCGCGAGGTTCAAGGGACAGCCGGAGTACGCCATCAACTTCTTCTTCTTCGTTGCCGATGAGGTCCGCGAAATCATGGCCGCACTCGGCTATCGCACCTTCGATGAGATGATCGGCCAGTCGCAGTGCCTCGATTCGGAGCGCGCGATCGGCCACTGGAAGGCGCGCGGCCTCGACTTCGGCAAGCTATTCCATAAGCCCGAGGTGCTGGAGGGCGTCGCCATCTACAACAGCGAGCGGCAGAACCATGGCCTCGATAAGGTGCTCGATAACAAGCTGATGGCGCTCGCCATGCCGGCGCTGGAGGGCAAGGAGCGCGTCAAGCACGAGCTCGACATTTGCAACCGGGATCGCGCCACCGGCGCCATGCTGTCGGGTGAGGTCGCGCGGCGCTTCGGGCATGCCGGATTGCCCGAGGACACGATCTGGCTGTCGCTCAAGGGTACGGCCGGGCAGAGCTTTGGTGCGTGGCTGGCGCACGGCGTCACCCTCGATCTCGTCGGTGAGGCCAACGACTACGTCGGCAAGGGGCTTTCCGGCGGCAAGCTGATCGTGCGGCCCCATCCCGAATCCGGCATCCAACCCGAGCAGAGCATCATCGTCGGCAACACCGTGCTGTACGGAGCCATTACCGGTGAGTGCTATTTCCGCGGCGTCGCCGGGGAGCGCTTTGCCGTGCGCAACTCGGGCGCTGTGGCGGTGGTGGAGGGCACAGGCGACCATGGCTGCGAATACATGACCGGCGGCGTGGTGGTGGTGATTGGTGCCACTGGCCGCAATTTTGCGGCGGGAATGTCGGGGGGTATCGCCTACGTCCTCGATGAGGACGGCACCTTCGAGCGGCGCTGCAATCTCTCCATGATCGACCTGGCCCCGGTCTCGGCGGAGGAAGAGGTGATGGAGCGCCTTGCCAACCAAGGCGGCGATCTTGAAAGCCACGGTCTCGTCGACGTCATGCGCGACATGACGAGCCAGGACGCGGAGCGGCTACATCAGCTCATCGCGCGACATGCGCACTACACCAATTCGGCCAAGGCCAAGACGATCCTCGAGAACTGGCCGGTCTGGCAGGGCAAGTTCAAAAAGGTCATGCCCGTCGAATACCGCCGAGCGCTGGAGGAAATCGCTAAGCACCAGGCGCCCGAGAAGACGGGCTTCGACGTGCTCGAGATCGGCATTCCGACAGCCAAGGCGTAGTAGAGCGATAGGCGCGTGGTTGGGACCGCGCGCCACGGGCGCGAGCGGCAGCCACGTGTGATGAAGATCTTCGGCGACCTTGGTTCTGGCAACTGCCTCAAAGTGAAGTATACGGCGGACTATTTGCGCCTGCCGTATACTTGGCTCGAGGTCGACATCCTGAAGGGCGAGACGCACACGCCGCAGTTTCTGGCCAAGTTTCCCATGGGCCGCATTCCCGCGGTTGAGTTCGATGATGGCCGCCGCCTCGCCGAGTCGAATGCCATCATTCGCTATCTGGCCCGTGACAGCGCGCTGCTGCCACAGGATGCTTTCGTGCAGGCCAAGATCGATGAACTGCTGTTTTGGGAGCAATATAGCCACGAGCCTTATGTCGCCACGACCCGCTACCAGATCGTCTATCTCAAGCGTTCGCTCGACCAACGCGAGGCCTGGCGGGTCGAGCGCGGCGAGGCGGCGCTCGATCTCATGGATCACATGCTCTCTGAGCGAAGCTGGCTCGTCGGCAACGCCATGACCGTTGCGGATATCGCGTTGCTCCCCTACACGCGATTGGCGCACCAAGGCGGCTTCGATTTGGCCGCGCGGGGCAATGTCCGTCTGTGGATCGCGCGCTGTGAGCATGCGCTTGGGCTGGGACCCGCTCCAACATGATCTCGCACTGGAGGCCAAAGGGGTTTGGCAATGGTTGAGACTGCCGCACGCCCTGCATTGCGCGCACGCCCGCGCGCGCTGGTCCCAGACGGGCGCACCGAAGAGCAATACGTGTGGGTCAAACGTGCCCAACACCGGCAATCCGTAGCGACACCGCGGTAGGCGCCAATGGGCAAGATTACAGGTTTTCTGGAGTTCGATCGCAACGACAGGGCCTACCGGCCCGTCGCGGAGCGCCTCAGGTACTGGCGTGAGTTCGTCGAGCCGTTGTCGAAGGAAGAGGTGAGAAGACAGGCAGCGCGCTGCATGGACTGCGGCATTCCCTACTGTCACAGCGGCTGCCCGGTGAACAACCAGATCCCCGACTGGAACGATCTCGTCTATCGCGACCAGTGGAAGGCGGCGGCGCTCAATCTGCACTCGACCAATAACTTTCCGGAGGTGACGGGCCGCGTGTGTCCGGCGCCGTGCGAGGCCGCCTGTACGCTCAACATCGACGACAAGCCAGTCACCATCAAAACCATTGAATGCGCCATCGCCGACCGCGCGTTCCAGGAGGGTTGGGTGGCGCCCGAGCCGCCCGAAAGGGCGACCGGCAAGCGGGTCGCGATCGTGGGATCTGGGCCGGCTGGGCTCGCCGCCGCCCAGCAGCTCGCCCGCGTTGGCCACGAAGTGCACGTTTACGAGAAGAGCCCGAAGCCCGGAGGCTTGCTCGTCTACGGCATCCCCGACTTCAAGATGGAGAAGCACATCATCGAGCGGCGCGTGAAGCAGATGGAGGCGGAGGGGGTGGTCTTCCACTGCAACGCCCATGTCGGCAAGGATATCCCCGCCCTCGAACTCGAGGCATCCCACGATGCCTTGCTGTTGGCCGGGGGCTCCGAGCAGCCATTCGATTTCTTCGCCACCACTGCGGGACGCGACCTCGATGGCCTAGTGTTTGCGATGACGTTCTTGCCGCAGCAGAACCGGCGCGTGGCAGGCGAGCCGCCGGCCGCGGAGGTCGAGATTACCGCCCGCGACAAGCACGTCATTGTCATCGGCGGCGGCGACACCGGCAGCGATTGCATCGGCACCTCGTTCCGGCAGGGCGCCAAGTCGGTGACGCAGCTTGAGATCATGCCGATGCCACCGGAAAAAGAGAACAAGGCCCTGTCATGGCCGCACTGGCCGCTGAAGCTGCGCGTTTCCTCGAGCCAGGCCGAGGGTGCCAAGGTCGAGTATTCGATCTCCACCACCGGCTTCGCCGGGCGTAACGGCAAGGTGGAAGAGCTCCTCTATGCGCGGGTCGACAAGGCGCTGAAGCCGATGTCGGGCAGCGAGGGCGCGCTGCCGGCCGAGCTCGTGCTGTTCGCGATGGGTTTCTCCGGGCCGGTGGAGAGCGACGTCGTAAAAGAGCTCGGCCTTGCCGTGGTGGCGCGCGGACGCTTCAAGGGGCTCGACGCCAACGAGCGTGACTACCGCGTCAAGACGCGGCCAAAGGTGTTCGCGGCCGGCGACATACGCCGCGGTCAAAGTCTGGTGGTATGGGCCATTCGCGAGGGCCGGCAGGCCGCGCATGCGATCGATCTCTTCCTGATGGGCAGGAGCGACCTGCCGAGGTAACCCCTCCCGTGCCGCACACGCGCCCGGGTCGCCGACCACCACCGACCAAGTGAACAAAGCGTAATTCGCGCGTGCGACGGGGCACGATCGCGTCGCTCGTTTCTGAGGCATCGATCATGAGCGGGGTAGAGCGTCGCACAGGAGATTGAGAACAATGCGTGCCTACAGAACCAAATATCTAGCACCGGCCATGCTGGCGGCGGTGATTCCAGCCGGCGTGGTCCTTGCCCAGGAGGCCCAGCCACAACCCTCCGAGCCGGCCCAGAAGCGCGAGTGGCCCGACCGGCCGAGGCTGTCGCCCGACGCCATGAAGCGGTTGCAGGAGGGCCGGCTCGAGGGGCGCATCACCGAGATCAAAGAGGCGCTGAAGCTTAACGATGCACAGCTGAAGCTTTGGGCTCCGGTGGAGCAGCAGCTGCGGGCGAGATTCGCGGCGCGTCGACAGGCCCACCAGGAATTCAGGGATCGGATGGAGCAGCGGCGCCAGCAGGGTAGTGATGCGCAAGCTCAGGCCCTGCCCGATCGTCTCGACCGGATCGCCAAGCGCATGAGCGAGCGCGCCCAGCGCATGCAGGCGTTCACCGAGGCCTTCAAGCCCTTCTACGCTGCGCTGAGCGATGAACAGAAGGCCGTGGCCGGCGTCGTGCTGCGCGATCTGCGCGGCCCCATGTACGGGCACTGGCACGGACGCTGGCACGGAGCGGGGCGACGCTGGGCCATGGAACGGGGCTCCGCTGCGCCGCTCCCGGGCGGCGCGGGGTCCGCATCGGGTGCGCAGCAGCCGCGCTGACACGTGAGCACCGGAGCGATGGCGACGGACTGGCGCAGGCTCGTGCGTTGAGGTTTTCGATCCGTGCAGATGGCGTGCCACCTGCGGTCTGCCGGATCGATCTCCGGGCGCCTGGACACTCCTCCCCCGTCTAGGCGCCCGATCTCTCGGTGGGCCTTGCACGTCATCGGTGCGGCCGGGCGTCAGGCAACCCGGCCGCACCGCAAGCGACCGGTACGCGCGACTGGCCCGGCGCTTTGCGTCTAGTAAGCCGGGAAAGCGTTAGGAAACCACCAACGGTGCGTTGGGCAATGGTGACGGCGGCGACCCAGCGGCGAGGGAAGCGGTCGAGCCACGCGCGCACTCTGGGCGCGTGAGGCGGTACACGTGGTGACGCGGGGTGGAGCAGCCCGGTAGCTCGTCAGGCTCATAACCCGAAGGTCGTTAACCCGTGGCCGATCCGTTACGACGCCAGCTTTTGACTGGAATGATCCATCGTGGGAAATCGGTGGGCAATCATTGGCGGTAAACCCCTGCGCTTGAACCCTTGCTGCGCCCTGCAAATCAGCTCAGCGTCGGCTTATGGGGCTCCGGGACAAGGAGGGTCGAAGAGCTAGCGGCCAGAAACGAAGAGAGCTGGCGTGGCTTCTTCGAGTACCTACGTGGCGACGGCGACGCTGTGCTCGTAACCCGCGAACAGGCTGCGAAGATCTTAGCGTCGAGCCTGAGGCTTGAGAAGCGCGGCGAGTTACCCAAGCCACAGCACTTCGGCGTCCGTACTGTCTCCGACGAAACCTTGAGCTGCCCGTTCACCGGGTGGCCCTGATCGTCATTCAGTCAGCGATTTCCTGCAGGATCCGTCTGTACGGCTGATCCCGGTGGTAAACCTCATTGACGGTCTCGATGTTGTCCTCGATCCCCTTCGCATCTGGATGATGCGCTCATGGAGCTCTTCTTGTGCCTCGGCCACGTCTTGGAACATGGCGTAGCACCACGAAACCAGCACCGCGATGACAACGCTGCCCACGAACGCTGCGGCTACAAGAAGAACCATGCCAGCCTCCGACGAGCGGCCCAGTCCGCGACTATTCAGATCTCTGATTGGGTTCAAACTTAGGCGGGTTGTTGCCGTCACCGCAGACGAGTGCCGCGTGCTGGGCATGACGGCGAAGCAGCGAGCTTTGGCCGACCCACGTGCGAGTGCGATGCG
>Ga0075425_100000847_pt1 | contig 29265 bp, 22 predicted proteins | sample SoiMethybrSBSTD4_FD_75300 | JGI IMG/M metagenome (GOLD analysis project Ga0075425, IMG submission 75300) | Bulk soil microbial communities from a Populus tree surrounding site in Tennessee, USA - Soil MetaG P. TD hybrid SBSTD4 | ecosystem: Environmental > Terrestrial > Soil > Tree plantation...
GCGTCTTCAAGTTCGCCGACATCACCGCCGACGGCTCGATCACGTTCGGCGCCGCAGTGGCCGCATCGATGCTCACGCGCGGCATGCATCCGGTGATCGCATGCGTCGCCGCATTTTTCGCCGGCTGCGTCGCCGGACTCTGCACCGGCGTCCTGCACACGCGATTCAAGATCAATCAATTGTTGTCCGGCATCCTCGTGATGACTGCGCTCTACTCGATCAATCTTCACGTGATGGGACAGAGCAACCTGCCGCTGCTCTCCGTCACGACGATCACCACGTACGCGCAAAACCTCGGACGCTGGATGGCGGGCCACGACTCCGCTACGCTCCTCGGCTGGCCCGTGAGCGCGCGCGACTTCGGCTCGCTGATCCTCATCGCCGCAGTCGTCGTCGTCATCGCCTTCATCGCCTGGCTCTTCTTCAACACGAACCTCGGCAGCGCGATGCGCGCGTCGGGCGACAACGAGCAGATGATCCGCGCGCTCGGCGTCAGCGTCGAGAACATGATCGTCCTCGGACTCTGCATCTCGAACGGCCTCGTCGCATTCGCCGGCGCGCTGCTCGCGCAATATCAGGGATTCGCCGATGTGCAGATGGGCATCGGCATGATCGTCTGGGGACTGGCCAGCGTGATCATCGGCCGCGCGCTGATCGGATCCGACAGCGTCGGCGCCGCGCTCATCGGAACGATTCTCGGATCGGTTCTTTTTCGATTGATCATCGCCGTCGCGCTGCGATGGGGACTGAATCCGAATGACCTCAAGCTCGTGACCGCGATCTTCGTCTTCGGCGCGCTCGTGCTGCCGATGATGATGCAGAAAGCGAGGCGCCATGCTGCAGCTTCGTGATCTGCAGAAGACGTTCTTCGCCGGCACGCCGAACGAAGTGCGCGCTCTGCGCGGCGTCTCGCTCGACATCGAAGAAGGATCGTTCGTCACCGTCATCGGCACGAACGGCTCCGGAAAATCGACGCTGCTCAACGCCGTCGCCGGAACGTTCATCGTCGATCGCGGCGCGATCAATATTTCAGACAAAGACGTCACGCGCTGGCCCGAGCATCGCCGCGCGTCGATGGTCGGCCGCGTCTTTCAGAATCCGTTCAGCGGCACGGCGCCGACGATGACCGTCGCGGAGAATCTCGCACTCGCGGCACGCCGCGGACTCTCGCGCGGACTCGGACGACTGCTTCCCGCGCGCGGACTCAACGAGCTGCGCGATCGCGTCGCGACGCTCAACATGCAGCTCGAGACGCGCATGCACAATCCGATCGGCACGCTGTCCGGCGGCCAGCGCCAGGCCCTCACGCTGCTGATGGCGACATGGCGCCGCCCCGACCTCCTGCTGCTCGACGAGCACACCGCGGCGCTCGATCCGAAGAGCGCCGATCAGATCGTCCGGCTGACCGAGGAGATCGTCTCGAAGAATCGACTGACGACGCTGATGGTGACGCATTCGATGCAGCAGGCCGCGACGCTCGGCGACCGCATCGTGATGATGAATCACGGCAGCGTGCTCGCCGATTACGCTGGCGCGCAGCGACGGCATGTACGCGCGGAAGATCTCGTGCGTCGTTTCGACGAGATCCGGCGCGACGAGCAGCTCGACGCGGCCGCGGCGGAGATGTTGCGCGACGCGTACGTCTAATCCGCTCCAGTGCCGTCTAGTGGTGTTCGGTATCGGCCGGCAGCGGCGGAATCACCTGCACCAGTTCCATCATGCCGCGATCCTCATGCGCGAGGATGTGGCAGTGGAGAACGAACTGGCCGGTGAAATCGACGAAGCGGCTGCGCATCTTGAAGTAACCGGGGATCGTGACGGTGCATGTGCCGTTCGCACAAGCCGTGTACTCCTGAATGTCGGCAGGGCACTTGTCTTTCTCCGTACAGACCGACGTCGCAATCGCGTTCGCGCGCGCGGTCGGAATTGCGAAAACGTCCCACCAGACATACGGAGGCGTGATCTTCGTGCAGGGTTTCCACGTGGCCGGCTTCAGCGGATCGGCATAACACGTACTGGTCGGATCTTTCGCCGACGCGGTGTTCGGCTGGAACACTTCGATGATCTGGAACGGATTGACGTGGATGTGGAACGGATGGGCGATGTTCACGGTGCGATTGCTGATCGTCCACTCTTCCGTCGAGTCGAGGAACATCGTCTGATCGACGTCATGCCCATTGAACAACTGGTCGTTGATCTCGTGGAGCGGCAGCTGTCCCTTGCCGCTGCGGCCCGCGCTCGGGAGGGTATCGAATTTCAGATTGCGCTCCATGTGTATCGGTCCGGTGATGTCGGCGAGAAACGAGGGGAATTTCGGGAAATCGCGCTCCTCGACGATGAAGTCCATTGCCGGATCGATCTTCTTCGAATCCGCCTTGACGCGCACCGTCAAGAGCGTCGTCGCGGTGCCGCTGGGAACGTCGCTCACTCCCTGCACGGCCTGCAGCGCGTAATCGCCTTCTTGTGCGGGCGCTTTGACGAGCAAATCGGCGCGATTGCCGGTGGCGAGATTGAATTTCGCATTGACGGTGCCGAGGCGCTGGTAATTGGTGTAAGAGAATTGGACGCCGTCTTGGGCGATCTGGCGCCATTGGACGCTTTGGGCGCCCTGGCCGTGCGTCGTAAAGCTGTCGAACTCCACGAAATTACGCGACGACGTATTGACGATGCGCCACATCTGCACCTGATTGGGCTTCATCGTAATGACGGGATTGAGCCGTCCATTGATGGACAGCGGCGCGGGGCCGCCCTGGTTCGTGGGGCTGAGAAGATTGAGCGCCGTCTCCAGTTGCTGGATGACGAGAACCTGTTCGAGCAGCCCCCAATTGTGATGAGAGGGCGTTTCCTTGTAGAAATCGCGCAGTTGATCGTCGTACGGGCCTTCAATGATGAACGCGCCGGCCATGCCGTTGCCGACGTTGAGCGCGGTCGAGCCGTGCTTATGGGCGTGGTACCAATGCGTGCCGGGCGCCTGCCCCATTTTCACGCCGCCGGCGGCGTAGTCGGGAATCTTGAAGCAATACGGATACGCGCCGAGTGAATACTGCGGCCATTTTCCGGCCGTAATGCGCTCGTCGTTTTTCGGCCACAGCTTCATGTTCTGGGGCAGCGCGCCATTGACGCCTTTGTAAGGCGCCGTGGAGTCGTATTTCTGCAGGAGCGACTTCTGATTGTCGGTCCACGTCGCCGGGAGGTCGCCCCAATGCTGCGGACTCCCCTGCGCTTCGCACTGTTTGAAGATGCCGGCGAATTGCTGCATGACGAAGTCGTTGCTCGGCTCGATCGTGCTGCCGCTCCGCAAAGCCGGACGGATGAAGAGCAGGACGTTGTCGCCGGTCGTAGCCGGCGTCACGTGCGTTCCGTGGAAATGCAGATTCGCGGTGCTGGATCCATGCAGACAATTCGGATACTTGTCGTTGCGCGGATAGATCTGCCGGGTCTGGTTCGGATTGTTGATGCGCGTGGCCATGGCCGAGTCGCAGCCGTCGGTCTTCCCCTGCTCGCCCTGATCGAGCGTATTGGGGAAATGGCTGGTATTGACCTGATTGAGGAACGCGATCTCGACCATGTCGCCGACGCGCGCGCGCAGCGTCGGGCCGGGGAGAATGTCGCCGGGGCTCGGCCACGTCTGCATCGGCTCTTGCGTGCTGTAGCCCTCGAAGAAGCGAAGCTGTTGTGTGTTGCAAGGAGTGCCGCTCGCCGAGCCGGCGAGCGAGCGCGGCTCGTCGGCGAGCATCACGACGCCCTGGAGCTTGCCGTTCTTCGCCTTGATCTCCGGAACCGTGAGAAGGTCGCGGCCCGGCGTGCAGTTCGGCGTCTGTGCAAACGCACCGGCCGCCATGAATAGAGAGAGCGTGATCAACACGAGTCGTCGCATCGCCTGCCTCCTGTTCGTCCTTTAGGTGATCGAGAGCGTGCCCGTCTCGTTGTCATGAAGCGAGCAGGCGTAGGTCAGCGTCGCCGCGGTCGACGCCGAGAAAATGGGCGACGTGTCGCCGCCGGGCGCGATCTGGTTCGGCATGAAGAACGTCTTGTTGATCGTGCCGTCGGCGTTCTTCAGCCCCGGCCAATGCGGCTCGTTCGGATCGCTGTTCATCCAGAAGATCTGATCGCGCGTGCTCGCCTGAAGCGGATCGGGACTGAACGTGGCCGGTGACGGGGAGTTCGAGTTGATGGTGATCATCAATTGAATCGGCATGGAATCTCCTCCTTGTCAGCGAAGCAGAGACACCGCGATTGGCCGAAAACACTACTGGCGGAATTGTGGGATTAGGGAAGGAGTGTACGCCCGCTCTGCTATCCGTTTCAATTCGTTACGTTCGCGAAATATGAGCGATACGTACGCCCGCGATACTCCGCGGCGTGATGAAGAAGATTCTCGTCGTCGCCGCGATCGTCGCCATCGCGGCCGTCGTCTGGGCGCGCACCGTTCGCAAGCGCGATGACGATCCGCTGCGCGACGCGCAGATCGTTCGCGTCACGCGCCGGGATCTCTCCACCGCCGTCAAAGCGACCGGCATCGTCAAGCCGATGATCGGCGCCGAAGTGCGCGTCGGATCGCGCGTGTCGGGAGTCGTGCGGCGGTTGTATGTGCGCGTCGGCGACAGCGTCGCGAAGGGACAGATCCTCGCGGAGCTCGACGCGCGCGATCTCGAGGCACGACGCGGCGAAGCAGCGGCGGCGCTGCAGGTCGCGGAAGCGAATCTGCGGTATGCGAATGCGGAGCTGCATCGGAAGCGCGAATTGAAATCGGCGCAGCTCATCGCGGCGAGCGAGATGGATCTCGCGCAGCAGGCGTTCGCCGTCGCCGATCGCCAATGTGCGCAGGCGCGCGCGAATCTCGAGTACGCGACCACGCAGCTCGGGTACGCGCGCATCGTCGCGCCGATCGCCGGCGTCGTGGAGTCGGTGACGACTCAGGAAGGCGAGACGGTCGCGGCCAGTCTCGCGGCGCCGACGTTCGTCACGCTCGTCGACCTCACGCGTCTCGAAGTGCGCGCGTATGTCGACGAAACGGACATCGGACGCATTCGCGTCGGTCAAACGGCGCGATTCACCGTCGATACCTATCCCGACCACGAGCTCACCGCGCGCGTCAACGCCATCTATCCGCAAGCGGAGATTCGCGACAACGTCGTCGACTACGTCGCGGTGCTCGGCATCGACACGCCGCGCGACCGCCTGCTGCGTCCGGAGATGACGACGACGACGCGCATCCTCCTCGACACGCGCAGCAACGTACTGACGGTTCCCATTCGCGCCGTGCGCCGCGACAACGGACGCACGTTCGTGCAGCTCAAGCGCGGCGATGCCATCGAGCAGCGAACCATCACCACCGGTGCGCGCGACGAGAACGGCATCGAGATCGTCAACGGACTTCGCGAAGGAGACGAAGTGCTCATCGCTCAATCCAAAGGAAGCGACTCATGATCGAACTGCAGAACATCGGCAAGACTTACACGCGGCCAACCGGCGAAACCGTGCGCGCGCTCGACGGCGTGTCGCTCACGATCGAGCGCGGCGAGTTCGTCGCCGTCGTCGGCGCATCGGGATCGGGGAAGTCGACGCTCATGAACCTCCTCGGCCTCCTCGATCGTCCGACGGACGGACATCTTCTCTTCGACGACGAAGACGTCGCCGATCGCACCGTCAACGACCTGGCGCGGCTTCGCAATCGCAAGATCGGCTTCGTCTTCCAAGCGTTTCATCTTCTGCCGCGCACGAGCGCGCTCGAGAACGTCGAGCTTCCGCTCATCTACTCCGAGCGCGAGTCGATTCGCGGCCGCGGCGAAGCGGCGCTGAAGGCCGTCAACCTTGGCGATCGCATGAATCACACGCCGGCGGAGTTGTCGGGCGGACAGCAACAACGCGTCGCCATTGCGCGCGCGCTCGTGAACGATCCCGATCTGCTGCTCGCCGACGAGCCGACCGGCAATCTCGATGCGAAGGCCGCGCTCGAAGTGATGTCGATCTTCCACTCGCTCCACGAAAGCGGCCGCACGATCGTGCTGGTCACGCACGATCCGGCGCTGGCGAAAGAGTGCGGCCGCGTGATCCGGCTCGAGCACGGCCATGTACAGAGCTGCATCGAGGAGGCGTCATGAAAACGTCGCGTCTCATCGCCGTCGCGTTTCGCGCGATGTCGCGCTACAAGCTCCGTAGCGCCTTCATGATGCTCGGCAGTTTTCTCGGCATCGCCGCGCTGACATTGGTCGTATCAATCGGGCAGGCGGCGCAGGTGAAGATGTTACGCACGATGCGGCAGATCATCGGCGACTCGTCCGTGCTCGTGATCGGCGGTGGCGGATTAGGAAACGCCAGCCCGCGCACCGACGCGAATCGCATCACGATCGACGACATCGACGCGGCGGTGAAGGAGATCCCCGAAGTCGAGACTTGGGATCCGCGGCAGGACCTCGTCACGTCCGCGCGCCGCGGCGATGCATCGACGACGGTTCGCGTCATCGGCCAATCGGAGCGCTCGGAGAAAGTGTGGGGCCGCACCGTCAGCCGCGGCGAGTACTTCGACGCGGCAGCGGTGAACGGATCGTCGCGCGTCGCGCTCATCGGCGAGACGGCGGCGCGCAAGTTGTTCGGCAACGACGATCCGATCGACGCGGAGATTCGCATCGGATCGGTTCCCTTTCGAGTGATCGGCGTGCTCGAGCCGTTCGGCGTCGACTTGCACGGCATGGATCGCGACAACGAGATCGTCGTTCCGATCACGACGCTGATGCGGAGGCTCACGAACGTCGACTCGATCGCCGCGGCGCGAATCGTGATTCGCGATGCCGAGCAGTCGGACAACGTCGCGCGAGAGATCCGCCGCGTGCTGCGCGCGCGTCAACGCAACTTCTCGATCGCCACGACGCTGCAGGCGCGGCGCATCTTCACGAAGATCCGGCGCATTCTGATGCTGTACGTTCCGCTCGCGGCGGCGATCATTCTGCTGATCGGCGGCGCGGTCTCGGCGACGTTAATGCTGGCGTCGGTCTCCGAGCGCGTCTCGGAGATCGGACTACGCCGCGCCGTCGGTGCGCGTCCGCAAGACATCCGGCTGCAGTTCCTGATCGAGACGACCGTGACGACGCTTTGCGGCGGCATCGGCGGAATCATCCTCGGCTACGCCGGCGCACGACTCGTGGCGACGCGCTTTCAACTCGGCGGCGTTTTCTCGTGGAGCGCCGTGCTCCTCGGCGTCGCGGCGTCGACGATCGTGGGACTGATCGCGGGCATCATGCCGGCGAAACGCGCCGCAGAGCTGCAACCGATCGATGCCTTGCGATGAGGCTCCGCCGCGCGATCGCGCTGTCGCTTCGTGCGCTCTTCGCGCATCGCCTTCGCGCGGCGCTCGCCATCGCGAGCGTGAGCACCGGCGTCGCCGCCGTCGTGTTCGCGAGCGGACTCGGCGCCGGCGCGACGCGCGAGCTTCAACGCAACATCGAAAGCCTCGGCACGAACCTTCTCGTCGTTCGGCCCGCGCAGGTGAAGAAGATCGTCGTGCGAAAAACGATCAGAGGAGCGGCCACGACGCTTCGCCTCGACGATGCGGAGGCGATCGAGCAGCTCGCCGCAGTCGACGGCGTCGCGCCGGGCATCGAAGCGAATCTGAGATTGAAAGCCGACAACGCCGCGGCCGTGACGAAGGTGCTCGGAACGACGCCTGCGTTTCCGATCGTGCGGCGCTTTCGCGTGCGCGCCGGCCGCTTCTTCGATGACGACGACGATCGCGCGTCGCGCCGCGTCGTCGTCCTCGGCGACCGCGTGGCAACGCTCCTCTTCCCCGACGCCGATCCTGTCGGGCGCACGCTGCGCATTCGCGGCGCGGTGTTCGAGATCATCGGCGTCCTCGCACCGAAAGGTGTTCTCGCCGACGGCGATGAAGACAATCAGGTGCTGATCCCGATCCGCACCGCGTTGCGACGCGTCTTCAACGTCACGTATCTCAGCAGCGTCTTCATCTCCGCGCGCAGCGTGGACGACGCGATGCGCGGCGTCGCCACGCTCTTGCGCGAGCGCCATCGCGCGGACGACTTCGAGATCCAAAACGTGTCGCGCCTCTATTCGATGCAGAAGAAAACGAGCGAGTCGTTTTCGCTGCTGACGAACGCGCTCGGCGGCATCGCCCTGTTCGTCGGCGGCTGCGGCATTCTGGCGCTGATGTTCATGAGCGTGAAAGAGCGCACGCGCGAGATCGGGCTGCGCGTCGCCGTCGGAGCGCGACCGCGCGACATCCTCCTGCAGTTCCTGCTCGAATCGACGCTGCTGGCGCTGTCCGGATGGACGGCCGGCCTCCTCCTCGGCGCGAGCGGAATCGTCATCGTCCGCTTGGCCACGACGTGGAAAGCGGGCGCGCCGATCGCCGCAATCGTGTCATCGTTCGCCATGGCGATCACGATCGGACTCGGCTTCGGCGCTCTGCCGGCGCGCAAAGCGTCGCTCGTCGCACCGATCGAAGCGTTGCTCGCCGAATGAACATGAAACGCGTTCTCATCATCGACGACGACGAGAAGCTCAACGCATTGCTCGAGGAGTACTTCGCGCGATTCGGCTTCGCGGTGCGCGCGTTCACCGATCCGCACGACGGGATTCGGGCGCTGAAAGCGGAGTCGCCCGATCTGGTCATCCTCGACGTGATGCTGCCCGGCATGGATGGATTCGCCGTCTGCCGCACGATCCGGCAAACGAGCCGCGTGCCGATCATCATGCTCACCGCGCGGGGCGACGTGATGGATCGCGTCGTCGGCCTCGAGCTCGGCGCGGACGACTACCTGCCGAAACCCTTCGAGCCGCGCGAGCTCGTGGCGCGCATGCAGGCGGTGCTGCGTCGCGGAACCGCGGCGCGGGGTGAAGAGCGCGTGCGCGCCGGCGCGCTGGAGTTGAACTGGACGACGTGCGCCGTGCGGCTGCATGGTCAACCGCTCGCGCTCACGTCGGCGGAATTCGAGCTTCTCGGTCTGCTGGTTCGCAATCGCGGACACGTCCTCACGCGCGAGCGGATCATGGACGACATCCGCGGCATCGACTGGGAAGCGTACGACCGCTCGATCGACGTGCTGGTGAGCCGCCTGCGGCAGAAGCTCTCCGACGATCCGCGGCAGCCGAAGTTCATTCGCACCGTGCGCGGCACCGGCTACAGTTTCATCGGCGGTGACGACGATGCGTAGCTCGGTCTTCGCGAAGCTCGTCACGATCATGCTGGTGATGGCGATGAGCCTTCTGTCGCTCGTCGGCGTCTTCTTCCTCGTCTACGTCGGCGGAAGTCTCAATCGATCGGTGCGGGACATGGTTCACGTTTTCGCGCGCGGGGTCGCGCCGACCGCGCCCGACTACGCCACCGCCAGACAACTCAGCCGCGACTTCGGGATGGAGATTCGCTACGAAGGCCCGAGCGGCACATGGTCGACCGCCGACTATCTGCCGTCGATCGAGACTGTCCGCAGGAATCACTGGCGCGGAGTGGCCATCGAGCCGTCGCCGAAAGGCGGCGAGTACCTCTTCGCCGAGAGCTTCATGCAGCCGCTTCACGCCGCGCATCGCTACGTTCTCTACCTGCTCCTTTTCCTGATGGCCAGCGTCGTCATCGTCACGCACGCCGTGCTGCGACGTCTCCTGCAACCGCTGCGCGACCTCGGCGACGGCGTCGCGCAGCTCAGCAACGGACAGCTCGACGTCGTCGTCCCGCAAAAACGCCGCGACGAGTTCGGCGCACTCGCTCGCGCGTTCAATCAGATGGTCGCGCGCGTCCGCGACATGATCCGCGCGCGCGATCAACTGCTGCTCGACGTCAGCCACGAGCTTCGCTCGCCCGTGACGCGGATGAAAGTCGCGCTCGAGCTGCTGCCTGACGACGAGCAGAAACGGCGCATGGCCGCCGATCTCCATGAAATGGAACAGATGATCAGCGAGCTCCTCGAGCTCGAGCGCCTGCGTGAAGGACGCATTCGCAAGTCGCGGCAGAACATCGTGCCGGTCGTCGAAGCGATCACGCCGGCCATCGCGTCGTCGCGCGAGATCGTCCTCGACGTCGACGCCGACAAGTTGCAGATGGTCATCCGCAATCTCGTCGAGAACGCGAACAAGTACTCGCTCCCCGACAGCCGCCCCGTCGAAGTGTCGATCATCGACAAGAGCGATGAAGTCATCATCCGCGTCGTCGACGACGGCCCAGGCATTCCCGAAGAAGATCTCGCCAACATCTTCGAGCCGTTCTACCGCGTCGACCGTTCGCGCTCGCGCAAGACCGGCGGCTACGGCCTCGGCCTCAGCATCTCGAAGCGCATCGTCGAAGCGCACGGCGGCACGATCGCGGCCGCGAACAATCCGACGCGCGGCGCGACGTTCGTGATCATGTTGCCGAAGACTTGAACGGGTGGAGGAATTGCGCGGGCAGGCCTTTCAACTGCAGGCCGGCCACACCGAAGCGCTCTGCGTTCGAACGCCTGAACGTCCTGAACACGACGTCCCACAACGAAAAAATGCGCCCATAGTTCGCATTTCGATCGCCCGAGTCGCTTGAATGGTGCGTGAGATGGAATGCGGGACTCACCACGACGCCGTGCAATGGGCCATAGGTCCATCGCAATCGCGCGTGCTGGACCGACTCGCTGAAGACCTGTAAGAAGAGAATCGGCAGAAGGCGCGGCTGCGTCACCCCGAGGATGAAGGCCGGCACCATCATGAGAATGCCGACGTAGAGTTGCTCGAGAACATGGATGCGGCTCGCCGTGAGGAACGTCAGCTCCGTTTGCGAGTGATGGACGCTGTGGAGCGCCCACAGAGGCGCGAAGGCGTGTTGCAGACGATGCATCCAGTAATTGAGGAAGTCGAAAATGATCCACGCCGCGAGCATCGACGCGAGCGGCGGCAATCGAAGGAGCACGCCGATCTTCAGAAACTGAAGACGCGGCGACAGGATCGCAAATAGCGGCGAGACGAGAAGATTGTAGATGCTGCACTGATAGAAAATGGCGTACGCGAGATCATCGAGGGCATTGCGCGTCTTGTAGACCGCCAATGAGCGTCCATTGAGCCGTTCGGCGGCGATGATCGCTGCGGCGCAGGCGATGTAGACGCCGGCGCCCCACATCGTCGAGCGCGCGAGCTCGCGCAGGAACATGTGCTTCACAGTGCCGATCCCCGTACGACGGACGAAGCTGCCGACCGCATCAGCGAGACGGACGGCCAACCGTTCCAGCGGAGCGCGGCGCCTACGGCGAGCAGCGCAGCGCGCGTCGCATAACGGCGATTCGACTCCCGCGCCATGCCGCGGTCGTCGAGCACCGCGTGCGCATAATTCCAGAGCCAATTGTCGGGAATCCGGCCGAACCGCTCCTTCAGCATGTCGTTGATCTCGGTATGAACCCGGCGCGGCACCGACATCGTTTTTGTACGCGCGTGAGCCCGCGACGCCGCGAGCTTCACTGGAATATGCACGAACTTCCTGCCGCGCATTGCCAGACGCAGCCAGTATTCGTAGTCCATACAGTGGTCGAAGCGCGCATCGAACGGACCGCACTGCTCGAAGACGCGACGCCGGAAAAACACCGCCGGCTGGCACAGGAAGCAAACGAGCTTCAGTCGCTCGAGCGACCACTCTTCCGTCGGATAAGAGCGCAGGACGCAGTCATCGGCATCGATGATGTCCGCATCGCCATAGACGACGTCCGCCTCCGGGTGATCGCGAAACGCCTGCACCACCGCTGCAATCGCGCCGTCGTAATAAATGTCATCGGAGTTCAGATACGCGAGAATCTCCCCCGCCGACCGCGCCAACCCCGTATTGATCGCCTCCGTTTGGCCGCCGTCAGGCCCGCTCGTGTACGCAATGCGATCGCGCCACCGCCGGAGGACCGCCGCCGTCCCGTCCGTGCTGCCGCCGTCCATGACGATGTGCTCGACCCCCTCCTGCCGCGCCACGCTTGCCAGCGTCCGCTCGATGAACTCTCCCTGTTGAAAGGACGGCGTGACGATCGAGACGAGCACGGGCGTGATTGTACGGTACGCCAGTGAGGCGTCGAGCGACAGTGCGAGTCGTCGCGGCGGAAAGCGTTTACGGTTTGTTCTCCGCCGAGAGAATGAGCGTCGACTTGAGACTGATGTACTTCGATCGCTCTTCTTCCGAGAGGTAACGAGTGAGTCCGGCGTTATCGATGTCGTCGATCTCGCGCCACGCGCTGAGCCTCTTGTCATTGTGCGCGTATCCGAGGGCCGCATTCATCTTGGACAATGCCGCGTCGTGTTGATTTCCGACGATCATGTATGCACGACCGGCAGCGGAGAACGCGCCTGCATCAAGCTTGATCGGCGCAATCACCGAAGCCAGCGCCTTATCCACCTCGGAGACGACCACTCCGGCAAGGGCGCGGCAGATCGGACTCACGTCACCCGGCGCGGTCGCCTGTCCGGTACAAGAGCTCTTCAGCAACGAGTCGCCGAGAAGCGCGAGCTCGCGATGATATTCGTATCGTTTTCGCAATTCCGCCCAATCGTGCTCCGGCGGCGGCGCCGCGAAGATGTCGTTCCAAGTCTCCACATACTTCACGAATGTCGCCGCATCATGCGACGCCGTATACACCTCGGCGAGACCGAGCACCGGGTCGACCGTTCGCACCGGCTGGAGATCGAGAATCGTCTTGTAGATGTTGATGCTTCGCGTGTTGAGGCCGTCCCTCAGCGCAGCGCCTCCTGCGCTCAGCGCAAATGCCTCGAACGAGCTCCAAAGTTGCGCATCGACTTCGGTGTTGTTCCTGGCGGTCTTCGACCACCACGGAAAGGACGCTTTATCGACGTCGGACTCGAGCAAGGCACGCAATTCGGCGACGGCGACGACGAACATTGGATGCCGTCCCGCTTCATCCAATTGATCGAGGACCGTTTTCCGCGCCGAAGAGCGCTGCGCGAGGATGGAGCCGAGGCTGGAGACGGAGAGTGCGAACGCCAATTCCTTGTGGACGTCGTCGAGATCCTGAATGTGCAGAGCATCGATGGCGATCTGAGAGGCCTTCTCCGGCTCGGTGAGCGCGAAGCGTCGCAGCTCCTTGAGTGCGACATCCGCTCCGTCGCGCTTGAGGCGAAGCTGGAACATCGCCAGTTGCGCTTCCAGCAGCGACGGCTCCTTCTCCACGATGGGAATCAGAATCGCGGCCGCTTCCTGCAAGTGGCCGGTATTTACGAGAAATTCGGCATAAGACGCGCGAAACCACGGATTCGAGCCGCCGAGCTCCATCACCTTCGCGAACACTCTGGCCGCGTCATCGTGCCGGCCGAGCTCGAGATAAACATCGCCCAGATTGTTCAGGACGGAGATGTCCGAAGGCTTTTCACTCCGCGCGGCTTCGTAGGAGATCGCTGCTTCATTGAGCAGCTTGTTTCGCTGCTTCTCATCGATCGACAGATCTTGAGCCTCGAGCGTCCGCGCCAATGCCGAGTAATAGGGCAAGGGATGATCGCCGGGAAAATCCTGCTGCACGTGAGCGCACTGCTTCTCGATGCGATCGAATGCCGCCGTCGCCGCCGCAAAGCGGTGTGTTTCCAATGCCTGCCGCCCCTGCGCGAGAATGAGAAGACAATCGTCAGACGAGAGTTGTGCTGCTGCAGCGAATCCCGCAGCAGACATCAAGGCGAGCGAGGAAAAGAGCCGGAAGAATCTCATGGCGTGAGCACCGCACGATCGTAGTTGCTGATTTGAATGATGGCGCGGTCGAGCACTTTCTCGACGTGATTCGGATCTCGCGAGAGTCTCTCGTCGAGGTACGGCTCGAGCGCCGGAATCTCCGCGATGTCGCTCGGGTCGCATGCGGCCAACGACTTGCGGACATTCACTCGCGCGAAGGCCAAGTGGTGATCTTTGCATTCGTGAATCGGAGTGGCGATGGTCACGTTCTTATATTTCGACGACGGACTCAGATAGAACGTTCCCATCTCGTTCAGATCGCCGGCCGGACGTTCGAACGTCACTTTGAAGATCATCCCGGGCGCCGGCTTCAGCTCGTTCCATGGAACGTCGATCACGAAATACGTCCGGTTCGACTGGGGAGGTTTGTACGTCGTGGCGCCGTACGCAATCGGAACGGCGTTGAGAATGATGGCCCGCGTTTCCTTCAACGCCGCTTCCGTGTCGAAGTACGCGTTGGCGAGCTTGAGCTTCAGCTCGCGCTCGAGATCGATCGGGTTGTCCGTCGGACGAACGAAATCGTTCGCGGCCCAAAGACTGCGGCGGCTCCCCGGCAGCGGCGTCCCGTCTTTCGAGCGCAACTCGAGATAGGTCGCACCGCCGTCGGGCGTGGCCACGAGTTGAATTTCCGCCTGCGCTTTCGCGTCATGCGCTTCGGCCGCATTCCACGTGATGAATTCCATGGCACGCTGCAGACGTCTCGCGAGCTCGCCGGCAACCGGAGTCGTCACGATGCGCAGCGCGTCGCCTTTGGGCCGATCGGGATGACGGCGATCGATCGTGTCGAAATTGCTGATGACGTCCGCATCTTCGATCTTCACCACCACGTTGACGAGCGGACGAGAGGCGTAACTCTCCGATGCGATGCACAACGAAAGGACAGCGGTCGCTGCAAGCAGCGTTTTCATTTCACCTCCACGACGATGATCGGAGGATTCTCATTGCTGAACGTGAACGGCTGCGCGAACGCGAGCGGTGCTCCGTTCAGCGGTCCCGCTTCGATCGCGATCTCTTTGTCGAACTCGAACGCCGGTTCGCCGAAAGGAACGACGTGAGTCCGCAGCAGCGCGAGGCTCCTCTCGTCGATCCCGCCGAATTGCTCGAACGCATTCTTCAGATACGTTTCTTGAGCGCTCGGAAGCTGCGCCGGCAGGTCGCCTCGCCGCGCCCCCGTGACGACGACCGATTTTCGAAAATCGGGCAGCGTCCACTCCTGCTTCCCCTGCCGGATACGAAGGAAGTAGGTCGTCGCCGCCGTACCGCTCAACGGCAGTCGCATCATCAGATGCGGACCGGGAACGATGAACACGAGATGCAGTCCGGGCGTGACGAAATCGGCCGGCGCGCGGTAATGCTTGCGGCCTCCTGACCACCACCGGTCATCGGCGCGCGGCGACTCGAATCCGCCCGGCGGCTCCTTCAACGAGAACTCGATACGCTTGCCGAAAAAGAGGCCGAGATAGGCTCGCGAGTCGACGAGACGTCCCGGCTCGATCGACAACGTCGTGTCGCGAAACGGATGGCCGCCCGCCTTCGCCTCGAGCTTGAATCGCGGCTTCGGATCGGTGGTCTTCGAGTCGTAAGAGAGGACAACGCTGCTCGTCGTCAGGAGGAGTCCGACCACGACGACGAGGAGCGAGAGGATCGCGTAGCGCGTCGTTCGCTTCGCCAGCACCTTCGCACACCACTTCAGGAAGGCGCGCTTGATCTGCTCCTCTCCGACGAAGGCGAGCCGGAGCATCGCGATGGAGACGAAGAATCCGCCGTCGACGAGGCAATCGAGCCAGTATCCGAACCGCTCCGAAAAATGGCGGTAGTAGTAGAAGAGGCCCAACGCCAGCAGCAGAATCAACAACGCGTTGTTCCAGAGCGCCGCCTTCGAGAACCGCACCGAGCTCCCTCGACTAATTGACGTGGATGTTCGATCAGCGTAGCACAAAAATGGAAGGGCGGAAGTTGATCGGCCGCCGCGCCCCCTCTGTATTTTTCTCCCCCTCCTCCGCGACTACTCCGGTGAGGGAGAAATGCAATGACCCAGCTCAGCGAAACGCTCGACGCGAAGTTGCATCGGCTTCGCACGCGATTCGTGGCGGTGCTTCCGCAGCGGATTGGCGCGATCGGTGACGCCATCTCGCGATGTGTCGAAGACGCGAAGAACGCGGACGAAGTCACACGCCTGTTTCACTCGCTAGCGGGCACGGCGGCGACGCATCGTCTGAGCACGATCGCGGCGCTGGCGGCCGAGGGTGAAGAGGCGTGCGGGGAGAAGCCGTTCAGCGACGAGACGATCGCGTACTTGCAGTCGCTCGTCGAATCCTTGCGCGCCGCGGTACAGCCGGCGGGAAAAATCCTCTGCGTCGAAGACGACGACGAACAGGCGCGCGTGATCGCGATGATTCTCGAGGACGCAGGATACGAAGTGCACGTCGTCGAAGATCCGCTCGACTTCAACTTCAGCGTCTCGACGTTCCATCCCGATCTCATCCTGATGGACATCATGCTGCCGGGGAAAAACGGCGTGGAGCTGGCGCGCTCGCTGCGCACCGACGCCGCGTACGCGACGACGCCGATCGTCTTCCTGACGAATCGCAGGCAGGTGTCGTCGCGCATCGAAGCAGCCGGCGCCGGCGGCGACGACTACCTCACGAAGCCGGTCGAGCCGGAGTTGCTGCTGTCGATCGTCTCGGCCCGGTTGAAGGCATCGCGCGCGATGCAAGACCTGATCGATCGCGACGGACTCACCGGCGCGCTCACGCACGTCGCGTTCATGCGCCGCGCGAATGCGGAGATGTCGCGCGCGCAGCGCAACGGGCAGTCGCTCGCGCTGGTGATGCTCGACCTCGATTACTTCAAGAGCATCAACGACTGCCACGGACATCCGGCCGGCGATCAAGTGCTGTCGGCGTTCGGCTCGTTCCTGGCGCGCCATCTGCGCGGCGCCGACGACGTCGGACGCCTCGGCGGCGAAGAGTTCGCGCTGCTGCTGCGCGACATCACCGGCGACGCCGTGCAGCATCTGATCACGCGACTGCTGGACGACTTCAGCGCCGTCGCCTTCCTCGCGCCGCGCGGCGTGCAGTTTCACGTCACGTTCAGCGCAGGCGTAGCCATGCTGGTGCGCGACGACACGTTCGATCGCTGGAAGCAGCGCGCCGACGATGCGCTGTACAGCGCGAAGGGACACGGACGCGCACGCGTCGAGGCGGCATGAGCGTCGAGTATCACGACCTGACGTGCACGCACGATCTCGCGGGGAACATCCTCAGCGTGAATCGTACGGCGTCGCTGCTCCTCGGCGTCTCGAGCGAGAAGCTGAAGGGGATGCGCATTCAGGACGTGATCCTTCCCTCGGTGCTCGACGACTACGAGGTCTACGTCGATGCGCTGCGCCAGCACGGTTACGCCGACGGCACGATGCTCGTGCGCAGCCGCGACGGCTGCGTGCGCGTGTGGGAGTACCACAACGTTCTTCACGCCGACGGAATCGTGCACGGCACCGCGCACGACGTCACGGAGCGCGAGCGCGCGATTCGCGCACTGAAGCAAAGCGAAGAGCACTTCCGTTCGATCATCGAGAACGTCTCGGACGTCATCACCGTCGTCGACTGCGATGGAACGATTCGCTACGCCACGCCATCGATCTTCGGCGTCGCCGGCGCGACGGCCGAGGAGATGAACGGGCGGTCATTTTTCGAGCTGGTGTGCGAAGAGGATCGCGCGCGGGCGCTCACGTTCTTCGACCGGCAGCGCACATCGAGCGAGCCGGCGATGATCGAGCTTCGTTTTCGCGATCGCCACGGAGCGCTGCGCGAAGTCGAAGTGCTGGCCAAGCCGCTCATGAGCGGCTCGCACATCACCGGCACGATCGCGACGACGCGCGACATCAGCGAGCGCCGCCGCCTCGAAGCGCAGCTCGAGCGCGCCGATCGCCTCTCATCCCTCGGACGTCTCGCGGCAACCGTCGCGCACGAGTTCAACAACGTGCTGATGGGCATGCTGCCGTTCGCGGAGCTGCTGCAGCGCAAGGCGTCGTCGGCGCAGGTTGCGTCCACGAGCGCGGCGCACATCCTGACGTCCATCGCGCGCGGCAAACGAATCGCGCGCGACATTCTCCGCTTCACGCAGCCGCTGAAGCCGGTGTTCCGCGCAATCGACGTCGCCGAGTGGTGGCGTGCGCTCGTGCCGGAGCTCGACGCCATGACGTCGAACGACATCCGCATCGCGACCGATCTCCCGTCCGAGCCGCTGTGCGTCGACGGCGACGAGTCGCAGCTCACGCAGGTGATCATGAATCTCGTCACGAATGCGCGCGACGCGATGCCGAGAGGCGGCACGATCACGCTGCGCGCGCGGCGCGACGCCGTGCATCCGGAGCTGGTGCAGTTCTCGGTCAGCGACACCGGCGCCGGCATCCGCCGCGACATCGTGGAGCGCGTGTTCGAGCCGCTCTTCACGTCGAAGCCGAACGGCACCGGCCTCGGACTCGCCGTCGTGCATCAAGTGGTGACCGCGCACGGCGGCGCAGTGTTCGTCGACAGCGAAGTGAATCGCGGAACGACGTTTCATTTCTCGGTATCCAGTGGAGGACAGGCGCCCTCGCCTGTCCCGCGGGACGGAAAGCGGACAGGCGCGGGCGCCTATCCTCCATTGGAATCGCGAAGAATCCTCGTCGTCGACGACGAAGAGTTCATCACCGAAGGCATGGGCGCCCTCCTCCGCGACGCGAACTTCGACGTCGCCGCGGCGGGGAGCGGCGAAGACGCGTTGAGAGTGCTCGACTCGTTCGATCCCGACGTCGTCCTGCTCGACGTGACGCTGCCGGGCATCGACGGCATCGAGACGTGGCGCCGCATGCGCGCGCGGCGGCCGGCGCTGCCGGTGATCTTCTCGTCGGGCCACGATCGCGGCGATGCGAAGGACGATCACACGCGCTACCTGCAGAAACCGTTCGCGCTCGACGCGCTCATCGACACGATCGCCGCGCTGGAGGCACACCCATGAGGCGCCGGGTACTGATCATCGACGACGACCGCGAGATGCGCGCGCTGCTCGCCGCGATCCTCGAGACGATCGGCTTCGACGCCGATCTGCTCTCCGACGGCATCGCCGCGCTGGAGCTGAAGCAGGAGTACGACGCGATCATCGTCGACCTCAACATGCCCGTCTTCGACGGCGAACAGTTGCTCGAATATTGGTCGATCACGCAGAGAGACCTGCTCGATCGCGTCATCGTCCTCACCGGCTACTCGAGCTACACGCGCGGCAGAAAACTGCCGCGGATCTTCGCCACGCTTTCCAAGCCATTCGACTATCAGAAGCTAATGGAGCTCGTAGAACAATGCTCAACACGACACTTGCAGTTGACGACATCCTGTACATGACGACATGTCACTCCTGCGGAGAGCGATTCGACGCCATGGGGGCGCGCTGGTGCGAGTGCGTCGCGCCGTTGCGCACGCTGCGCTGTTCGCACTGCCGCGACTGTTTCTGCCGCGCGCCGCTGCCGTACAAGCGGAGGTTCTGGGCCAAGGCGCCGGCAGCGCTGCGCCAGGACTCGCGCCGCTTCTTCGTCCAGTTGCACAACACGCCCGCCTTCGCCGGCGATCGCCTTCGGCCCCTCGGCGTGCGACGCGCGACCGCGCTCGTCGTCGACGACGATGAAGCGATGAAGTCGCTCGTCGCCTGCTACACCGAGCAGCTCGGATACCGCACGGTCACTGCGTCCGATCCGATGGAGGCGCTCGACCTCGTCCAGTCGCACGATGTCGACGTCGTGATCACCGACGCGCTGATGCCTCACATGGACGGCCGCGAGCTTTGCCGGCGCATCAAGTCGTCGCCGCACGGAATGGACAAGAAAGTGATCGTGATGTCGTCGCTCTACAAGTCGCGCGCGCAGCAGGCTGAAGCGGTCACGCGCTTCGGCGCCGACGCCATGATTGCGAAGCCGATCGATCTGCCGGCGCTGGGAAATTTGCTGGAGCGCTTTGCGCCCGTCGAATAGACACCTGTCCAATTTCGAGACATCGCGCCGCGTGCGAAGAACGCGTCAACTCACACATTCCAAATCACTTCCAAGCCGCGTCCATTTGGCGCGCGCATCGCTCTACCTTCGCTCGCAATTGGAGAGAGAGCAATGGAACGAAGTGTACTGATTGTCGATGACGAGCCGCTGATCGTCGAAGGATTGACTGCGTATTTGGAGTGCGAAGACCTCGTCGCCGCGGGGGCGACGGACCGCGCGAGCGCAACCGCCATTCTCGCCGCCGGCCACTTCGCAGTGATCGTCGCGGATCTTTGTCTCACCACGATCGAAGAAGGACTGGCGCTGATCGACGAAGTGCGCGCGCTCAGTCCGGAGTCGCGCATCATCACCATCACCGGCTACGCGCGGCCCGAGCTGCAGGCAGAGGTTCTCGAGCGCGGCTCGGCGATGGTGCTGCTGAAGTCCGACGGCGAGCGCGCGATCTTCGAAGCGATTCGCGACGTACTGCGCGAGATCGAGCGCGAAGCGGATCGCGATGACACCGTCGATCTCGAAACGCTCTACCTCAACACGACGCGGCTGCTGCAGTCGATTCCGCGCAAGCGCTACGGGCTCTCCGCGCAGCAAGCCGAAGACGTCGTGCAGGAAGCGTGGATTCTCTTCCTGGAGAAGCGCGGATTCGTCCGCACGCCGCGGGCGTGGCTCGCGGGAACGGTCTCGAATCTCTGTCTGCGAATGCTCGACCGCACGCGCCGCTCGCAGTCGCTCGACGACGACGGCGCATTCGAAGCAATCGCCGCGGCGGACGAAGCGATCGACTCGCGCCTGATCGTCGGCGAGGCGTTGTCGCGTCTCGATTCGCGCTCGCGCGACCTCTGCGTTCGCATCGCCATCGAAGGCCAGAGTTATGCCGAGGTGAGTGAGGCGATGTCGCTGCCGATCGGGTCGGTGGGTCCGCTGTACATGCGCGCGAAAGACAAGCTGCGCCGGACGATGGAATGCTGAAGCTGCGCTGTGCCGTCGCAATCTCGCTGGCGAGCATCGCGGCATCGCTGTTCGCACTCGATCCGCGCACGCCAACCGCGCAGTACGCGCATCGCGCGTGGCATCTCGAAGAAGGCTTGCCGCAGTCGACGCTGCAGGCGATCGCGCAAACTCCCGACGGCTATCTCTGGATCGGAACGCAGGACGGCATCGCGCGTTTCGACGGCGTCACGTTCAACACGTTCGACGATGACGCGTCGCAGATTCGCCATCGCTTCGTCTTTTCGCTGGTCGTGGACCGGCATGGGACGTTGTGGATCGGCGCGTCGGGCGATCATCCGCTCCTCACCTATCACGACGGCGCGTTCACCGACGTCGTCGGCCTTCGCGCGCTCGACGTGCACGACGTCTTCGCGCTCGCTTCCGCGAGCGACGGTTCGATGTGGATGGCCACGAACGCCGGCGTCATTCATCGCCACAACGACGGCTCGATGCAGCGCTGGACGGAGAAGGAGGGACTGCCCTCGACCGCCGCGCGCAGCATCTCGATCGATCGCAGCGGACGCGTTTGGGCCGGCACCGAGCGCGGACTGGCGCGCATCGATGCGAGCGGCGTCGTCGCCGCCGGCGCGGAGCTCGGCGTTCCACAGCGCGCCGTGCGCTCGATCTACGAAGACTCGCGCGGACGGCTCTGGATCGGAACGACCGGAGGCGTCTACTGCGCGAGCGGCTGCGCCTCGGTCACTCTTCCGCAGCTCGCCGACATTTCGACCGCATTCGTCTCATCGATTCTCGAAGACGTGAATCACACGCTCTGGTTCGGAACGAACGCGGGACTCAAACGCCTCACCGAGGATGGCCTTACGAGCATCGACGACAAACATCTCACCTCGCGCTTTGTTCTGTCGCTCTTCGAAGATCGCCAGCACACGCTGTGGGCCGGCACGTTCAACGGACTTGATCAGCTTCGCGACACTCCCTTTCGCGCCTGGACGCGCGAGCAGGGACTGCGCGACGACGGCGTCTTCACGCTGGCGCGAGGAACGCACGGCTCGATGTGGTTCGGCACGTTCGGCGGACTCGGACGGCTGCAGAGCGACGGCACGTTCACGTGGTACACGCGCAAGGACGGCCTGGCCAATGAGACGGTCATCGGCATCACGCCGTCGCGCGACGGCGGCGTGTGGGCCGGTACGTACGGCGGCGGCGTCTGTCGCGTCGGACTCGGTCCGACGAAGTGCATCGGAACCGCGAACGGTCTTCCGCACGGCGTCGTCACCTCCATCGTCGAAGACGACGATGGCAGCATCTGGGTCGGCACGCTCGGCGGCGGAATCGCGCACGTCGAATTCCGCGGGCCGGCCGACGCACTCGCGCGCGCAAAGATCACGACCTACGCAACCGCCGCAGGACTTCCTTCGCTTCGCGTCGTCACGCTCCGGCGCGCGCGCAACGGCGGACTCTGGGTCGGCATGCTCCTCGGCGGCGCCGCGCTCTTTCGCGACGGCCGCGTCGAGCGCATCGTGCGCGTCAACGGAAAAGCGGCGAACGTCCGCACGATCCTCGAAGATGAAGACGGCGCGCTGTGGCTCGGCACCGACGACCAAGGTCTCGTCTACGTCAAAGACGATCACGCGACGATCTTCCCCACCGGCCGCTTTTTTCCCGAAGGCGGCGTGACCTGGATCGTCGAGCACAACGGCTTTCTCTGGATCTCGACGCGCACCGCAGTCGCGCGATTCTCGAAAGAGGAGCTGCTGCGATTCGCGCGACATGAAACGCGCGTGATGCATCCGATGCGCTTCAGCACCGCGGACGGATTGCGCAGCAGCGAGTTCAGCACCGGACAGCCGAGTGCGATCGCCGCGTCCGACGGCACGATGTGGTTCAACGGCAAGCGCGGCGCCGCGGAGCTTCCTGCGGGCGCGCTCGAGCGTCGCTCCCGGGCGCGGCCCGTCGCATTGATCGAAGGCGCAGTCGCGAACGGCGTTTCGTTCCGCGCCGGCACGCCGGCGACGATTTCACGGCGCGCGCGGGTGTCGTTCAACTTCACCGCCATCGACTTCAACGCCCCCGATCAGCTTCGCTTCCGCTACATGCTCGAAGGCTACGATCACGGCTGGACCGACGCCGGCAGCGTGCGCACCGCCGAGTACATGAACCTTCCGCCGGGCGACTACACGTTCCGCGTGAAAGCCGCCGGCGCCGACGGCGTTTGGAACGAGAGCGGCGCCGCAGCGCTCGCGCTCACACGAAAGCCCGAGTTCTTCGAGACCTGGACGTTCGTTGTCGTCTCGGTCGCGCTGGCGCTGCTCCTCGTCGGGTTGATTTATACCGCGCGCATCCGCCTGCTGCGGAGCCGCGAAGAAGAGCTCGTGCGCCGCGTCAACGAGAGCACGCGCGAGCTCCGCTACGCGAAGAACTTCGCGGAGTGCATCGCCGTGAAACACGCGGACCTGAGCCACAAGCAGGAGCTGATCCTCGACAACGCCGGCGAAGGGATCTTCGGACTCGACGCGAACGGCATCACGACGTTCATCAATCCGGCCGCCGCGCGCATGCTCGGATCGACCGTCGACGAGCTGGTTCACGAGTCCATCCACGACTTCATTCACGGCGAGAATGTTCCGCCGGTCGCGAACTGCAACGTCTGCAGCGCGTTTCTCGATCCGCCGGCGCGCGTGTCGAAGACGACGACGTTCGTGCAGCGCGACGGCAACGCCATCCCCGTCGAGTACACCGCAAATGCGATCGTCGCCGAGTCGGGCGAGCGCACCGGCGTCGTCGTCACCTTCCGCGACATCACCGAGCGCCAGTCGATCGAGCGGATGAAGAGCGAGTTCGTGTCGACGGTCAGTCACGAGCTGCGCACGCCGCTCACGTCCATCCGCGGCGCGCTCGGCCTCCTCGGCGGCGGACTGCTGGCCGGCACGAGCCCGCGCGTGCAGCGCATGCTCGACATCGCCGTCAACAACACCGATCGCCTCGTGCGATTGATCAACGACATCCTCGACGTCGAGCGCATCGAGTCGGGCAAAGTGGAGCTGAATCGCAAACGCGTCGACGCCGCCGATCTGATGGTGCAGGCCGCCGACGGCATGACGGCCATCGCCGATCGCGCCGGTGTCACGCTCGTCGTCGAGCCGACGCACGTCACGCTGTGGGTCGATTCCGATCGCGTTCTGCAGGTCGTCACGAATCTCCTCAGCAACGCCATCAAGTTCTCGCCGCGCGGATCGACGGTCACGTTCAGCTCGATCGTGAAAAAGGACGAGTTCATCTTCCGCGTCGCCGATCGCGGCCGCGGCGTTCCGTCGGACAAGCTCGAGACGATCTTCGAGCGATTCAAACAGGTCGACGCCTCCGACTCGCGCGACAAAGGCGGCACGGGTCTCGGCCTGGCCATCTGCCGCAGCCTCGCCAACGCACACGGCGGGCGGATCTGGGCGGAGAGCGAGCTCGGAAACGGCAGCGTCTTTCAGTTCGCCGTGCCGCTCGAGGCGTCGTCGTCGCGCACCATCCTGCTGTGCGAAGAAGAGCGGCAGTCGATGGGACGTCTCATCGACATCCTTCAGCATCAAGGCTACCGCGTCGTCGTCGCCGATTCGCGCGACGACCTCGTCGCCAGCGCCGCGAGCGCGCGTCCGGACGTCATCCTGCTCGGGCTCGCCGCCGAATCCGGCGCGAAGCTCATCGACGAGCTTCACACCAACGACACCACGAGCGACATTCCGATCGTCGTGGCATCGCCTTCGATGCCGTCGGTCGAGCAATACGCGAACGACATCGCCGCGTGGGTGAAGAAGCCGTACGTCGAAGCGGAAGTGGTCGAGGCGTTGTCGGCGGCGATTGGGGGACCGCTGGCGTTGATCGTGGAGGATGACGACGATCTCGCGCGCGTCATGGGCACGGCGATTCAGTCGCACGGCATTCGCACGATGCACGCGTCGAACGGGCGAGCCGCGATCGAGTTGTGCGAGCACGCCACACCGGACGTCGTCATTCTCGACGTCATCCTGCCGGAGATGGACGGCTTCGACGTCGTGAACTGCCTCAAGCAGCATCGCGAGCTGCGTCGCGTACCGCTCGTCGTCTATTCCGCGCTCGAGCTCGGGGCCGCGCAGCAGGAGCGCCTCCGCCTCGGGCCCACTGCATTTCTCACGAAGAGCCGCGCGTCGATCGACGACTTCGACCGGCAGGTGATGCGGTTTCTCGACTTGATGACGGAGACGAGCGATGCCGCCTAAGAGACTGCTGGTGATCGATGACGAAGAAGACATTCGCGACGTCGCGGGCGTGACCCTCGAGTTCACGCGCGGCTGGACGATCGAGACCGCCGACTGCGGCGCCGCCGGCGTCACGCGAGCGGCGGAGTTTCATCCCGACGTCATCCTGCTCGACGTGATGATGCCGGACATGGACGGTCCGGCCACGTTTCGCGCGCTGCAAAGCTGCCAAGAGACGCAATCGATCCCGGTGATCTTTCTCACCGCGAAAGTGCAGCCGGCCGACCTTCGCAAGTTCACGCAGCTCGGCGTGCGCGGCGTGATCGCAAAGCCGTTCGATCCGCTCAAGCTCGCCGATCAAGTCGAAGCCCTACTGTAGGAACGGCGGACGCCCTCGTCCGCCACGCGGCGAAGCTGCGCCGTCGCAGGCGTAAACTATCTGCCGGTCCATGCGCTCCCGCGCCTTCGTCGCTTTTCTATTGATCGTTGCGCCCCTTCTCTTCGCCGAAGAGTGGACGCCGACTCGTTCTTTCCGCACGTTCAGTAAATCGAGCTGGCGCGGATTGCCGCAGTCGTCGGTGATGGCGCTCGCGCAGAGCAACGACGGCCTGATGTGGATCGGCACGCTCGACGGCGTCGCCAGCTTCGACGGCAAGTCGATCACGCCCGTTCCCGCCGTCGACGGCGCGCCGCTGCGCGGCATCATCACGTCGATCATCGCGCGAAGGAAAGGCGGCGTCTACGTCGCGTCGTCCGCAGGCGTGCACGTGTTCGACGGAACGTCATGGCATCTCGTGCCGACGAAGCGCGGCGCGTCATCGATCGCCGAGTCGCGCGACGGCGTGCTGTGGCTCGTCGACGGCGGCGGCGCACTCTGGACGCTCGACGCGAAAGATACGTGGCGGAAACGCAGCGAGATCGCTGCACCCGCCGTCGAAGTGTCCGCCGCTCCCGATGGCGCAATCTGGGTAGCGACTGACACGACCGCATATCGCGTCCCGGTGGAGGATAGGCGCCCTCGCCTGTCCATCGAACCGATCACCGGCGCACCACTCCCCTCGCGTCCCGGCGCGTTGCTCGTCGCGAGCGACGGACTCGTGTGGGTCGCGACGCAATCGTGCACCGTGCATTGGTCGCGCGGCGGCGCCGACGGATGGCATCAGGTCGCCTTCACTCCCTGGTCGCGCGGCGCCTTTCGCGCCCTCGGCGAAGATCGCCGCGGACGCATCTGGGCCGGCTCCGCCGGCGGTCACGTCGCATTCGGCAACGCGAATATGCCGTGGACGGTCTGGGGCGTTGCGAACGGCCCGTTCGAAGCGGGCGTGATGTCGGTCTTCGGCGATCGCGAAGGAAGCGTCTGGTTCGGACTGAACGCGGTTGGTCTCGTGCAGTGGATCGGCGAAGCATGGTCGCATCGTCCGATGTCCGATCCGTCGAATCCGAGTCGCGCGCTCTTCTCCGCATTCGGATTGAGCCGCCCGGCCGATTCGCGCGGACTGCTCGTCTCCGCATTCAACACCGGCGCGATTCATCTCAATGCCGACGGCACAGTGCGGCGCTACGGCGAGAGCGACGGCATCACGGAAGATGTGCGCGCGTTCATCGAGCCCGAGCCGGGACACCTCGTCGCCGGCACGCGTTTCGGCATCTTCGAATCGCGCAGCGGACAACCGTTTCATCAGACGCTGAAGCTCGCCAACGGATTCGTGATGGGATTCTTCAAGAGTCCCGACGGACGCTGGTATGCCGCGACATCGACCGACGGCGTGTATGTGCGCGACGGCGACGCGTGGCGCGCGGACGACAACATCAACGCTCATCTCGAGAACAAACACGTCCGCGGCATGATGTGGCGCGCGAACGGCGATCTCTGGATCGCCACGATGCGCGGCATCACGATCTTCCGCAACGGCGTGTTCGGCGGACAGCTCACGTCGCGCAACGAGCGGGCGATTCCCGAGTCGGTGAACGCGCTGCTCGAGCCGGTCGACGACGAGATTTGGGCCGCGGGCACAGGCGGCATCGCCATTCGCAGAAACGGCAAGTGGACGCGCGTCACCGAAACGGACGGCATTCCCGGACAGACGATCTACTCGCTCGCGCGCGGACGCGACGGCGCGATCTGGGCCGGCGGCTCGGCCGGCGTCGGCAAGTTCGCAAACGGAAAGTGGACGACGTGGGACTCGCGCGAAGGACTGCTGCAGGAAGAATGCAATCTCAATGGACTCGTCATCGATGACGACGGCTCGGTGTACGTCGGCACGATGTCCGGTCTCGCGCACTACGATCCGAGCGTGCGACCGCTCGCGCCGCCGCAGCTCACCCTCTCCTGGCGCAACGCAGCATCAGCGCTGAAAGATCGCGCGCTGCACTTGCGCTGGTCGGCGCCGTGGCTCGGCCCGCATCCGGTGCAGTACCGCGTGCGCGTTCCGCGACTGCACAACGATTGGTCACCCGTCACGACCGACGATCATCTCGACGTCGAGAACCTCTCCGCCGGCAACTGGCGCGTCGAAATCGAAGCGCGCGTCGAAGGAACGAAGGAGTGGAGCAAGCCGCTCACGCTCAACGTCGACGTCGCGCCGTTCTGGTACGAGACGTGGCCGGCGCGCATCGCGTTCGTCGCCCTGCTCGCGCTCATCCTCTACGGCCTCGTGCGACTGCGACTGCGCGCGCTGCGACGCCACGCCGCCATGCTCGAGGAGGTCGTGCGCGAGCGCACGGCGGAATTGCGCGAGTCGGAACAGCGCGCCCTTGCCGCCAGCCGTGCGAAGAGCGCGTTCCTCGCGAACATGAGTCACGAGCTGCGCACGCCACTCAACGGCGTCCTCGGATTCGCACAGCTCATGTCCCGCCGCGAGAAGCGCGACGCCGAAGATCAGCAGAGCCTCGCGGTCATCATGAGCAGCGGCGAGCACCTTCTCGGATTAATCAACAACGTGCTGTCGCTGTCGAAGATCGAAGCGGGCCGCATCACGCTCGAAGAGTCGCAGTTCGACCTGCGCAGCGTCGTGCGCGACGTCGAGAACGTCCTTCGCCTGCGCGCCGAGGAGAAGCGGCTGCGACTCACGACGACGAGCGAAGGATTGCCGCACGCAGTCATCGGCGACGAGATGCGCGTCCGCCAGATCCTGCTCAACCTCGTCGGCAACGCGGTGAAGTTCACGGAGAGCGGCGAAGTGCGCGTGAATGTCACGTGGAGCAACGATCGCGCGCGAGTCGAAGTCGAAGACACGGGCCCTGGCATTTCGGCGGACGAGCTGCCGAAGCTCTTCGAGCCGTTCGTGCAAAGCGAGTCCGGACAACGAACGCGCGAAGGGACAGGACTCGGCCTCGCGCTCTCGCGCAATCTCGCGCGACTGATGAACGGCGACATCACCGTCACGAGCACGCGCGGTGTCGGATCGAAGTTCCTCGCCGAGATCGGCCTGCCCGAAGCGATCGTGGAGCTCGATGCGTCGACCGAGGGACGCGTCGCGCACGTCGCGCCCGAGTTCGAAGGGACGCGCATCCTCGTCGTCGACGACACGAAGCTCAATCGCGTGGTGCTGACGACGCTGCTGAAGAAGGTCGGCTTCGACGTCCGGGAAGCGTCGAACGGCGACGAAGCGCTCGCGCTCTGGCGCGAGTGGAAGCCGCAACTCATCTGGATGGACAAGCGCATGCCGGGCATGGACGGCCTCGAAGTGACGCGCCGCATTCGCGCCGAAGAGACGTCAGGCCACACGCCGATTCTGGCGTTGTCGGCGAGCGCACTCGATCACGAGCGCGGCGAGATCCTCGCCGCCGGATGCGACGACTTCGTCGCGAAGCCGTTCCGCGAGAAAGTGATCTTCGCCAAGATCCGCGAGCACATCGGCGTGCAGTACGTCCACGAAACGCCTTTGCCCCCCGGCGGCAACAACGTCCTCCTGGTCGATGACGACTGGATCTGCCGCGAAGTCGCCAGCGAGATCCTGCGCGGCACCGGCGTCGAGGTGACGACCGCAACGAGCGGCACGCAGGCGCTCGACATGCTCGCGAAGTCGCGCTTCGATCTCGTGCTCATGGACCTCCACATGCCCGACATGGGCGGTGTCGAAACGACGCGCCGAATCCGTGCGAACGCCAGCACCGCGCGCATCCCCATCATCGCCATGAGCGCCGACACATTCGACAGCGATCTCTCGCAAACAGGGATGAACGATCACGTCCTCAAACCGGTCGAGCCAACGTCGCTGACGGCCGTCGTGAACCGCTGGCTCCCCGCGCGCCGCGTATGATCTAATCCCGCGCCGGGAATCTCCCCGGCTCGCGAGTCGTTTGCCCCCGTTGCCGCAGTTCTTTAGGCCCTTAGCTCAGTTGGTTAGAGCGCCACCTTGACACGGTGGAGGTCAGCGGTTCGAGTCCGCTAG
>Ga0075425_100000850_pt1 | contig 29236 bp, 22 predicted proteins | sample SoiMethybrSBSTD4_FD_75300 | JGI IMG/M metagenome (GOLD analysis project Ga0075425, IMG submission 75300) | Bulk soil microbial communities from a Populus tree surrounding site in Tennessee, USA - Soil MetaG P. TD hybrid SBSTD4 | ecosystem: Environmental > Terrestrial > Soil > Tree plantation...
CTCTTCCACATGTACCGCAGCAGATGAATGAACGCATTCGCCGACGCGCGGTTGTCGCGTGACATCCCCGAGCCGTCGGCCTGGTGATACTCGTCCGCGGGGACGCCGATTTTTCCGGTGAGCCATTCGGTCACGGTGGTCGTTCCCGCCACCCACGTCCCCTCCCCTTTCTTCTCCGCCCCCAACATCTTCACCACTTCCTCGGCGTAATGGTTCTGGCTCTTCTTGTTGATGACGTAGACGAGAATCTCGAGCGGCGTGGCGTGCTGCGACACCGGCTGCCAATCGGTGCGCGGATCATGCGGCGTGATGATGATCTGTCCCTGGATCTTGATGCCGCCGCGCGCGAACGTCTCGTTCGTGACCGTGGCGAAGTACTGGATCGGATTCTCGATCGTCACGAACACTTCGGTGAGTCCCGATCGCGCCGGGACGCCGCCGCGAACGAGCACCGTGTTCGATCCGCGATAGCGCGTGATGAACGGCAGACCGCGTCCGGTGACGCAACTGTTCTCCAGCTCGACGTAGCTCGTCGGCGGATCGAGCTGCACGACGCACTGTTTTCCCGAGCGGCTCGGCAGCACGCGAACGGCGATGCAGCCTTCCTGCATCGTGAACGCGGCCACCGGCGCTTCGTACCAGTTCACGAGCTGGTCGGCCGGCCAGGTGGGATGGATGTACTCCGTGTCCATGTAGCCGTACTCGACGATCAGATTGCCTTTGATCGTGGTGATGCCGGCGCGTTTGAGATCGGTCACGAATTCTTCGATGACGGCGGTGGCGTGTCCGTCGTGAAAACGTCCGCCGATGGTCGGATCGCCATGGCCGGTGATCTTCACGTCGCCGTCGAGCGTGCCGCTCGCATCGGGCTTGCCGCGCGTGTAGACGGTGGTCGTGACCTCGAATCCGGGATGCAGCAGATCGATCGCCGCGGCGGTCGTGAAGAGCTTCATGTTCGACGCCGGCGCGAGCGGCAGATGCGGATTGCGCTCGGCGACGACGTTGCCGGTCTCGACGTCGACGATCTGCACGCTGGCGTCGGAGCTGCGCGCGACGCTGCCGTTGAGCAGCGAAGTGAGACGCTCTTCCAGCGTGTCGCCGACGGCGGCGTCGGCGGGAACCGCCGCCGCGGCGGGCTTGCGCGCGCGCGTCTTGCGCCGCTTTCTCGCGACGGCCGCCGCACTCACGTCAATCGATGTGGTGAAGATGAGGATCAGCGCAATGAGGCGCATTCAGCGCGAAGAATACCTTTCTCGGGCGGCGATGCTTTGTGCAAGTTCGATGACAGTCGCTACAGCGCGAGTCTCAGCCGATCGCGAATCGACGGCGGCGCGCGCCGCGCGATCGTGGTCTCGATCTCGTCGCGCGAGTAGCGGCGCGAGAAATGCGTCAGCACGATGAAGCGATTCTCGAACCGATCGGCGAAATCGATGATGTCGTCGAAGTGGATGTGGCGATACTTCGCCGCATTCGCCTGATGACCGTCGGCGATGAACGAGCACTCGATCATCAGCACGTCCGACTTGTAGAGCGCATCGTTCTGCTCGAGGATGCCGCGATCGGTGTCGCCGGTGTAGAAGAGCATCGACACGTCGCTCACGTCGTGGAGCGGAATGCCTTCCGCACGTAATTTCGCCAGCGACGCGCCGTCGCGTCCCGCGAATTCGCGCTTGAGGTGATGCCGCGTCTCGATGAGCTCGTAGCCGCGCGCGGCCACGCGATGCGTGGCCTGATGCGCGCGCACCGTGACGTTGCGCCCGATGCGCGCGACGTCGCCGGGGCGCATGCCGACGATCTCGATGTCGTAATCGGTCTTCTCCAATCGCGAGTGCAGCGCCATCAGCTCGCCGAAGTCGTCCTCGTTCTCGTGCGGTACGTAAACGCGTCCGCCGGGAATGCGCTGCAGATGTCGCTGTCCCGCGTAGAACGGAATGCCGACGGAGTGATCGAGATGCGCGTGCGTGACGAAGACGTGCGGCAGCGGGATGACGAGATCGGGACAGCGGCCGATGTCGAGCGCGACGCCGAGCTCCTTGACGCGAAAGTACGACTCGTGCCCCGCGCGCGAGCGGCCGTCGATCGTCAGGTGCTCGGTGCGAAGAGTGAAGAGATCGTTTCGATGCATAGCGGCAATTCGCGGAGATCGTGAATCGTCGCGTCGGCGACGATCTCCAGTCCGTGGTCGACGTGTGGCGCAATGGCGGTGCCGCGCCGCGGCGGGATGAAGTGAATGGCCTTCATGCCGCTCCGCTGCGCGCCGTAGACGTCGACGTACAAGTTGTCGCCGACGAAGATGATCTCGTCGGGCGCGGCTCCGAGCCCTTCGATGAGCGCGCGGAAGATCGACGGCTGGGGCTTGCACTGGCCGTGCTCGTTCGAGAAGAGCATCACGTCGAAGTAGCGCGCGAGATCGAGTTGCTCGAGCACATCGCGCAGCGCCGATCCCGGCGTGCGTCCGGTGTTGCTGATCAAGCCGATACGCAGATCGCGGTCGCGCATCTCGCGCAACATGTCGTGCGCGCCGGCGACGACGTCCGGCAGGTGGTCGAGGATGGCGTTGCCGTACGCCTCCTCGAGCGCGGCGAGCGCCTCTTCATCGAGCGGATCGACGTCGAGAAACTCGAGGAGATGCTCGACCTGGCGACGGCAGGGAATGTCGACGTCGCGCGACCAGTACAAGTCCTGCAGTCGATCCCACGACTCGTGATGCGCGCGATCGATCTCCTCCGGCGTCGTCTCGATGTTTCGAGCGCGCAACACGCGCTCCATCGCCGTCACGCGGCGATGCTTCTGCGCGTGCGACGCGTCGGGCGTGTTGGTGATGATGGTTTCCCAGAGATCGAAGGCGATGGCTTTGAGCATCAGTTCAACTGCACGCGGCCGCGGTAGCCGTCGTCGTACCCATGAAAAAACTGCAAGCCCGGTTCCGGCCATTGCCAGCAGTAGTAGCCGCTGCCGTTGTCGAAGTCGACGAGCCAGAGCCCTTTCACTTCGATGCCGAGGCGGATGATGGTTTCGGCCCACTCGCCGACGATAGATTGATATTGCTCGACGTTGTCCTCGGATTCGCCGAGCTGGTCGACGCGCTCCACGGCCACTGCGGTGATGCGCTGCACTTCCGGCAGCATCGCCGCGGCTTCTTCGTAGGTGAAAATCTTCCGTTCTATTTCTTCGCTTCTTCGAGCCATCGATCGAACTTTTCTTTCAGCTTGCGCGCTTCGTCGTTGTGATTGTGGTTGCGCAGATCGGCTTCGGCCTTCGTCACGCGCGCCTTGACGTCGTCGAGATGACGCTCGAACGAGGCCGAACCTTCCTTCTTCCATTCGGGCAGCTTCGCCGACCACTCATTGAAGTCGCCGTCGATCCATTCATCCGCTTTCGCGCGCGCGGCGTCGAGATACGGCTTCACCGCGCCGCCGTGCTTCGCGAGCCACTGCGTGACGCGGTCTTCGCGCGCGTTGAGGATCGTGCCGTCGTCGACGGGACGTCCGATCGCGAACGTGTTCGCCACGACCAGACGGCGATGATCGATGGTGAACATCGAGTCGCTGACGATGGAGCGGCGATGATTGCGATCGAGCCGGACGGTGACCGCGGTCTTGTCGTCGATCGGATTGACAGAGACGACGCGGCCGATGACGTTGCCGTTCTCGACGACGGAGTCTCCGCGCTCGAGTCCGTGCGCGTCTTTGAAGACGATCGTCACTTTGATCTCGCCGCGATGGACGAGCCAGCGCGCGCCGAACCAGACTCCTGCCGCGAGAAGGATCAAAAATAGGAACGAGATGAGCTTACGCACGGCGTCAGTTTATCGGACGGCTTGCTTTCGCGGACGGATGCGGTTGTGGTAGAACGCAGTTCGCATTCAGTTCCCCTTGTAACCGAGATGGAGGAGAGCCCGATGGCGGTAGAGGAAAGGGTCAAGTCAATCATCGTCGAACAGCTTGGAGTCGACGCCGACGAGGTCCAGCTGGAAGCTTCCTTCGTCGAAGACCTCGGCGCAGACTCGCTCGACACCGTCGAGTTGATCATGGCTTTCGAAGAAGAATTCGGCGTCGAGATCTCCGACGATGACGCGGAGAAGATCCGCAAAGTGAAGGACGCGATCGAGTACATCGAGAAGAACACGAAAGCGCAATAAACGGCGCGGCTTTGCCGCTTCAGTGCTGAGGACTGAGGACTGAGGACTGAGTTTGATCGCTCAGTCCTCAGTCCTCAGTCCTCAGTCCTGTTTGAAGGAGCCTTCTTGACGAAACGAAGAGTCGTCATTACGGGTATCGGCATGATCTCGCCCTTAGGCATCGGCAACGAGCCGACGTGGCAAGGTCTTGTCGAGGGGCGCTCGGGTGTGAGTCGCATCACGAAGTTCGATGCCAGCGCGTTTCCGTGTCAGATCGCGGGCGAGGTGCGTGGCTTCGAGCCCGAGAAGTGGATCGAGAAAAAGGAAGTGAAGAAGTCGGACACCTTCATTCACTACGCCGTGGCCGCGGCACAGATGGCCGTCGATGACTCCGGGCTGGACATGGCGAAGGAAGACTCCGACCGCGTCGGCGTCATCATCGGGTCGGGCATCGGCGGACTGCCGCTCATCGAAGAGATGCACAAGAAGATGCTCGAGCGCGGGCCGTCTCGCATCTCGCCGTTCTTCATTCCGGGACTCATCGTCAATCTCGCGTCGGGACAAGTCTCCATTCGCTTCAACGCGCGCGGACCGAACTCCGCGCCGGCCACCGCGTGCGCGACGGGCGCGCATGCCATCGGCGACGCCTGCCGCATCATTCGCTACGACGACGCCGACGTGATGTTCGCCGGCGGCAGCGAGGCGGTCATCACGCCGCTCGCAGTCGGCGGCTTCTCCGCCATGCGCGCGCTGTCGACGCGCAACGACGATCCGCAGCACGCGTCGCGTCCGTGGGACCTGAACCGCGACGGCTTCGTGATGGGCGAAGGCGCCGGCATCGTGATGCTCGAAGAGCGCGAGCGCGCCATCGCGCGCGGCGCGAGGATCTACTGCGAGGTCACCGGCTACGGCATGTCGAGCGATGCGTACCACATCACATCGCCCGCCGAAGACGGCAGCGGCATGATGCGGGTGATGCAGCGCGCCTTGAAAGACGCGGGACTCGAGCCGGCCGACATTCAATACATCAACGCACATGGAACGTCGACGCCGGTCGGCGACAAGACCGAGACCGTGGCCATCAAACGCGTCTTCGGCGATCACGCGTACAAGGTCGCCGTGTCATCCACCAAGTCGATGACCGGTCACCTCCTCGGCGCCGCCGGCGGTCTGGAGAGCGCCATCACGGCGATGAGCGTGAAGAACGGCATCATCCCGCCGACGATCAACTACGAGACGCCCGATCCCGAGTGCGATCTCGACTACGTGCCGAATACCGCGCGCAACATGGAGCTGAAGCACGCCATGTCGAACTCGTTCGGATTCGGCGGCACGAACGCGACGCTGATCTTCACGCGACACGAGTAGCGCCTCATCCGTATCAAACGGCATGAGAGTCACCGCGCTTGTCCTTTCCCTCTTGCTGGCCTCCGCGCTTCATGCGGCGGTGACGATCTCCGCGCCGGTCACACTTCGCGACGGGATCCTGCTGAGCCGAGGGGGGATGAGCGGGTCGGCGTGGCTGGCGCAGTCGGCGGGAACATTCGTTCTGGCATGGACGGAGATCGGCGACGAACACCTCGACCATCTCTACATCGCGCCGCTCGCATCGCTCTACTCCGCACTCGATCTGACGCGCAAAGTCGACGTCGGACCGATCGCAAACGCATCGGTGCCGTACATCACTTCAGGCGGTCCGTACTTCGCGGTGAGCTACACCGCGCCTGACGTCACGCGGAACGTGCGTTTGTATGACCGCGATCTCGCGCCGGTCACTGCATCGCTCCTGGTGGCGAAAGACGTCGACACATCTCAGATGGTCTGGAGCGGCCGCGACTTCATCCTTCCCGGCACACTGCGGCTCAACTTCCTCAACGCCGGCGGATTCCGAAGCGCGCCATCCATACTCGATACGAATCAGGTGCAGCAAATGACCGTCAAGGCAGCGGCCGCGCTGCCGGACGGCTCGAACGCGCTCGTGCTGACGTGGCCGGTATTCTCCTGCTTCGACATCTGCGGCATCGCACCGCAGCCGATGACCGCGATCGCGCTCGACGACGCGCACCGGACAGGGACGACCACTTTTCTTTCGGATTTCGCGTACCCCGCCGCGACGCTCGGATCGAGCAGCAGCGGTTTCCTGGCGCTCTGGCCCGAGGGGAGAACGTTGACGCAGATGGCGACGATCTTCGACGCCAACGGAGCGACCAAAGCAACGATCCGGCTGCAGTCGTTCCTGAATCTGGAGCAAGCACTCGCCCGGCCGCTCATCGCCGGCGATGGCGATGAATGGCTCGTCATTACCACCGGAAAGCTGTACCAGATCGAGGGAAGCACCGTCACGTCGCAGACAGCGTTGGCGAAGGGCTCCCAACTGTTGCGCACGGGACCGGGGAGTTACGCCTTGCTCTACAGCGAGACCGACGACGGCATCCACGCCCGGATTCAGCTCGTGCGCATCACGACGCAGCCGCAGCGCACGCGCGGCAGCAGACATTGACACCGTTTCGCTCATTGACGGCAAGTACTTTGCAACTTAAAGTACTTGCATGTACGACATCGCGGTCATCGGCGCCGGCCTGGCCGGACTCCACTGCGCCCGCCTGCTCGGCGAGCGCGGGCTGCGCGTCGCTCTGATCGACCGGAAGCGCTCCGTCGCCGACAACGTCCAGACCACCGGCATCTTCGTTCGCAAGACGTGGGAAGACTTCGCGCTCCCCGCCGAGCAGCTCGGCGCGCCGATTCGCCGCGTCACGCTCTACTCGCCGGCGCGGCGAGCCATGACGCTCGAAGCCGACCGCGACGAGTTTCGCGTCGGACGGATGCAGTGGATCTACGTCTGGATGCTGGAGCAGTGTCACAAAGCCGGCGTGCAGTGGATGCCGTCGACGACGATCCGCTCCATCGATGACGTTCCGGCGCGCTTCGTGATCGGCGCCGACGGAGCGCGTTCGATCGTGGCGCGCGAGCTCGGGCTCGATCGCAATCGCGAGATGCTCGTCGGACTCGAGGACATCGTCGAGTCGCGAGAGAGAGAGCCGCAGCTTCACTGCTATCTCGATCCTCGTCTCGCGCCCGGCTACATCGCCTGGGTGTGCGACGACGGCGAAGAGGCGCATGTCGGCGTGGCAGGCTATCGCGGCGCATTCGATCCCGCCGCGTCGCTGCAACGATTCCGCGAGTCGATCGGCGAGAGGCGACGTTCCATGGAACGCCGAGGCGGATTGATTCCGGTCGGCGGCATTCTGCGCCGCATCGCCAACGAGCGCGGACTGCTCATCGGCGACGCCGCCGGCGCGGTCTCGCCGCTCACCGCCGGCGGACTCGACGCCGCGCTGCGTCTCTCCCAATTCGCGGCAAACGTCGCGGCGTCGTTCGTCACGACCGGCGATCCGCGGGTGCTGCGCGACTACACCGGCGACGCGTTTCGCGCGCGGTTTTTCGCGCGGCGATGGATGCGGCGGATCTTGCGCGTCGTTTCGAACGCGCCGGCGATGGAGCTGGCTTGCGCGATGTTGCGCACGCCGCCGTTGCGCGCGCTCGCCGCGCACGTGTTCTTCGCGCGCGGATCGTTTCCGGATGTGCCTACATTCGCTGCCCCTCACCCCTTCATCCCCTCTCCCCGCTTGCGGGGCGAGGGGACCTAGAACGCAACCGTCGTCGTCTGCGATGCGATGACGACGATGTCTTTCCGCTCCAGCACCTTGTTGTCCTTCGACAGCAGCTCGATCGCGTAGTTGCCGGGCCGCACGTTGTCGAAGCGGCCGGTGAGCGACATCATCGGCGCGACTCCCGGCGCGGAGAGGCGCACGTGCGCGGCGGCGGGCGACGCGACGACGACGCGCCCGGCGCGGTCGAGCGTGATCTGCACGAGCGGGCCGGGGACGTCGCCGCCGGAGGTGCCGAAGACGAAGTGCTGCGCGGAAGCGCGGACGGTGTAGTGGCCGGAAGCGAGCCAGAGTTGCACGGTGCCGTCCTCCTTCGTTTGCGCGCTGAAGGCCGCTTGATTCTTCGCATCGGTCGCCACGACGTACGCATTGACGACGGCGGATCCATCCTGGGCATCGGTCACGCGCACCGTCAAGCTCGTCGCAGGTGAGAGACGCACTTCGAGATCGGGCATGCCCGGCTCGACGTCGACGTCGAGCTGCGCGGTCTCGTATTTCTCGCGCTGCACGCGCAGCTTCCACTTCCGCTCCGGCACGAGGCCGGCGGAGAAGCGGCCGTCGAAGTCGCTCGACATCGGGCGCGGCGCGACGCCCACCGGAACCTTGTCGGCCGCCTGCATGAAGATGATCTGCGCATCGGGCAGCGGCGCATTCGTCGCCGCATCGACGACGCGTCCGCGCAGCGTCGTCGCGCGAACGTCGATGTCGTACGTCATGCTGTTGCCGACCGTGACGCGGTCGCTGAAGACGACGCCGTACGGCGGCGCCATCACGTACACGTTGTAGTCGCCGGCCGTGATGCCGGTAGCGGCGTACGTGCCGTCGGACTCGACGTGCGCAAAGTTTCCGCCCATCGCCGTCGCGCCGTCGGCCGGCGAGAACGTCACGCTGGAATCGGGCAGCGGTTGTCCGTGCGCGGTCACGCGTCCGCCGACGGTGAAGCCTTCAGCAAACGAAAGTTCGACCGGGGGCGCCGATCCGCTCATCACCTGCACGCTCTTCCGCGGCGTGCGGCGCATCTGTCCGCCGGTGCGCGCCGACGCTTCGATGTTGAACGTTCCGTCTGGGATGCCCTGCACGACGAAGTTCGCCGACGCGTCGACGCGCGCGTTCGACGTCACGCCGGGACCGGTGACGAGCACGAACGCGTTCGCCAGCTCGGCGTCGGAGAGACCGCTGAGGTGGCCGGTGATCGTGCCGCCGCGGCGCAGCGTGAGCGTGACCGCTGGTCCGTTCGGATCGACGTCATCGGCGTGCGCTTCGACGTATCCGTTCTTTCGCGCCACGAGGCGGTAGTGTTGATCGCGGAGTCCGGTCATGACGAACGCGCCGTCCGGATCGGTACGCGTCGGCGGCAGCGACTCGAAGTCGGCGCGCATGTCGGCGGACGCGACGCCTTGTCCCGACTCGTCGATCACTCGTCCGTGCAGCTCGCGCCCGCGATCGAGCGTCGCATCGAGCGTCATCTCGCGTCCCGACGCGGCATCGACCGACTTCGTCTGCGGCACGAAGCCGCTCTTGCTGAACGTGACGCGGCGCGAGCCGGCCACGACGCCGTCGAGCGTGTATTCGCCGTTCATGTCGGTCGAGTCGCGTGCGGTGTTGTTCCGCACATAGCCACGAAAGAGCGGCGCGCCGTCGACGGTCACGTTGACGCCGTCGAGCGGTTGTCCGTCGCTCGACGTGACGTGACCTTTGATGATCGCACCGCGCTCGAGCCGCACTTCGACGTCGCTCGTCGTCTTCCCTTCCTGCACTTCGACGCCGCGCGCGGACGACGGCGCGTAGCCGCGCGCCGTGACCTCGACGTCGGTCGATCCCGGCGCGAGCTCGCTGATCGTGAAGACGCCGTCGTCGTTCTGCACGGTGATCGGATTGCCGCCGACGCCGCCGCGCGAGACGATGACCTGAAACTCCGTGATCGGCGAGCGCGTCGACTCGTCGGAGACGCGGCCGGAGATCGCACCGTCGCGCGGCATCGCGATCACCACTCCCGTCGCCGGCGCTTTGATCTCTTTCTTCGCGCTCTGAATGCGCGACGCGCGCGAGAGCGTGGCCTGCAGCGTCGCCGGGCCCGCCGGCGCGCTGCGGAACGCGAACGTGCCGGCGGCATCGGCGACCATGTTCAGCGGCGCACCGTTCGCCGGCTGGAATTGCACGATCGCCTCGGGAATGGGAACACCGTCGGCGGAAACGACGCGGCCGGAGACTTCCACGCCGCGATCGACGACGATGTTCATCGGCGATGACTTCTCGTCGAGCGTCTGTCCCGGTAGCAACTTCTGCACGACGCCGTCGCCGCTGACGTTGAGGTCGTACTTGCCTGCGATCACGCGCAGCTTCACCGTGCCGTCGGCGGCAGCGCGATGTTCACCCACTGAGAGCGGTTGCCGCTGCGGGTACATTTCGCCGCGCCACCGCCAGAGACTCACCGCCGCCCCTTCGACGGGACGTTGATCGCGATCCATGACGCGAATCGTGATCGGGATGCCGCGCGCCAGCGTGATGGTGACGCCGCTCGTCGTATCGCCGGCCACGACTTTCGCGGTCGCACTGCTCGCCGCATAGCCTTCTTTCGTCGCCTGAATGTCCGTCTCGGGCGCGAGCATCGGCGCGACCTGCATGCGCAGCGCGAACTCGCCGCGCGCATTCGTCACGGCACCGCGCGCCGCATCGAAGACGCCGCCGCCGCGCGAGACGGTCGCGCCGCGCACCGGCTTCTTCTCTTCATCGACGACGACGCCGCGCACGCGCGCGAACGGAGTCGCCGCGAGCGAGAGCGGGCCGTGCTGATCGGGCGCGATCTGTTGCGACAACGGATCCGTGAGCGCATACGAAGGATGGCGGCCGTTGATGATGTACGTCGACGCCGGCACGTTCGCGAACGAGAACATCCCTTTCGCGTCGGTGATCGCCGTCTCGACCGGCAGCGCCTCCATGCGCCAGCCGATCCAGAGCGTCATCCCCGCGACCGGCGCGCGCGACTTCACGTCGCGCACCGTTCCGTTGATCGTGACCGGCGGACGCAGCCGAATCGTGTACGACGCGGCGCCGCTGTTGCTCGCCATGCTCGCGCCGGTGTTGCCCGCCGAGACGCGCATCGTCGTCCACCGCGAAGGTGCATGCGCGATCGTGAACGTGCCGTCGTCCGCCGTTTCCGCCGACGTCCAACCGCCGATCGAGACTCGCGCATGCGGCACGACCGTCTTGCCGTCGGCCGCGAAGACGCGCCCCTTCACGACGCTGCCACGCGACAATGCGACGTCATTCAATCGCGGGTCGATGTTGCCGCTCGTCGCGGCGAAGTCGGGATGAAAGACGACGTAGCTGTGCGTCGCGCCGCTCATCGGCGGAATCTCGACGACGCCGTCGCTGCCGCTTTTCCCCGCCCACGTACTGTTGATGCTGAAGATCGCGTTTGCGAGCGGCTTGCCGTCGCCGGTGATGCGGATCTTGCGCGGACTCGCCTTCGCGATCATCAGCGGTCCCGTCTCATCTCCATCCGCCACGCTCACCTCGGTCACCTGACGTCCGGACGCGCTCGCGTCGAGGATCACGACCGGTGCGCCGCCGGTATCGATGCGGAACGTGCCGTCCGCCGCGGTCTCCGCGCGCGCGATCGGATCGCGTAAGAGCGTTCCGTTTTGAATGCGCTGCGCCACCGCCTGTGGCTTCTCGAACGCAAACGCGCGGACCGCCGCGCCGGCGATCGGCGCGCCGTCTTCGTCGACGACGCTGCCGGTGATCGCAGCACGCGCGCTGATGGAGAGGACGACGAGAGCGAGGATGACCGGGAGTCTCTTCATCATTTTTCGTTAGACGCGATCCAGGCGGCGAACGTTGCTTCGCCATGTTCGCGCGCGACGTCCGCCGGTGTCTTGCCGTCGGAGCCCTTTGCGTCGCGCGTCGCGCCGTGCGCGAGAAGGAGGCGCGCCATCTCGACGTCGCCACGAGCGGCGGCGGTGTGGAGCGGCGTGTAGTCGAGACTCTGCTTCGCGTTCGGATTCGCGCCGCGCTCGAGGAGCAGCTTCATCATCGAGTGATTGCGCACCGCGGCCGCGGCGTGCACCGGCCCGACGCGCGCCGGATTCGTCGCCTGCACGTTGACGTCCGCGCCGGCGTCGAGGAGATAGCGATCGACTTCGTCGTGGCCGAAGAAGGTGCCGAAGCCGAGGAGGGAGAAACCGTCGGCGGCGTGTTTGTTGAGGAGGGTCGGGTCGTGCGTCACGAGGGAACGCACGCGATCGACGTCGCCGAGTGCAGCGGCTTCGTGCGCGGTGAGCGTCGCGCGCCGCGACGCGATGAGCTTCGCGATCTCGGGATGGCCGTGGTACATCGCGAGAAGAAGTGCGGACGCAGGGCCGGCGGTCGCGTTCGCGAGCGACGGATCGGCATCGAGGAGCTTCGTGACGCGCGCGGCGTCTCCCGATTGGATGGCGGCGATGAATTTTTCGTTGCTCATGCGACGGATCGTAGCGCGCGACACGCGCGCGCGACTTTCTCAAAGTTGCTTTTTCGGCGAATAGCCGAAGTGCTTCGAAAACGCGGATGAAAACGCGCTCGGAGTGGCGAAGCCGGATGCCAGTGCGACCTCGCCGACGCTGCGCTGGCGGTCGCGCAGCATCGCCCGCGCGCGCTCGAGACGAATTCGCGCGATGTAGCGATGCGGCGTCTCGCCGGTCATCGCGGTGAAAAGACGATGGAAGTGAAACCGCGACAGGCACGCCTCGCGCGCGACGTCGGCCACGGTGAACGGATCGCCGATGCTGCCGTGAATGAAGGCGATGCCGCGCGCGACGCGGCGGCGAATCTCGTCGCGTGTCGTCGCGCGCACGAGCGACATCTGCGCAACGCGCGTGTCGAGATCGCATTGCGCTCCGACGATCGCATTCGCGAGCGTATACAGCGAACCGTCGCTGCTCTCCCTTCGAACGCCGCTGAGCGCGCGAAGAACGACATCATCGAACATCCACCGCTCGCTCCAGTGGAGGATAGGCGCCCTCGCCTGTCCCTCGAGCAGCTTCGCACTCGCCGTCGTCGCCGATTCCATCGCCTCTTCGACGAAGCCATGCGCGAAGAAGACGCAGAACGTCTCGACCGGCTCGCGCGCGTCCACTTCGATCTCGTACTCCTCGCCGTCGTTGAGGAGAAGCGCGGTGTACGGCGTCACCTCGAAGCGTGCGCCGCCGGTCGTCCACACCGCCGCGCCGCGCACGACGCTCTTGATCGAGAGCGGTCCGGCGAAACACTCGTCGTAGCGGCGCGCGCGTCCGGCGAGGATCGCATTGACGCGGCCCAGCTCCGACGCAGGCGGATTGACGGCGATCTCCTGCACGATTGCGATTCTACGACTTGGAGCCCTTCGACGGCCGCGCTGGGGCGCGGCTGGGCGGACGGGGGCGTCCGCCCCTCCGAGGGGTAGAACTTTGCAAGACGGCACCGATCTTGATCTTTCATAGTGTGATGACGAAGACATGCAGGCTCTGCGGGCACTCGCGGGCGGCACACACGGACGGCGTGAAATGCGCGCTTTGTCCGTGCGTCTCACGATCACGTGAGCTGGTGCAGGAGTCGTTGCCGTTCAAGGGACAGATGCGAATGTCTGTCCCGCACACCGGTCGAAAACGGTGAGCGGCTCAGCCGTTGGATTAGAACGGTGCCGTTCCTCGTTGGTGTTTGCATGAGCGAGAAGATTTTGATCCGTTCTCCGAAGCTCATCACCGTCTCCGAACGCAACCTGCAAAACGCCGCCACCCGCCTCCTTCCAAAGCACAATCGCCTCGTCTCGACCGAAGTCGAGTACTTGCGCCGTGTGCTCGGCGACAAAGCGACGCAGGGCGACATCGACGAGAAGGTACAGGCTGTCCGGAAGCTCCCCTGGTCTCTGATCATGGGAGAGTGATCAACACTCACGACGTCATCATCATCGGTGCAGGCGCAGCAGGACTCGCGTGCGCACGCGATCTGTCCGGCCGCGGAAAGCGCGTCTGCGTCCTCGAAGGACGCGATCGCGCCGGTGGACGCATCGACACGCGGCGCATCGACGGCATCGCCGTACCGATCGAGCTCGGCGCCGAGTTCATTCACGGTGAAAGCGAGACGACGTTCGCGATCGTCGACGCCGCAGCGCTCGCCGCGTACGAGTTGCCCGACACGCACTGCTGGTCGCGCAACGGCAAGTGGACGCCGATCGCCGATTTCTGGAAGACGATGGCGAAGGTGCGCCGTCCGATCGCGCGGCTGCGCCGTGACCAATCGTTCGACGAGTATCTCCGCTCGCGCCGCAATCTCGCGCCGCGCATTCGCGAGATGGCGTGGAACTTCGTCGAGGGCTATCACGCTTCTCACGCCGATCGCATCAGCGCGAAGGTGCTCGCGGCGTCCGACGATGAGCTGAACGATGCGCCGAAACAGTTCCGCATTCAGAGCGGCTACTCCGCGGTCATCGACGTCCTCGCCACCCAATGCGGCGACCTTCGCCTCGGCACCACCGTGACCGACGTGAAGTGGTCGAAGAACGGCGTCGTCGTCAACGACACCTTTCGCGCGAAGAAGCTCGTCGTCACGATTCCGATCGGCGTCTGGAAGTCGGGAACGATCCGCTTCGATCCGCCGCTGGCCGGGAAAGAGCGCGTGCTCACGAAGCTCGACGCCGGCCACGTGGTGAAGATCATCTTCCGTTTTCGCGAGCCGTTCTGGGATTCGTCGACGAACTTCGTCCACACGAACGATCGACTCGTACCGACCTGGTGGACGGCCGCGCCGATGCGCGCGCCGATCCTCACCGGCTGGTCCGGCGGCCACTCCGCCGACGCGCTGCTCGCGGAGAACACATCGTCACGCGTCGATCGCGCGCTCGACGCGATGGCGAAAGCGTTCGCAAAGAAACGGAAGTCGCTCGACGAGAACCTCATCGCCACCTACACGCACGACTGGCAAGCCGATCCCTTCAGCCGCGGCGCGTACTCCTACGCGCTCGTCGGCGGCAGCCACGCGCATCGCGCGCTCAGCAAGCCGATCGACAACACGCTCTTCTTCGCCGGCGAAGCGACAAGCTCCGACGAGACGGGAACGGTCGCCGGCGCGATTGAGAGTGGATATCGCGCTGCAAAAGAAGTGCTGAGGACTGAGGACTGAGGACTGAGGAGAAAGGGCGCGAAGCGACTCAGTCCTCAGTCCTCAGTCCTCAGTCCTGTCGTTGGACGTGCCAATCGACCCATACGTAAAAGAAGTTGGAGGATCTGATCATGCGCCCCCGTTCATTCGTAGCGCTGCTGTGCTTTGTGTTCACACTCGCGGCCCACGCCCGCGTGATTTCGTATTCGCCGTACTCGGACAAAGTCTCCTATCCGGCGACGCAGAGTCGCACGAATCGCTTCTTCGCCATTCTCGAGACCACGCCGAGCTCGCAGTTCCTCGGCGCGCCGGTCTTCTTCTCCTATCCGACCGGACAACTCGTCTTCTATGACTCGACCGGGCAGACCGAGCCGCGCGTCATCTTTCCCGCCGACAACGCGCCGACCGCGTTCAGCAGCGTCGCCGCGCGCGAAGAGAACGGCGTGTCGACGATCCTCATCCAGACGAACGCGAACATCAACAACGCGAACCCGCAGCGCCTCTACATCTGGTTCATCAGCACCGACAGCGGCCAGACGTGGAAGCCCGTCAATGGTCTCGGCACCACGGTCGTGCAGAACATCGCCCGCTTTCAGAACGATATCGGCGGTCGCTTCGTCAACGCGCGCTACTCGCCGATCCTGATCGGAACGAAGACATTTCCGTTCATCGTGCAGAGCGGATCGACGATCAACCTCGTCGGCTTCGACGGCAGCGTGAAGACGATCTTCAACGGCACCGTCGGCTCACCCGTGAGCACGCCGCAACTCCTCGGCACCGACGTCACCGGATCGCGCGTTCTCTTCCGCAAACTGCAAACGGCCACGCTGTCGACGGTCGATCAGGACGGCATCGTCGCCGACATCGGCACGAACGTCGCCGGCAACGCCGACGGCTGGATCACACCGGATGGCGATGCGTACGTCACGGAGCAGAGCGGCAGCGGGCTCTCCGTCTCGCGCTTTCACTCAGGCTCGCGCGTCGTCATCGCGACGACGGTGAATTCGAGCGACCCGATCGGCATCTTCGCCGTTCCGACGATCGACTACAGCGCCGCGTGGATCGTGCAGCGCGGTTCCGGACATCCGACGAACCTCTATCTGCATACCGTTGCCAGCGGCGCCGTGCAACAGTGGAGCGACGTCACCGCGCCGCAAGTGGAAGCGCTGCATCCCGGCGCGTCCGGCAACACGCTCCTGATTCAAGTGCATCGTTCGCGTCCGCAAACCGATCAACGCATCTTCCTCGATCCCGCGCTCGCGCTCTGGCACGTCGGCCAGCCTGCACCGGCCGTGTATGACGAGCTGTTCATGAACGAGCAGCCGACGAAAGCGTTCGTGCATCTCGACGTCGAGAACGCGGTGCTGAACGGCGATCCGTTCGTCTTCGACTCCGGCGCGCAGCCGGCCGGCAATCCGAGCTTGATCATCTCCCCTGCTCCGGCACCACCGCCGGGCGGCGGCTCGGACGTCATCCAGGAGTGGGGCGTCGTCCGCGCGTCGTTCAAGCAGAAGCTCGTGCTTCCCGGCATCGCGCGCGTGCCCGGCCTCTTCAACAGCTACTGGCAGAGCGACGTGATCATCCACAACCCGTCCGACGCGCAGCAGAAAGTCGACATCCGTTATGTCCCGACCGGCGCGCCTGCAGGGACGATGTCGACGACGATCACGCTCGAGCCGAGCGAGATTCGCGTCGTGAAAGACGCGCTGAAGACGCTCTTCAATCAGGACGGAGGCGGCGGCGCATTCTTCCTCACGCCCGAATCGGGCATCAACGTCACGAGCCGCACGTACACGAGCAATGACAAAGGAACGTTCGGCTTCGGCATGAACGGCATCGACTTCTACGCGGGCGCCGCGAGCGCGCGCTTCCCCGTCACCTTCGCCGGCGCGTTCCCCGGATTGAACTTCCGCACGAACGTCGTACTCACCGACGTCGGCGGCCGCGGCGCGGACACCGCCATCAACGCCATCAGCTTCCTCGGCGCCATCGGCACCGTCAATCTGCCGTTCTCCGTCGATCCGAACAGCCAGATGCAGTACAACTCGATCTCGACGAGTCTCGGACTGCTCTCGACCGACACCGCCGCACTGGTCGTGCAACCGACACGCGGCGAAGCGATCGCGTCGGTGATCTCGATCGACAATCGCACGAACGATCCGACGTACTTCCCGCCCGACTTGCCGTCGCCGATCGTGCGCACGATTCCTGTGATCGGCCACGTCGACGGCGTCAACAACTCCCGGTTCCGCAGCGATCTCTATCTGTACAACCCGTCGACGACCGCGCGCACGGTGACGCTGCAGATGAAAGCGTGGGACAGCAATGACACGCAGACGATCAGCTTCACGATGCTGCCGAGCGAAGCGCGCGTGATTCCCGACGTGATGCTGCGCCTCTTCAATCGCAGCGGCATCGCCCGCCTGCGCTATCAGTCCAGTGGCGACTCGAACGGCGTGCGCGTCACGTCGCGCACGTACAGCATCGACGACAACGGCGGCACGTACGGATTCCTCATGCCGCCGCTCAACAACTTCCAGTCCGCCGTCAGCGGCGACTCGCTCGAGATCCTCGGCGTCGTCGGCGGCAAGCAGTACCGCACCAACGTCGGCCTCGTCGATCTCACGGCGTTCCCGTCATCGCAGCCGGCCTCCGCGCGCATCGAGATCATCGACGACAAAGGAAAGACGATCGATCAGTTCACCGTGCCGGTGCCGAGCGCCGGCGGCGTGCAGATCAACGACATTTTCCACTCTCGTAATCTCGGCGACGGACCGGCCGCCGCGCTGATTCGCGTTTCGCCGCTCAGTGGACTCATCGGTGCATACGCGACGATGAATGACAACGGCACCAACGACCCGACGTATCTGGCCGCGAACTTGGCGGCGCGACAGTAACCGCACTCACCTCGCCACCCTCTCCCCGCCGCGCGGGGAGAGGGGACTTGGTCACTCGTAGCGCAACGCCTGAATCGGATTCAGCGCCGCCGCCTTTCGCGCCGGGTAATAGCCGAAGAACACGCCCACCGCGCCCGAGAACCCGATCGCGATCAGCATCACGATCGGCGAGATCACCGTCTCCCATCCCGTGAAGTGCCCGAGGACTTTCGCGCCGATCACGCCGGTCAAGAGACCGACCGCGCCGCCCAGCACGCCCATCACGATCGACTCGACGAGAAACTGCGTGAGCACGTCCGCGCCGCGCGCACCGATCGCGAGACGAATGCCGATCTCGCGCGTCCGCTCGGTGACCGACACCAGCATGATGTTCATGATGCCGATGCCGCCGACGAGCAATGAGATCGAGGCAATCGCCGCGAGCAGCAGCGTCATCACACGCGTCGAGCTCTCCGCCGCCTGCGCGAGATCGGTCTGATTGCGCACGGTGAAATCATCGTCTTCGTTGTCGCTCAAGCGATGCGACTCGCGCACGAGTCCCCGAATCTCGCTCTGCGCCGCCGGAATCTCCTGCTCCGAATTCGCGGCCGCGATGATCTGCGGGATTCTGTGATTGCCGTTGAGCCGCGTCGATGCGGTCGTGTACGGAACGAGGATGATGTCGTCCGCATCGTTGCCTGACGCGTTCTGTCCCTTCATCGACAAAACGCCGACGACTTTGAACGGAACCTTGCCGATTTGGATGTCGCGGCCGACCGCTTCGCCGCCGTCGCCGAAGAGGCGCTGCTCGACGGTGTGTCCGATCACGGCGACGGCGCGCTGGCTGCGCACGTCGTCGGCGCCGAAGAACGCGCCGTCATCCGTCTGCCAGTCGCGAATCGTTTGATAGTCGGTGTCGACGCCGTTGATCATCGTCCGCCAGTTGCCTTGCGATGCGACCACTTGCGCACGCGACATCACAACCGGGGTCACCGCATTCACGTACTGCGCTTCGGAACGAATCTTCGCGACGTCATCGAGCGACAGCGTCGGAAACGCCTGCGCCCCCTGACTCACGCCGCCTGTGTTCGACGAGCCCGGCGTGATCACGATCATGTTCGTGCCGAGGTTGTTGATCTGCGCGCGGATGCGAGCGCGCGCGCCGGAGCCGATGGCCACCATCACGATCACGGCGGCGACGCCGATGATGATGCCGAGCATCGTGAGCGTCGCGCGCATTTTGTTCTTGCGGATCGCGTTGAGCGCGAGTCGCACGAGAGTCCTGGTTTTCATGCTGCTGCACTCCTCTCTTCCCGTTCGAGGTCATCGGCCGCCTTGCGGCGATTCTTCACGAGCTCGTCGCGACGAATGCGGCCGTCGCGCACTTCGACGATTCGTTTCGCGTACGCGGCGATGTCCTGCTCGTGTGTGACGAGCACGATGGTGATGCCTTGATCGTTCAGCGCCTGAAAGAGCGCCATCACTTCGATCGACGTGCGCGTGTCGAGATTGCCGGTCGGCTCATCCGCGAGGATGAGCGCCGGCTCCGTGACGAGCGCGCGCGCAATGGCGACGCGCTGCTGCTGTCCGCCCGAAAGCTCGCTCGGCTCGTGATCGACGCGGTCGCCGAGTCCGACCTTCTCGAGCGCCGCGATCGCGAGCGCGTGCGTGTCGCGCTTGGTGCCGCGACGGTCATACAGCATCGGCAGCTCGACGTTCTCGAGCGCGCTCGTACGCGGCAGAAGATTGAATCCCTGAAAGACGAATCCGATCTTCTGATTGCGAATCGCCGCGAGCGCGTTCTTGTCGAGCGACTCGACGTGCACGCCGTCGAGGAGATACGAGCCCGACGTCGGCGTGTCGAGACATCCGAGGAGATTCATGAGCGTCGACTTGCCGCTGCCGGAGGTGCCCATCACGGCGACGAACTCGCCGCGATGGACCGCCATGTCGATGCCGCGAAGCGCCTGCACGGAGTTCGATCCGCTGTCGTACGTCTTCGTGACCTGCTGCGTCTCAATGACGACGTCGCTCATTAGAAGCCTCCTCGGCGACCGCCGGCATTGCTGCCGCTGTTGGCCTGACCGAACGGACTCGCGGTCTGCGTCGAATTCGGCGCCGCGATTCCGGCGATGACTCTCGAGCCTTCCTTGATGTCGGCGCTGTTGCGCATGCGGATCTCGGTCGACGAGCCGTCGTTCACTCCGAGCATCACGCGCTGCGTGGCGAGCTTGCCGGTGGCGTCGAGGTAGTAGAGCGTGCCGATCGTCGGACGCTGTCCGCCGTTCTGCTTCCAGTGGAGGATAGGCGCCCCGCCTGTCTGGACAGGCGAGGTCGCCTGTCCTCCACGCGAATGCTGGCGCTGTTTCTCAGGCGCCTTCTCGATGCCGAGCGTTGCGAGCTCTTCGTCCGTCGGCTTGAAGCGGAGCGCTGCGTTCGAGACGTTGAGGACGTTGTTCGCTGCCTTCGTCTGAAAGTCGGCGCGCGCCGTCATGCCGGGAAGGAGCTGGCCTTTCGGATTGTCGACGGCGATGACGACGGTGTAGTTCACGACGTTGTCCGACGTCGTCGACTGCAAGCGCACCTGCTGGACCGTTCCCTTGAACGTCGCATTCGGCAACGCCTGAACGCTGAAGTTCACCGGCTGTCCCTGTTGGATCTGCGCGATGTCGCTCTCACTCACCTGCGCGAGGATCTGCATGTGCGAGAGATCATTCGCGATCAAAAAAAGCTGCGGCGCGGAGAGGCTTGCCGCGACCGTCTGTCCCTGCTGCACGTTGCGCTCGACGACGACGCCGTCGATCGGCGCGTAGATGTTCGTGTACGCGAGATTCTGCCGCGCGCGATCGAGCGCGACCTGCGCCGACTTCACCTGCGCGCGCGCGACTTCGGTCGACGACTGGCTCTGCTCGAACGCGCTCTTGGCGATGAGGCCGTCGGCGTTCATCTCGCGATTGCGATTGTTGTCGCGCTCGGCCTGCACGAGCTGCGCTCGCGCTTTATCGAGATTGGCCTCGGCATCGATGACTGCCTGCCGCGCGAGCGTCGGATCGATCGTGGCGAGAAGTTGTCCCTTCTTCACGTGATCGTTGAAGTCGACGAGGAGACTGGAGATCTGCCCCGAGACTTGCGTGCCGACGCTGATGGTCGTCACCGCGCTGAGCGTTCCAGTCGCGGAGACGGTCTGCTGAAGATTGCCGCGCTCGACGTTGACGAACCGGAACTGCGGCGCCGCCTTCGCGGACGCTTCGCGATAGACGAGCATGCCGGCCGTAGCGAGCACGAGGATCAGGATGGCGGTGAGGATCGATTTCTTTTTCATGACGCCTCTCTAAACGAGAGGCGTCACCTCGCTGTTGCGGGTTTTCAACGAGATGCACGTGCGCGTCACGAACTGCACGGGCATGAAATGAAGGGCCGAAAGACGAAGGGCCGGCTTCTCAGCCGGCCCCGTCAATTGATTCGTGAACAATCGTTTACTTACTGCTGCTGCCAGCGGTGCTCGTGCTGCGCACGCTCTGCCTGCATGGCCTGGAACTGCGCCTTCTGCTGGTCGTTGAGGATCGACATCAGCTTGGCGTTCTCGGCGTCGCGGATCTGCTTCATCTGCGCACGCTGCGCCTGAACGGCCGGCGTCAGGGCGTCGATCTTGGCCTGATCGTTCGCATCGCGTGCGGCGCGGAACGCTTCCATCGTCTCCTTCGACTTCGCGAAGAAGTCGGCGTTCTGCTCGCGCGACGTTTTGCGAATCGCGTCCCACTGCTGCTTCTGCGCGTCGGTGAGGTTGAGCTTCTCGGCGACCTTCTGCTGCATCTCATGGCGGCCTTCGCCGTTGCGATGCTCGCCGCGTCCCTCGCCCGCGGCCGTCACACCGGCGACGGCGAGTGCCGCCGTGAGGGCTGCTGCGCCGATCGTCATCGTCCACTTCGTTGCGTTCTTCATGGTTCGATTTCTCCTTGCGGCGACAACGACAAATCGGAGCGCATGTTCCTTTCATGATTTCAACGAGTTGCACGCCGGTGTCATGAACTGCACGCACTGCGGCACGAACGGCGCATCATGATCGGCAGCAGATGACTTCGTTGTCGCGCCGCGAGCTGCTCCTGATCTTTCTCTTCTGGACGTCGCTGGCTGTTTTGTCGTCCGTGAACCGGATGCTCGATCCGCGCGGCTTCGGCTTCCGCGGAATCTCGCCCGCGGCGTCGATCACGATCGAGTTCGTCGAGTCGTGGCTGTGGGCGGCGATCACGCCGATCGTCTTCTGGCTCGCCGCGCGCTTCCCGCTCGATCGCACGAACGCCGTGCGCCACGCCACCATGCTTCTCGTGATCGGGTTGTTCATCGCGGTCTGCGTCTTCTTCATCCTCGCCTTCGCCCGCGCGCAGATCTTCAATCTCGAACAGCCGCTGCGCGAGATCGGCCGCTTCCGCTTCGTGAATCACTTCCTCGTCTACCTGGCGGTGCTCACCGCCGGCTACGCGCGCGTCTACTTTCTGCGCGAGAACCAGTTGCGCGCGCAGCTCGCGGAAGCGCAGCTCGACGCTCTGCGGATGCAGTTGAATCCGCACTTTCTCTTCAACACGCTGCATGCGGTGGCCGCGCTCGTCGAGCGCGATCCGGCCGGCGTACGGCGGATGATCGCGCGGCTCAGCGAGCTGCTCCGGCTGACCATCGACGCCGACGCGGAGCACGAAGTCCCGCTGCGCGAAGAGCTCGACTTTCTGCGACGCTACATCGAGATCATGGAGATCCGATTCCGCGACACGTTGAAGGTGAGCGTTCACGCGGAAGATGACGTGCTCGATGCACTCGTGCCGCGTCTCATCCTGCAACCGATCGTGGAGAACGCGTTCGAGCACACCAAAGGATCGGTCGAGATCGACGCGCGCCGGCGCGAGGACGCCGTCGTCATCCGCGTCGTCGACGACGGCGCCGGCGTCGCGCCCGGCAGCGCGGAAGGCGTCGGCATCACCAACACGCGGGCACGTCTCGCCGCGCTGTACGGCAATCGCGCATCGCTCACGTTGAACCCGCGGCCGGAAGGCGGCACGATTGCGGAGATCGCCATTGCCTGATTCGAAGCCACTCCGCGTCCTCGTCGCCGACGACGAGCCCCTCGGCCGCGAGCGCATCACCGACCTGCTCGCGAAACAGCCCGGCGTCGACGTGATCGCCACGGCAACCAACGGAGCCGAAGCCGTCGACGCCGTCCGCAAGTACGCGCCGGACCTCGTCTTCCTCGACGTGCAGATGCCGCAGATGACCGGATTCGAAGTCGTCGATGCCGTCGGTGCGGAGAAGATGCCGGTCACGATCTTCGTCACCGCCTACGACCAGTTCGCGCTGCGCGCCTTCGAAGTCGCAGCGGTCGACTACCTCGTCAAGCCATTCGACGACGAACGATTCGCGCAAGCGCTCTTGCGCGCGCGAAAGACGATCGAGCTGCACGAGATGGAGCGCTTCACGCGTCAGCTCGCGTCGCTGATGAACAACGAAAAGAAGACCGAATACCTCGATCGCATTCCGGTGGAGATGCGCGGCCAGTTGCGTGTGGTGCCGGTAGCGAAGATCGACTACATCACCGCCAGCGGCCCGTACGCGGAGCTGCACGTCGCCGGACGAACGTTCGCGGTGCGCGAGCGGATGCAGACACTCGAAGAGAAGCTCGATCCCGACGTTTTCTTCCGCCTGCATCGATCGGCGATCGTGCGGCTCGATCGCGTCGACGCGATGCTGCGCGCGCCTGGCGGCGACTACGCCGTGCGATTGAAGGACGGAACGGAGCTGCCGCTGAGCCGCACGCGACGCGAGGCGCTGGAGCAGCGGCTTCGCTAGACTGCCACGCCGCGCTCGAACAAGCGCTCGAAGTCGGCGACGGAAATCGGGTATGAGAAGTAGTAGCCCTGCACTTCGCCGCATCCGTTCTCGCGCAGGAAGTCGAGCTGTTCGACGTTCTCGACGCCTTCCGCGACGACGCGAAGATTCAATCCCTGCGCGAGCTGAATGACGGATCTCACGATCGCAGCGTCTTCGAATCCGTCCGGCACGTCTTCGAGGAATGACTTGTCGATCTTCAGCGCGTCGATCGGAAAGCGCTTCAGATAGTTGAGTGACGAGTGGCCGGTGCCGAAGTCGTCGATGGCGATCGCCACGCCGATCTCGCGCAGCTTCTTCAGCACCGCGAGCGTGAGCTCGACGTTTTGCATGGCGATGCTCTCCGTGATCTCGACTTCGAGACAGCGCGGGTCGAGTCCCGACTCCTTCAGCGCCGACTCCACGAGCGAGATCAGCGCTTCGTCGTGGAACTGCCGCGCGGAGATGTTCACGGCGACGCGAAAGTCGGGAAAGCCGCGCTCGCGGAATCGACGGGCGTCGCGGCACGCGGTGCGCAACACCCAGTCTCCGATCACCACGATGTATCCCCGCTCCTCGGCGACGGCGATGAACTCCGACGGCGGCACCAGTCCGCGCTCGGGATGGCGCCAGCGCAAGAGCGCTTCCATCCCCACGATCTTCATCGACTTCACGTTGATTTGCGGCTGATAGAGCAGCTCGAACTCGTTCCGCTCCATGGCCTGATGCAGTCCGCTCTCGAGCGTCATGCGCTCGTGCGTCGAGCGATTCAACTCCTGCGTCGACATCTGATACGTGTTGCGCCCCTCCGCTTTCGCGCGATACATGGCGTTGTCGGCGTTCTTCAGCAGCGTCTCCGCATCGTCGCCGTCGTCGGGAAAGAGCGTGATGCCGATGCTGGTGGTGACGTAGAGACGATGTCCGTTGATCTCGACCGGCTCCGCGATCGTAAGCAGCACCTTCTGCGCGACGAGTGCGGCGTCGGAGCGATCGCCGAGCTCCTGCAGCACGATCGTGAACTCGTCGCCGCCGACGCGCGCCACGGTGTCGCCTTCGCGCACTGCGGCTTTCAATCGCGCGGCGACGATCTTCAGCAATGCGTCGCCGGTGGAGTGGCCGAGGGAATCGTTGACGATCTTGAAGTGATCGAGATCGAGGAAGAGAACGGAGACGAGGCGCTGCCGGCGCTGCGCGAGCGCGAGCGCGAGGGTGAGGTGCTCCTGGAAGAGACGGCGATTGGCGAGGCCGGTGAGCGCGTCGTGATACGCCTGGTACTCGATCTGCTGTTCGGCGGTCTTGCGCTCGGTGATGTCGCGAATGAGTCCGATGACGCCGGCGATGTTTCCTTTCGCGTCGTAGTGCGGGCGATAAACACCGGAGACCCAACCGCGCCGCTCGGTGTTGGGAACGTAGAAGAAGATGTCGGGCGACGAAACCTGCTCGCCTCTCATCGCGCGGCCAAGCAGCTCGTCGACATGCTGCTCGCGAAGATGCGGAAAGACTTCCGGTGCCTTGCGGCCGATCACGTCGGACGCGGGGAGTCCCGTCAACTCCTCCATGAAGTGATTGAAGACGACGTAGCGCAGCTCGCGGTCGTAGACGACGATTCCCTCACCGGCGTTCTCGATGATCTCGGTGGCGAATTGATTCGACTCGCGGAGGGCACGCTCGGCGCGCACGGCCTTGATCTGCCGCACGATGATGTAGAGCGCCACGAGCAGGAGCCCCACGGATGCGACGATGCCGGCCGATTCCATCTGCAGTGCAGTTTAGCTGCAACTGAAACTCGCTACGATCGTCTCACTGCATATGAGAAAACTGATCCGGATCCTCGGCGCGTTCTCGCACTCGCTGCATCCGCATCCGCGCAGTACATGCCGCCGGCGCGCGATTTCAGCGACGTCCAGCGACTGACGACCGAATATCTGCGCCTCACCAGCGCCGCCGAGCTGATGCAGCAGGTCGCGAACAACATCGACGTGGTGTCGAGAGGCCTGCCGAGTTACTCAACGGGCCGCGCGAACTGCACGCTTGGATCGTTCGTCGTGTTGTCGGTCGTCGCGCCGTAGATGAACGCGTTACCGCTCGTCACGTCGAACGAGATCGTCTCGCCGCCCGTCAGCGCGTAGCCGTCGAGGATCTCGCTCGAGGAGAACTGCCGGAAGAACGTCGGCGTGAATGACTTCGTCGTGCTCTTCACTACGTTGCCGTTCTTGTCGCGAACCGTGATCGAGAATGCCGCGCCATTCGTCAGCGTGCGCACGCCGATGTTCAAGCGGAAGCGTGCGACGTCGTCCGGCGCGATGAGCGATGCACTGTCGCCTTGCTGCAGCGCGTCGTCCGTGCTCAGTGCCTCTTCGGCCAGTCCGCTCGTGCCTTGTGCGCCGCCGTCGTTGAAGACGCGCACCAGCGTCAGAGGAAGCGACGAGCCGCTGTCGGCGACCAGATCGGCGCTGCCGATGCCGCTCGTGATTCCCATCGCCGGCAGCAGATCGGCGTACGAGAGCGTTTTATGCGCCGCGAGTGAGTACGCGAGCGACGGATCGTTCGCGCTGCCGGAGACGTTCTGCGTGTGGAAGATGATCTTGCCGGAGATGGCCGCGTTCTTCGGGTTGTACAGCTGAACCGACGTGCGGAAGAACGAGTTTGCGCTGCCGGTGAGCGAGCCGACGACTGCAAGGATGCGCGTCGGCGGCACGGGGGCGGCATTGATGAGGACAGAGATCGAATCGGACGAGGTGGAAGTGAAGTCGCATCCGGCGCTGCCGTTGTGCGAGCGGACGCGATAGTAGTAGCGCGTGCCGGCGTTCGCATGCGTGTAGCTCGCACTCGTCGTCGTCACGGCGCGCGTGGTGGGAGCGGTGAAGTTCGCGTCGGTCGATTCGTCGATCGCGTACTCGGTCGCGCCGATGACGGCCGGCCAAGTGATCGTGTACGTGCTGCCGGAATCGGCAGTCGGTGGGCCGCTGATCTGCGGAGGCGATGGTTGCGCGCAGGGCGTGGTGCTGGTGACAACGTTCACGCGCGCGGTGGCCGAGGCGCCGCCGGCCGATTGTGGGAGCGTTGCGGTGATGGTCGCGGAGCCGAGAGCGACGGCGTTGACGTTGATGGTGACGAACTTCGTGCCGGCGGTGATCACGATCGACGGCGGGACAGTGGCTACGCTCGGATTCGATGAGCTGAGCGAGATCGTCGTGTCGCTGGTGACGTTCGAGCTGGTGGTGGCGGTAATGAATGCAGTCGTTCCCGGCGTTGCGTTTTGCGTCGGCGGGGCGAGCTGCAGGGAAAGTTGCGGGACGGTGATCGTGCCGTTCACGAGTGCGAGCTGCCCATTGGCGACGGTCTCCTTCGTCGCCGCGGTGCCGCCTTCGTCGGTCAGTTGTGTGAGCGTCGGATCGAGCGTGAGTGAGATCGACGATCCTGCCGGTGCTGACGGCGACAGCGTCACGACCAGATGCGCGACGACGTTGCCCGGCGCGGGGGCGTTGAGCGTGAACGGGATCGGATTCGTCGACTCCTGAAACGTGTCGAGCAGCGAGATCGACGGCGGCGCGGCCGGCGCGAACTCCGAGGTCGGCGTCAGGTTCGCGGTGATGCCGGAGCGCGAGAACGTGATCGCGCTGACCGAGCTCGCCGGCGAGTAGGTCACTTTGATGCTGAACGACTGGATCTTCGAGCCGGCGGGGCGATCAATTCCGAGTGGCGTGCCGGCGACGTCGCGAATGGAAACGGGGATGTCGACCGTGGAACCGGTTGCTGTGGCGCTGCCGACGGTGACGACGTCCTGCGCCATCGCCGCGGAAGCGATGGCGCAGAAAAGAATGGTGGTGGCAAAGAGTCTCATGCGGGCCCTGTCTTTCATCGGGATTTTCATTACTTCTGATGCTCCGGCGAATGCGCTGATGGATCAGCGATCGACGTGCCGTTGACGTGCAGTGCGCTGTTCGCGACGGTGGCTTTCACCATTCCGCCCTGATCGCTCAACATCGTCAGACGCGGCTCGATGTCGATGCGCGTTGCGTCGCCGCTGCCGATCTCGATCTCCGCTATGACGGCGGAGCCGTCGATGCCGGACACGAGATACGACATCCCTTCGCTCGTATGGCGCGTGATCTCGAACACCGGCTGCGAGCTCATCGCCGCGCCCGCGCGGTGGATGACTGCATTACTGGCGTCGCCGTCGATACGCAGATTGAGCGACATCGCCCGCGGCATCGCCGATCCCGGCGCGCGCGTGACGATGATCGGAACGACGACGCGATCGCCGCGTCGCGTCGCGCGGCCGAGGGAGATTGAGCCTTCGATGCGCTCGTGGGTCGATGATGTCGTCGCGCGTCCCGGCTCCGCCTCGTACGGCTGCGGACCATTCGTGAAGAGATAGCTGACGATGTAGAAGATGTCGGCAGGATCGACGACGCCGTCGCCGTTCGCGTCACCCGACATCATTCCGGCGGAACCTTGCGGCGCCGGTCCGTTCAGGAAGAGATACTTGACCAGGTAGAAGATGTCCGAAGGATCGATCGTGTCGTCCCCATTCGGATCGAACTGCCTCGGCCGATACGTGTAGCCGTTCGACAGCGAGCCGCTCGTCGTGTCGGGATTCGTGACGACGACGTTCACCGCGCCGCCCGCGTGCGCCGGCGTTTTCGCCGTGAGCTGTGTTGCACTCACGCGCACGACATTGGTCGCGGCGGTGCCGCCGAACGTGACGGTGGCGCCGGTTTGGAAGCCGGTGCCGTTGATCGTGACCGGCGTGCCGCCGAAGTACGGACCGTTCGACGGAGTGACCGACGTGACGGTTACCGACGACGCGGCGCTGGTGACGGTGACGTTCGTCGACTTCGTGTCGGAGCAACCGGCGGACGTCGTCACCGTGACTTGCAGCGTGAGCGTTCCGACTGCGCCTGCGGTGAACGTGATGCTCGCTGCGCCGCTGCCGGCCGTGATCGTGCCGTTGGTGATGCTCCAGTTGTACGTCGCGCCTGCGCCGGCCGAAGCGACGGAGGCGTTGTTGCCGGTCGAGCCGCTGGCGACCGGCGAGGCGACCGTGATCGTCGCGTTCGGATTCGGATTGACGGTCACAGTCGTCGTCGCGGATGCGCTGCTACTGCAACCGAGACTCGAGACGATGACGGTGTAATCACCACTCGCGACGGCGATGTAGGTTTGACCGGTTGCGCCGCCGATCGGCGCACCGTTGATGTACCACTGATTGCCGCTCGCGCTGCTCGATGTGAGCGTCACGCTGCCGCCTGCGCAGAACGTCGTCGGGCCGCCGGCGTTGATGGTCGGCGTCGACGGGATCGGATTCACGGTCACGGTCGTCGCCGATGATGGAGCGCTCGAGCATCCGGAGGTCGTGACGACCACGGTGTAGTTGCCGCTCGCGGTCGCGTTGTAGGTGTTGCTCGTCGCGCCGCCGATCGGGTTGCCGTTCAAGTACCACTGGTTGCCGCCCGCGCTGCTCGACGTGAGGGTCACGCTTCCGCCGGCGCAGAACGTCGTCGGGCCGCCGGTGTTGATGGTCGGCGTCGACGGGATCGGATTCACGGTCACGCTCGTCGCCGACGACGGCGCACTCGAACATCCAAGAGACGTAACGA